>Ga0307379_10014752_pt1 | contig 10050 bp, 11 predicted proteins | sample UN2MG_FD_202237 | JGI IMG/M metagenome (GOLD analysis project Ga0307379, IMG submission 202237) | Soil microbial communities from Risofladan, Vaasa, Finland - UN-2 | ecosystem: Environmental > Terrestrial > Soil > Coastal area > Acid sulfate soil | place: Finland: Risofladan, Vaasa | collected... | reverse complement strand
TCGCGGCTGGCGCGGCGCGGGTAGCGCTTGCGGACGTATACCGGGATATCCGGCATATCCAGTTCGATTGTCTCCGGCGCTTGTTCCATCCTGACCAACCCGGGAAAGTAATGCAGCATCATAGAGGTCTCCCACTCCGCGCCGTGATCCAGAGCATATGGTCAGGTTTTTTCGACGTCATCTAGTTCTTCTATCATCTCTTTGGTGAAATCATACGCGGAGAGCATGATCAGCTGGATTTCTTTTGAATCGGAAATCGCTGAATTGATCGCCTTGAAATGATCGGTCTCTCCGTGGCCGGAAATTACCACCGCCATTTTGAATCCCATTTTGGCATGACTGGCTCCCAGATCAACAAGCAGATTGACCAGGGTCTCCACCCGGATTGTATCCACTGTCCCGAAATAACCATTTTCGGGTTTCAGGTTGCGGCTGATCCCATAAGAGAGCAGCGGCGCCACAACGCAGCCCGTCAGGGCGGAAATGTCGTCGCAGGTTATCTGGCTGAGCAGGCTGTCCACACCCAGGGGTAAATGATCCGCGTGTCACTCGGTCGTGCCTAACGGGATGAGAATAAGGGGTTTACGACGGGCGGCATCCATTAAATCGGGCGGATTAAGTTCATTCAAACGGATCGGCTTCATTATTTTTTTCCTTTTTAATAGAATTCGAAACCATTATATCCAACCGCTGAAAAATAAAAAAGCCAGGAGATACAGCACTCGGCTTTTGGTATTTTTTTAGTCTTTTTGTCTGTCGCAGTAAATTTGCACCGCGTCACGGACAAATTCCGCTCCGCCTTCGCGGATGCGTTCATAATTTACTGCGAAGCGTGGATCCGCGACCCACATATCCGACAGGTTGCGCAGGAATTCCACATCACAGGTATAGAAGTTCTTGTTCAGGTAGGTAAAGTAATCACCCACTGCCGCCTGCACATCCGCGTCATCCGGTTTGGCATCGGCATTCTTTCCGACCATCCGTTCGGTGATGCGCCTGCCTTCTTGCTTGATGGCTTCCTTTTTCTCCTTTGAGTAGCTCTCCAATTTCCTGCGCGACTCTGAGTACTGGGGAGTGCCTCCCCATCTTTGCCTGGCTTCTTCTTCATACTGGGATTCATCAAACCCGTTGAAATAGTCCTTTTCACTCATGATCCATTCTCCTTTCAGCGTGGCAATGGTCTGGTCCAGCGTTTCGATCAGCGCGGTGATCCGCTCCGCTCTGCCCTGCAGTGACAGGCGGTGCGTTTCAAGGGCTGTCAGCAGATCAAAATTCGGCTGGTTCAGAGTGTGCCGGATGTCCTTCAACGGGATATCCAGTTCCCTGAAATACAGGATCTGCTGAAGCCGGAGCATCGATTGGTGGTCGTACAAACGGTAGCCATTATCACCGACTTCAGCTGGTGACAGCAAGCCAATCTCATCGTAATAGCGCAGTGTTCGGGTAGTCACGCCAGCCAGTTCAGCTATTTCCTTAATCGAATATGCCATTCCTTGACCTCAATCCAATTATCATACACCTTAACGCAACGTTAATGTCAAGGGCAAAATATAAGATTGACTGGTATTCTTACTTTAAAAATTGAATCCAAATTTGGATGCGATCGGGATTATGAATGTTGTTTTTTCATTTCCTCAAAAGATAATCGGGAGATTTCTTTTCATACATCCGCGTAAACATCAACGAGTTTATTAATATAAAGGCAGCTCTTGCCGGTGGAGGGCTTTCCTTTTATCCGAGTAATTCATCTTACCTGCCAAATCCGGTCATGATGTAAAGCGTCAGGTTTTTCTTGCGTGGGGCAAATCCAATTAGCGGCCAAATGTTTTCTTCGCCTTTGGAATTATTGTATGCATATCTGCCAAAACCAATCATGGAATTCCCCCACAATTCCGGTTCTTCGCCCGTGACTGCTTTCAACATTTCAAGGATTTCCAGGCTGTCCGCTCTTTTTTGTTCATTATCTACAGATTTCAGAAAGACTAATACATCCGCTGTGGTTGGTTTGGTTTTAATTTCCGCCATTTTTTTATTCGCTTATATTTCTATAATATATAAAGCAAATGTTTCAGCATATTACCAATGTATTAGGATCAGAAAGGAGAAACCCATGTCACGTGTCATTCATTTTGAGATCACCGCAAAGGATCCGGAAATGAGTGTGGTGTTCTACAAAAAGGTATTCGGATGGAAATTTGAGAAATGGGATGGGCCAATGGAATACTGGCTGATCTCCACCGGAGATAACAGCGAAGAGGACATCAATGGCGGGCTCGGACGAAGAGGGGATGAACCGCCAGGCACCGTCAATACCATCGATGTTCCCGATGCAAAAGAATACCTGAAAGCCATTGAGAAAAATGGCGGCAAGGTTATCTCGCCCGTTCACGCCATCCCGGGAGTGGGCTGGGCGGCATATTTTGAAGACCCCGATGGCAATCAGTGGGGCATCATGCAGGATGACCCCGGAGCAAAATAATAATTACGGTGGATTTCGCCAAGTAAAATTAACTAAATAATTAATCACCCCAACAGGTAGGAAGATATTCTTCTCTAATCCCATACATGGGGTATGAAAAATTTCAGATATGTGATATTGTATAGCTAACAAGAATAATGAAAAGGTTAACCCTGCGAAAGCCGGGGGCGCAAAGCTATGGGTCTGAATGCGAAATCTTCCCGCAATGATTGCCAGGCTGCCGAAAAACTTGATGGCAGCTTTATTAAATTTCTAATAACAGGACTGAGATCAGCCAGTCTTGTTTTTATATTAAACGATATAATTGCGCAAATGTTGCAGGGGTGGTTATCCGCCATACCAATCCATTGAACCAGATCCCCTGGGGAGTAATTTAATAACCATACCGCAGGTCAAAACAACTGTGGTTAAATTGCACAATTGAATAGGTAAAAGAGCTAATTTGAGGGCATTAGCTAGCAAGAAGCATTGAACTGTTCGAATAAAGGGTTTGAATGAACAGAGACAACAAAACTATTAATACAGTTTCGCTGTACACAGGCAAGGCTATTTTGGTCGCTGCCGCATATATCCTTGCCAGTTTGCTCGCTATTTTACTCACTTCCGCAAAGAATCCTGCCCCACTGATCTGGCCGCAAGCAGGCGTAGCTTTGACCTCTGTCCTGCTCGTCGGATTTGAAGCCCTTCCCGGAGTTCTGATCGGATCGATTCTGATCGCCGTCGCCACCGGTGTCCCCATCGATCTCTCGGTCATTATCGCCGCCGGGAACACACTGGCCGCGTTCTTTCCCGCGTATTTTCTGCTGACGAAGAACAATTTTTCATCCATGTTGGAGAATATCGGTTCAATCCTCAAGCTACTTCTTTTGGGTGTGGTAATCAGCCCGCTCATCGCGTCCACTTTCAGCATACTGGGGATTTATCTGGTCGGTATTAACATTGGTGATTCCCTGTTACAAATCTGGGGAACCCGATGGCTGCGCGACGCGCTTGGCGTGCTTGTTTTTACACCCTTCTTCCTTGTCTGGCTGGGAAATCCGCTGCCAAAGATTAACAGCCGCAATCTGATTGATGGGGCAGCCATTACGGCTGTGGGAGTCGCTCTTGAGTTGTTGATTTTCTTTGGAAAGCTCAATCAGGAGACTGCCAACGCGATTACTTTTCTCATCATCCCGATCATCATTTGGGCGTCCATCAGATTGAGCATCCATGGTCTGGTTGTGACCAATTTCATCAGTTCAGTCCTCTTCCTGTGGGGGATCGCCAACAAGAAAGGCGCGTTGTTCCACGGCGAAATGACAACCTCTTTCCCGGCCTTTCTTTCAGTCCTCGGCACCATGTGGGCGACATCCCTCATCCTGTCCGCCTCCATCGCGAAATACAACAAGATCCAGAAAAACCTTTCGGATCTCAGCAACCACGACACGCTTACCGGGCTTTTCAACCGCCTGTTCTTTGAGACCGAGATGAAACGCCTGGATAACAGCCGCCAATTCCCCATCAGCATTATCATGTCTGATTTAGATAATCTAAAGGAAATCAATGACACTTTCGGGCATCGCTCGGGTGACCAGCTCCTGAAAAATCTGTCTACGCTCTTTCTCTCCCTTTTTCGACATGAGGATATCATCTGCCGCATCGGCGGTGATGAGTTTGTCGCTCTTTTGCCGGGCACTAGCGCGCCTAAAGTCAAGATGATCATTGAAAGGCTGAATAAACGCATTGATAGTTACAACCATGACCACCCGGACCTGCCCATCATGATTTCTCTGGGGTTTTCCACCGCCAGCCAGGGTGAATCATTACTTGGTCATCTTAAGATTGCGGATAATTTGATGTATGAAGAAAAAGCCCGCAAAAAAGCGGAAGACCATATCCCGATCTATTTCACCACGGAAAGACCTGCCAGAAAATAGCTGAATTCCCCAATAGAAACGATTATTTCAGATAAGAGTCAAAAAAGCTGATCACCTTGTGGAAATTCTCATCGGTCCGGAAGGGCTGCCCGCCATGCCCTGCCCCATCGATTTGATCATAAATGACCTTTTCCCCACCAATCACATCTGTTAACGCCTCCGCCAGTCGCTGGCTTTGGACTGGCGGCACGCGGCAATCATTCGAGCCGTGCTGGATAAAGAAAGCGGCGTCGTCCGCGCTGATATAATTTATCGGGTTGGTCTTGGCAACCAACTCCGGCACGGTCTGCAGCGGCGCGCCCACCAGCAGAGATTCCGCGGAATCCGCGTTATTGAATCCGCCGAGGCAGTCTGTCCCGTCAAATTGCTCTTCCATTTTCAAAAAATCCACCAGTCCGAACCAGTCCACCACTGCGATCACGCAGCTGGATTGCTCCGCGTTACCCAATTCAGCGTCTTCCAGTTCAGCCACACCACAGGTGGTACCCAGAAGTGCTGCGATCGTTCCGCCGGCGGAAGCTCCCCAGGCGCCAAAATGCACAGGATCAAGACTGTATTTTTCCGCGTTCGCGCGTAGAAATCGCACCGCCGTCTTGGCGTCATGGATCTGCGCCGGATAAATAGATTCGTCGCTCAGGCGGTAATTGATGCTGGCTGCCGCGTAGCCCTCGTTCAACAAAAATTGTGCACGCGCCCTTTCATTACTGCCTGCTTTATCACCGCTCATGAATCCCCCGCCATGAATGATGATGACTAACGGGAAAGGGCCTTCTCCTGCTGGTACATACAGATCCAGCGTCTGGGCATCTGATATGGTAGCGTACGGAAGGTTTTCGGTAATCGTAGCGTATTTTTTTTCGTCTGCCGCAGCGCTATCTTCCAATGGTTCAGGTGTTGAGATAGGGAACAACACTTCCGAAATCTCCAGGTTTCCGCAGCCAGAAAACAGAAATAGAATGGCGGAAAGGCACGCATAGATAGGAACTAATGGAATCTTCTTGGTCCAGGATTTCCGCTTGATCATTACCCCTATTATAAGGATTTTAAAAAATTCGCGTGGCTGCCACCATCAACCAGGTGATTGGATTGGCAAAGAAAGATACCGAGGCCGCGCCTTCCGACAGCGCCAAATCGTTCTGCGAAACCAGTGCTGTGACCTCCGGCGCCCAATTGGATCCCAATATCATAATAATGCTCATCACAATGGCGCTGGTGACAAACAGTTTGAGCAGGTCTCCTTTGACCAGTGGCGCGATCATGCAGATGTTATAGACAACCGCCGTTACACCGGCGAAGGGGATGATGCGGTTTCCGGGCAGGATGGGCGCGAGCAGCAGTAGAGCCGGCACGATCAGGATGCTGGCGATCAGGATGGTATCATTATTGGCCATGATAGCCGAGTCCATGCCAATGTAGATATCCCTGCCATCGCGCGATAGTTTGTGGTGCAGCGCGGTGCGCGCTTGTTCGGAAATGGGTTTGATGCCATCCAGCAGTACCCCTACCACCTTGGGCAGCAGCACCAGCATTCCAGCGGAAGCCATCCCGACCATCAGGATCTTCTGGAAAGATTCACCAAAGGACAAACCGGTTCCCGCGTAACCAAGAATCCCGATACTGATGCCGATGATTAGCCCGAGCAGGACCGGGTCCAGCAGAAACCCGAATTTCTTCTGGATTTCTGATGCTTCTTTCTTTACCACGCCGCTTTTCCATCCCAGCAGGTCCCAGAGTTTGGTCAGCGGCAATGCCATCAACCAGACCATCAACGCAAATGAATGTGCGATGGAAACGCCGGGCATGTCCTTGAGATACTCCTGCGTCATCTTCGCTGAAGCGTCGGCCAGCAGCAGGGTGATCAATTCCTGGGTCAGCGCGGCTGCCAGTCCCCACCAGAAACTTCCGGTCAGCAGCATGACAAAGGATCCCGTCAGCGCCCACTGCCAGTAGTTCCACAAGTCAACATCCAGCGTCCGCACGATCCTGAGCAGGATCAGCACGATATTCAGGACCAGCCCGACCACCAAAATCAGCGAGCCGTGCGGTGTGGCATATGCGATAGTTGAGACCGCCGGCCAGCCCAAGTCCAGCACATTCAGACCCATCTCATGATTCTCCACCATCATGGCGATGGCCGGACCGACAATTCTGACCACCATGTTGTTGACCAGCGAAAAACCGATGAACCCGATGCCGACCTTGACCGCGTTGCGGATAGCGTCCACTAAATTCATCCCCAGGATGACGCTGAGCAAAGTCAGCACCAGCGGCATCATCAGTACATTTCCAAGACCGGAAAGATAATTCAAAAAATCGATGATCGCGGTAATCATGGCGTTGATGGTCAATTCGGCTCCTTTGTTTTCCCTGGGTCGGACGTTTGTAAAAACATCCCGATAAAGTTCATATTTTCATGATGATTTTTTTTGGCCAAAACCAATTGTACTTTATCTCCTTCAATGTTTATTTTTGAACAATAGGTTGTAGTATAATGCAAAATTATGCACACTAGTCAACAATTAATCAGGTTGTCTGGCAGAATCCTAATTAATTGATAGAACCTGGATGAGTTCTTTCATTTTTTTTATGCCAGGTTATCATTTTTTTTAGGAAAAATTGGCAAACGCTTGGCATCAATAAATACTGTCAGGCAGCTGTAAGTAACAGAACATGCGGTGGCAATCAATTCACATTTCTTTTATACTGGATAAAAATGGGCGTCCTCAATAAGATATGAAAATACGAGAGCCATTTAGCGCCATTTCGCATTTTTTCGGAGCGGCTGCTGCGTTTCTCTGTATATACTTGCTGCTGGCTCAGGGCAGCGTCACGCCTGTCAAAAGTATTTCCTTATTAATTTATGGCGTTTGCCTCTTTGCCATGTTCTGCGCCAGCGGTGTTTACCATGCCGTAACCGCGGATCCCGGGACGATTGAAGTTCTGAGAAAGATAGATCATTCAGCAATCTACCTGTTGATTGCCGGGACTTACACGCCGTTCTGCGTGGTAGTATTTTCAGGTTTTTGGCAGTGCGGATTGCTGGCCATGATCTGGTCACTGGCTTTGGCAGGGATCGCGGTTAAGAGTTTCATTATCCGCATGCCGAGATGGATCACCGCGGGAATCTACGTGATCATGGGTTGGTTGAGCCTGTTTGCTGCGCGCGAGTTATATCTCCGACTAACTACCAATACCCTTGGATGGTTGGTCGCGGGCGGCATCTTCTACACAATCGGGGCAGTGATTTACATCACTAAGAAAGGCAATCCATTTCCGGGGATATTTGGCTTTCATGAGATATGGCATATTTTTGTTCTGCTTGGGGCCGCGGCTCATTTTATGGCAGTCGCGGGGATATGATGGGTATAAGATCTTCAAGATTTTTAGGAAAAACTGCTATGTTCTTATCCTGAAAAAATCGAAAAAAATATTATACGGAGGTAATTAAAATGAAGAGCTGGCTTAAGGAATTATTCGGTGTGGAAAAACCGGTCATCGCCATGTGCCATTTCCAGGCGCTGCCCGGCGACCGTGATTACGACGAAGGGAAAGGTATTGACTGGATCATCGAGTCCGCGCGCGCGGACCTTAAAGCTTTGCAAGATGGCGGTGTGGACGCGGTCATGTTCTCCAACGAACGCAGCATGCCCTGGATGACCAAGGTCGAACAGATCATCCCGGTCACTATGGCTTATGTCATCGGCCAGATCATGGATGATGTGCGCATCCCCTATGGCATCAACGTCATCTGGGATCCGACTGCCTGCATCGACCTGGCGGTGGCCACCAAAGCCAGCTTTGTGCGCGAGATCTTCACCGGCGCGTACGCCAGCGACTTCGGCTTGTGGGCGCCCAACTGCGGCGAGATCGTCCGTCACCAGCGCGCGGTCTGCGGCCAGCATGTGAAACTGTTATTCAATATCACGCCTGAGGCGGCCGTGTATCTGGGAGGCAGGGACCTGGCCAGCGTGGCGCGGTCAACTGTATTCAACGCCCGCCCGGACGCGCTGTGCATCTCGGGTATGACCGCCGGCATGGAGACCTCCCTGCAGGACCTCCAGGTGGTCAAGGAAGCCATCCAGGATACGCCCGTCTTCGCCAACACCGGTGTGCGCCTGGAGAACGTGGAACAGCAGCTGGCGGTCGCCGACGGTGCCATCACCGGCACCACTTTCAAGCGCGATGGTTACATCTGGAACGAGGTGGATGAAAAGCGCGTGCGCGCTTTTATGGATAAAGTCAAAGAGATCCGCAAATAGCGGTGTTTCTTTTTTAATTAGAATGTTGAGGAAATAATGAGCTGGCTGAAGGACCTGTTTGGCACACATAAACCCATCATCGGTATGGCGCATTTCAAGCCGCTGCCCGGTGACCCGCATTTCCAGCCCGGAACTGATCCCCGCCAGGCAGCCGATGCTCTGCTTCGCGATATTGAAGCCCTGCAGGAAGGCAGGGTGGATGGCATCATGCTCTCCAATGAAAGCAGCCAGCCCTGGATGACCAATCCGCCGCCAGTGACCGCGGCCAGCATGGCCGCGCTGATCGGCATGGTCCGTGGCGCTATCCGTACCCCTTTTGGCGTGCACGTCATTTGAGATCCAATGGCGACATTGGATCTGGCCGCCGCGGTGGACGCTGATTACGCCTGGGAGGTCTTCACCGGTTTGTACGCCAGCGACTTCGGATTGTGGAACACCAAATTCGGCCAGACTGCGCGCCACCAAAGGCGTGTGAACGCGGATTCGGCGCGCCTGCTGTTTGAAGTGGTTCCCGAAGCCGCGGTATACCTGGGCGGGCGTTCCGTCACAGACCAGGTGCGCTCAACGCTCTTTAATGCCCTGCCGGACGCGCTGTGCGTGGCCGGCCTCAAGCCGGGCGAATCTGCATCGCTGGATGTGGTGAACGAGATCAAGGCATTCAGCAAAGATATTCCCGTGCTGGTCAGCACCGGCGTGAAGGCGGAAAACGTCGACGCTCAGCTCGCTGCCGCGGACGGTGCCATCGTCGGCAGTGCCCTCAAAAAGGACGGCAATTTATGGAATGCGGTGGATGCGGACCGTGTGAAATCTTTTATGAAAGTTGTGAATCGGGTAAGGGTTTCATAATAAATTATTGGTTATAAATTAATGCCTTCTTTACACCGTAAAAAAATACAAATCGCAAAGTTTTTATCGAAATTGTCCCAGAATTTATCTGGGGGTTATGTAATTTTTCAAGCTATTTTTATGATAGACGGATTTTTTGAGAAATTAATGATCCCAGACTATTAACCCCAGATATATAATACTTTATTATAACTATTAGGAGAAGCAATGAGCGCTAAAAGATTTTTTTTAGTCCTGTCAATTCTCGGTTTGACTTTGTTATGGCCAATTTCCTGTAAAGCGGGGAATGTGATTGAGCAAGAACCAGTGCCGCAAGAAATGCAAATGGGCGTGAATGCCGTTTGGGATCTGGTGGTTATTGGTGATTCCAGCCTTTGGGGGTGTGGAAAAGCATTCGCGGAACAGATAGCAAAAGATAACGCGGTTGAGGTAGAGCTTGATGATTTCACCTTGGGCGGATTAAGTGCGGGGGAAGTCGTTGATGCGCTCAACACAGGAAAATCACAAAGGCTTCAGTTGGAAGCGCTTCCAGAAGCATTAAGAAACGCAG
>Ga0307379_10014751_pt1 | contig 10050 bp, 9 predicted proteins | sample UN2MG_FD_202237 | JGI IMG/M metagenome (GOLD analysis project Ga0307379, IMG submission 202237) | Soil microbial communities from Risofladan, Vaasa, Finland - UN-2 | ecosystem: Environmental > Terrestrial > Soil > Coastal area > Acid sulfate soil | place: Finland: Risofladan, Vaasa | collected... | reverse complement strand
ACATTCTTGCCCCGTTAGCTTGCCCTGTGGGATAATTACGTCTATCTAATCGGGGTTCATCCAAATCCCCAACCGCATTTCTACCTTCGGTTCACACTAATTTTATCACTCCAACGCTTCGCGTCTGCGTGATTGTATGATGTTCATGCTGGCCTCAGGTAGAAATACTAACCTCGCTGCTAGCCTTAAACACATTTTTTAACGCCAAATCCACAAAACCATTATATCCCCGAATCCCCCGTTTACAATAGTCAATCATCAATCGAAAATCGTAAATAGTAAGTGCTGCCTGCGGTTCGGTACTGTTTTTATTTACTACGTCCCTTACGGGACTTCCGTAATACTGTATGTTCCTCATGCTGGCCTCCAGCAGCACAAATAACCAACCCAATTCATCCAAAATCGGGCCTGGTTCAATCTGATATGCTCAAGGGTAACACTTTTCAAGATAGCACAACGGCTAAAAATACTTCTAACATTCTGTTAAAGCAGAAGTTACGGGCAATACAGCGCTCCGCTGGATTAAGAAAAGTGTTACCCTGTTTTGAACCAGGCCCAAAATCGCCCAATTTTCGTTCAAAAACGCTCACACTCAAAAACAAAAATCTAAATTTTCAAAATTTTTTATCTCCTTTTCCTACATCGATTTACGACAATCCGGCATCGAAAATCGAGACATTTTTCAGTTCAAAACTGAACACTCGTCTAATTATAGAGGCAGGCTTTTTTTTGCCTGCCCGAGCGAAACGGAAAATCCTTAGGGGAATTACCAATCATGAGCATCGAGAATCCAACTTTATCCGCCGCGGCGGATTTAGCTCACTTTAGGCACTTTATCCGCCGCGGCGGATTTAGTTCACTCTTCACTAACGTGCGCTCTACAACTGTAGAGAATGTTCGACAAATCTACCCTTTTTATGCAAAACAAACCCAATGTCAAGTACGCCAAAATCATCATAAACACTTATGCAGCAATGAGATACAAAAAATGGGACATTTGGTAATTCAGACAAACAAAGCCAATTCAAACCCAATTCAAAGCCAATTTAAGCCAAAACAAACCCAATTAAAGCCAAAACAAACCCAAAACAAAGCCAATTTCAAACGCGGCATATACTCATTGACACGGCAAAGCGGATTTATTACTATGGTATTTGATAAAATAAAAATAATCCTTTGCGGAGGTGACTGGTGCCTGGTGGTGCCCCTGGTCTTCAAAGCCAGTGTGGGGCTGATAAGGTCCCGGGTGGGTTCGATTCCCATTCGCCTCCGCCATTTATTTCCAGGCCGGATAAAACAGGACTATTTGCTTGTCCCTGGCCGATATAAAAGTATAATGAATCAGTATAGAATATTTAAATAATAGAAGTCGTTTTCATGCTGACAAAAAATACAAAAATCATCGTTTTTTTCCTGTTTATTCTGCTTGGGGCGGTTTTAATCACGTACGGTGCGGTTTTTCATTCGACGAACGTTTTACCCCAAAACCAGGACGGTTCACCGGCGGTTGCCAAATCGGAACCGGCTCTTATGAAAGAAGCTTCAGTTGGCGGCGTAACGCGGGATGAGTCGGGAAAGATTAAGCAAACATACACCGGCCAATCTCCTAAAGCATGCGCTACGTGAGGCACTTAAAAAGGGGACCATGGTGGCCATGGTCGAAAAGACTAAATTAAGCAATCTCGCTTCGAAAATTCTCGGCTGGAGGATTTGGGTACAATCGGCATTCCTGCTGGTCTGGCTGGATCCGCTGGGTTTGCGTATGCACACAATGTGCTCGCCTGTTTTTCATTGTTACGCCTGCCCTCTGTCAACTTTCGCCTGTCCAATCGGCGTCATTGCCCAGTTCGGCGCACTGCATATCTTCCCTTTTATAGCAGTCGGATTATTAATTGCAGTCGGAGTTTTATTTGGAACTCTTATATGCGGTTGGGTATGCCCCTTCGGCTTTCTGCAGGACCTCGTTGCCAAAGTTCCAACCCCCAGGTTCGACCTGCCTAAATGGACTGGTAATTTGCGTTATGTGGTTTTGATTGTCACAGTGCTTGCAGTTCCTTATTTTTTCGGCGAAGGGCATTGGCTTTTTGTCTGCCGGGTTTGTCCGGCCGGGGCGCTCGAAGCGGCAGTGCCTAATATGGTTGGCCAGGCGGTTGGCGGTAAGGAGATTATCTGGCCGAGCGCATTGAAGCTGACTATCCTCGGTCTGTTTTTAATAGCTATCTTTTTCATGAAAAGACCGTGGTGCAGGATATTGTGTCCGCTTGGTGCGATATTCTCACTTTTCAATCGTGTATCCGCCTTCTTCCTGCGATTTAATCCGTATCAGTGTACGGAATGCAAACAGTGCCATAAAATGTGCGAGTTCGGCATTGAGCCGGAAAAGAGTCCGAATGACTCTCGGTGTGTTCGATGTCTTGAGTGTGTCGGCTGCGGCCCCGGCGCATTGACTCTCGGTAGTATTTTCGAGCTATCTCAAAGCGATGACAACAAACCTAACAACATATAACTTATGACCCGGCCGCTTGGGCAGAGGCTTACAAATACCAGCGCAATGCCGGAATTTTTTTCTTGAGTCGTTGCAGGCCTTCTTCAGTGACCTTACAACCTTGAAGATCCATCCATTTTAAGGAATTGAGTTTTTCCAGATGCTTAAGTCCTTTATCAGTTATATCTATCCTGTGAAGTGTAAGACGTTCCAGCGACTGGAGTTTTGAAATGTGTTTCAAAGCCATATCAGAGATATTTACAGGCTGCTTCCTGTCTGGGCTGATATTTAAATATTTCAGGGAACGTAAATCTGTCAGGTACTCAATATTTTCGTCGGTTATCCTGGACTGGATTTTATGAAGATCCAGACGCTGTAAGGAGGTGAGCTTTCCTAAATTTGTCCAACATTCCTTGGAGGGGATCTCCATGTCTAAAAATGATAATACTCTCAGTGAAGGAAGTTCAACCAAAGCTTCAAACCCCTTACTTGTGACCTGTACTCCATTTAAGCGAAGCTCCTGAAGTGATTTAATTTTTTTCATTTGCATAAGTCCCTCGTCCGTCAGGCCTCTTCCGATGTTCAGACCTTTTAGTCCGGACATTTCTGAAAGCTTGCTAACAATCGCATCCGTATTATCAGTGTTGCCTATGGACATTTCCTCTATGGATTTCATTTCGGACAGCGCGGCCAGCCCCTTCGAAGTGGTCAAGTCACCATTAATATCAATCCTTTTAAGCGACGGCAACTTCGATAGATATTCCAGTGCAATGTCACCGACAGTAAAGGGTAAATCCAGTAATTCAAGGTCCCTTAGCCCCTCAAGATGAACAAGGCCTTTTTCGGTGACGCGAGTCCCATACAAAACGAGTATCTTGAGTTTTTTAATTTTTTTAAGATGAACCAGACCCTCATCACTCACCTGAGTGTCTCGAAGATCCAGACTCTCCATCTCGGTCATATTCGCCAGATTTTCCAGGCCTTCATTGCTAATCGACTGGCTCCAAGCGGACAAATGTCGTAACGAAATCAGGTTTTTCAGATGGCTGAGCCCTTCGTCACCTATACCGCGGCTTAAGACAAGATCTTTTAAGGAGGCTATTTTTCTTACGTGAATCATACCCGCATCATTTGTGGGGGTCATCCAGAGATTTAGACTTTCCAGAGAAGGCAAATCCGAAAGATAAGCTAATTCATTATCTCCGACATGAGTATTATCGACACGTAATCTCTTTAATGACTTCAATTTTCCAGGTACTTCAATCCCGTCCCAAGTATCCCCGTATCTCTCATATAGAGTTCCTGCAGACCGGTCAGATGGGATATGTGTTGTAGCTGTTCATCAGGTATTTCAACGCCGTAGCAAAAGAGCATTGTCAGGTCATCAGGCCGTAGCTTAGACAAAGGTGTTAAGTCTTTCCCTGCTTCTTTGGCCAAATCCAGTCTCAATGCCTTACCGGCCGGTACTGTTATATCGCCGGCAGCTTCACAGAGCGGCTCCCATTCGTTATAGCTGCTTGTGTCCACCTTGTCCAAATCCAGAACATAGAGCATTCCCATCGTTCGATTTTTGGGAAAATGTACAATCTTTTCTTTAGATTCAGCAAATGCGGTTTGCACTGAACAAATTGTAGTCATAAAAGCAGTAAGAATCACCAATTTCACAACTGTGCTCGTTAAGTATCGCATAATGACCTCCCAAATCAAGCAAATCCTGTGTTCAAATGTATTATTCACTTTCTATTTGTTTGATTTTTTCACTTAGTTCATTGAGTCCGAAACCTTCTGCGTGTATGATGTGCTTTCTATCGGTGAGAATCAGCCAGGGCAGCGATTTGACACCCCATGCGAAACGGATTTTTTCTTTGTCGCCTTGAACCATTCCTGCCGGGAAGGGAATGTTATACTTTTTCACCCATTCATTGAGTTTTTTCTCATCAACCTTTGAGGCCTGAACAGCAACCACAACAATATCTTTTGCCTTAAGCTCTTGTGCTTTTGTGCTCAACTGCCGAAGGCAGTTTCGTGACGGCCGCTGTAGCATGTCCCAGAAACAGACTAAGATATTTTTGTCCTTTGCCTGTTCAGGAGATAAATCAATTTTTATGTTTTCGAAATCCGGCAAAAGCTTACCGGCTAAAGAAGGAGGTTGCTTCGGTACAGGTCTGCCGCGGGCATCCCGTTCCGCCACCACAATTCTTATGTCCGTCGCGCCACCCTCGGTATCGACGCGTCCGTACAACCGTGTTTTGCTGCTCGTGTTCGCCTGGATTTGGATTCTGCCCTCGCACATGTTCTCAATCAGGAACCTTCCCATCTCATCAGTAATTGTGTTACGGTTAGGTTGTCCGCGACCGCGGGCATATATCCTTACACCGGCTACGGGCTTATCTTCGACATCCACCACCACTCCGGAAATAGAAAGATCTGCCACAGCCAGAACCATAGGCTCCAGTTCCATTCGATCATCCACGGCCTCAGAGGTATTGACGGTAACATATTGCTGTCCGTATCCTTCTGCGCTTGCGGTAACAGAATACCTGTGGCCTGAAGGAACCGCCCTGATTTCATAATTACCCTGTGCGTCGATATGTGCTGCTTCACGACTGCCATAACCAGAGTCTGAGACCCAAAAAGTCAGAGAGAATTCTGCGACCGGGATTCCTCTGCCTTCGACATCAACGACCTTGCCTGAAAGGATCGCGCCCGGAGACAATTTGAAATCAAGAATTTCAGCATCGTCATCGAGTTCTATAGCAGCGGCAAGATTACGTTCTTTGTGTCTGACGAGAAGATATGTTGTCTCTTGTCTTGAACGCATTGTTCCCATTGTTGACGATATTCTCCTTAATCTAAGTGTAAATGCTCCTTCGGAATTTGTGATTGTATCCTCAGCCAGTCCCGGCCGGATTAAAACAACAGCATCGGATACCGGCTTACCTTTATCATCTCGGACAACCCCGGTGATTCTACGAGGGCCTGTCGGTTTAACCTCTTCACGCGGGCGCCCGGCTGTAGTCTTATCAAAAGACCGGCTTCTGGCCAGCTTGAAGTCGATGGTACGCCGGCCTTCATCGATATTGATCTCTTCCGAAATGGCCTGTTCGTATCCTACAGCAGAGACCTTGAGTTGCCGGGTCTCAGGCCGTGCCTCGCCGAAGCTCAATTCGTATTTACCTTCGACAAAAGTTACGGGATTGCTGGTACGGGTTCTACTGCCCAATTTATACATATCGGCTATTTCAAAGTTAGGTATGGGCTTGCCGCTCTGGGCATCCGTGACCATGCCCTGAATTTGCAAAGCGCGGTTCATAGTGATCACAACCTTTTTTTCAGATTGTGTCACCACATAGTCTCTTATTGCTATGTAACCTTGTTTTCCGATTGTAAGTTTAACGTCGTTCTTCGGAACTTTCGGCACCTGAAATTCCCCCTGCTCATCAGTATTTTCCAGCCAAACAGAATAAGACGAATTCTCAGGTATTGGTTCGACTACAGTCCAGGCTCCCACAATAGGCCGACCCTCGGTATCCACGGCACGGCATGTGATGCTTCTGCCGTTTGTGAGACGAAATTCGAAAGGCTCAAACTTCGGCTTGGGAACTATTGCTTGCCATACAGGAGCATAGCCGGGCGCTTCGATAACGAGTGCAGTTGATTCCCTGTAGGCAGACGTATCGGCTGAGCATGATAATTGGAACGATCCAGATTCATCCGTGAGGGCGGGCATAGGATTAAATGAACGCGATGTTATCATAGCAGTGGCCGCTGGTACAGGCTGTCCCTGCTCGTTGAGTACCCTGCCCTTAATGGTCAGGCCTTTTTTTAAGACCTCGGCGTGCTTTAGTGCCCGAGCATTCAGAAGCGCCTCACCTGTAATACGTCGGTTGCGTCCATTATCGCCTCCATATTCAGAGTGTCTCAATTCCACGCTAAGACTATCCGGTTCCAGGGGAACTCCGTCAATACGCCAACAACCTTTCGCATCTGTTTGAATAATCCGATAGATGGAAATTATTCCACTTGGCTCTTCCATGTGAGCTATAAAACGGACTTCTACTGCCTCAATTACCTTACCCTCTATATCCTTAACGATGCCACCCATAGAGCCGGCACGGACCATCTCCAGCACGTGGCGCTGCGGCAGGTTCACCAGCGGTACTCTACCGATGGCGGAGGAGCCAGAGTTAGACCATGACTTCTGAATGGTGCAATAGCCCTCCTTTTGTGCATTGACATTGACCAGAAGAAGTGTGTTTTCATCGAGCCTTATGCGGCAGCGTCCTTGAGAATCCGTGGGGTAAAGAGACTTGTCTTGTCGATATGTGTCTGGGAGGTAGTAAGACCTACCGACGACCACAACAGCATCAGTAATGGGTGCCTGGCTTTCTTGATCGACAACCACAACCTCAAGTGTATGTGTCTCAAGACCGGCTGATTGCGCAGCCCTTACTTGCTCTTCTGAAGGCGCCAAACGAACTCGAAACCGTGCTGCATGTCTGCGTCCCTGATACTGCATCGGGTCCAGATCCAGATCAGCATATTGCATGTCTGTCTCGTCCGGTCTTCCGGCTTTGCCGGTGAATACAACCGCCTCATCTCTTGGATGCCACAGCACATTGCCCTTTTCATCGAGCAATTCGACCTTAAGTTTCCATGTGGCATCTATGACGGGCGACCAACCCACGCGGGCCGTGACACCCCAGGCGTTACCATACTTTGTCTCAAAGCGTATTGACTTAACTTCAACGAGTTGAGGATGTTCAGTGGTGCCTGATAGCAGAGCTACAGGGAGATCCTTGTGAAAGGTGAGCTTGCCTTCGAACTGATGGACCTTCGGCGACCTGTCCTGGGCCTGCAAAGGGAGTAAAAGTGTCATTGTAGCCAAACAAACTACACCAAGGGCTTGTGCTTTTGTAAACCTAAATAGTATATTATGAATCATGGTTTTTTCTCCTTTAAAAGTCTCTCATCGAATTCGTTAATGCTGAATCCCTCTGCGTGGACGATGTGCTTCTTATCTGTCAGAATCAGCCAGGGCAGTGACTTGACACCCCAGGTGAAACGGATTTTTTCTTCGTCGCCTTCGATCTTTCCAACCGGGAAGGGAACGTTATACTTTTTCACCCATTCATCGAGCTTGTTTTTGTCAATCTTAGAAGCCTGAACTGTGAAAATGGTTACGCTTTTTTGTTTTAACTGCTCTGCTTGTTTGGCGAGCTGATTGATACAGTATCGCGATGATCGTTGTTCCATGTCGAAGAAGCAGGCCAAAAGTATCTTGTTTTTGCTGTCTTGGGCAGGAAAGTCAATTTTGATGCCGTCAAAGTTTGGAAGAGCCTCACCCGGCAGTAAAGTTCCCGGTTTTTTCAGATCGACATCAACTTGCGTCTTTTGCCCGGGTTGTAGAGAGACATTACGGAATGTGATCCAATATTCGTAGGGTCTGGCCTGAAATTCTATGTGCTCGATACTGCTTCTATCCAGATTCTTGAATCTGTGAACATGCCGCACAAGGCCGACACCTTCACCCTGGATCTCTCCTTCCGATTCGTATTGATTGCCATCTTTATCGAACAGGATCAGCCGCGTTGCTCTTTCGGTGATTATTTGTGTCACTTCAGCAATCACATCCGAGCCTTTCTGTTCGGGGCATCGAAGAATTAGCTGGTCTGAACTGCTGAGGATTAAGTTGTAGGGCGTCCATCGCGGTCTGATTGTCCAGGTATCTGCGACCTTCCAGTCGCCTGTAGCTAAGCCTAATTTAATGTCTGCTTGTTTCTGGTTCGGGGAAAACCGTAATGTGAAGTGCCGCAAGTCGTCCTCTTCAAAACCCTTTGCCTTTTGTGTGACCGGCTTAATGCTCAAGGTAGTGTTCCATGGCCCCACAGCCCGGCCGTCACAAGAAGAGTCCCCTGTAGCACGAATCAAAAACAGGTGTGAGTCACCTCCTGCGCCTCGAGTTTGCCTGCTATCAGGGGAATTGGGCAAAGGAGAGCCATCAGGTCTCCACCATGGAATATCCCGGTCTTTGAATTGTTCTAAGTACCGTACGTCGAAATACCTTAGCCCAACTAATTCAATAGTCGTTCCATCAGGCAGTGCTGCTGTAAATTTTTCTTTGCTTTCTTCTGTTGCGGCGTAAGCTGAAATACCCAGGAAACAAATTAAAATACAAATATAGCTTTTCATTTTTTAGTCTCCTTTGGTGAGTATGTACTTATTGCTCATAGGTAAGTCTTTTTGTAATATCTTCTCTGGGCTGCGCTTTACTTATTATATTATAGACGTTCGTGGCCGACTTTTGTTACAAAAAATCCTGTTGTTTTAATTAGAACTATACCGAAAACAACATATTTCCTCTCGATACTGAAAAACTGGAGTAAACTGCAGTAATTATTATTGATTTAGAGAGTAAAATCAGGCAAAATGGAGCAGGGTTCTACAGGTTTGGATAAGGAGTTAACGATGAAACAAGTTTGCAGAAAAGTTTTCCGAAATTTCCCCTTCTGGTTGACAATCGTATTTCTGCTGGTATCTCTGATAGCAAATATCTCAGAAGGTCAACAAATGAAAATGCCTCGGGGTTATAATCCCAAGATTAATATGGGAGAGTTTCCACCTGATTTCGAGCTGCCCAGACTGGTGATTGAGACGGATGAAACGGGAAAATCTTTAGGTGTAATCAGCGAAAAGGATACAGTGAGATTATCCTCCTTTCGGGGCAAAAAGCCGGTCTGTATGATTATGTCGAGCTATACGTGACCCCCGTTTACATCCCGCGCAGCGGAGATGGAAAGATTGTACGCGTCGTACAATAAAGATATCGAGTTTCTGATTGTTTATATCCGCGAGGCCCACCCTGAAATGTTGAGAGAGGGCAACAAAACGGGCATCGTCGGCAGACCAAAAGATCTTGATGAGCGGACTGTTCTCGCGAGCGAGTGTGTTGCCAGGTATAAATTTACCATACCGATGGTCATAGACGGTATGGACGGCAAGGTCAATGACGATTATAAGGCCCACCCCGTCCGCGTTACCGTTACTGATATTGACGGCAAGGTTGCCTTTTATGGCGGGCCTGGGCCGTTTGATTTCAGACTTCCACCTGTTGAAAGAGTGCTGAAAAAACTTATCGCCAACGGCGGCCGGATGCCGCCGCCACCGGTGCCGCAGTGGGGACAGACGGTTAACGGTCTGCGCTGCGGGCTAAGTATCGATCCGGAAAAAATTGTTGTCGGTGACGTAGTTGCGGCCAAATTAAAATTTGAGAACACGACCGACAAACCCATTGACTTCTATTACAAGGCGGCAGATGCCATTAAAAACCTTGATATTGTTAATAGCAGCGGACAGGCTTTGAGCATTAAAGCCAGTGGTGGTAGTCGGATGCGTTCGCGCAGTAATCCGGTCCAGAGGATTGCCCCAGGAAAAGCTTTTGAAGCCGAAGTCGAAGGTACAGTCGTTGCTCCCGACGACCAGGTGACATTAGCGGTAGGGCGGTTCAGCGCCATGTATAAGAACGAAATCAATGACGATACATTAGCTCAAATCGAGCCGGCTCC
>Ga0307379_10014748_pt1 | contig 10051 bp, 29 predicted proteins | sample UN2MG_FD_202237 | JGI IMG/M metagenome (GOLD analysis project Ga0307379, IMG submission 202237) | Soil microbial communities from Risofladan, Vaasa, Finland - UN-2 | ecosystem: Environmental > Terrestrial > Soil > Coastal area > Acid sulfate soil | place: Finland: Risofladan, Vaasa | collected... | reverse complement strand
GTCGTCCCCCTCGTCGGAAAACTGAATATCGGTTTCCACTTCAAACTGAATATCGGTTTTGCCTTCCCACATAATCCCGCCAGCCTTGAGTTTCTTGATTTCGCATTCTAGCGGGTTCCAGCACTCGTCGATCGCCCAGAACAATTCATAAAGCGACTCCGCCCAAAAAATACCGACAGCTTGATGGTCTTCCGAAATCCTAACTCCGTATGCACTCATGCTCCATACTCCGCGTTTACCCGCGCCCATTTCTGCTGCATAGCCCCGTAAAGGCTCCTAAGCGCACCGCTGTCGCGATACTCGTCCGGGTTAGCCTTTACGTCCAGCATTTTAGCTGCAAGCCGTCCCTGCGCGCTTCTAAGGGCGCAAAACACGCTTTCGTCCGGTTCCTGTCCCGGATTACTCTCGGCCCACAGCGATAGGTCAAACGCGACACCGACTTCAGCCGCTCGGCGTCCGTGGCGTTTCATTACCTCCGACGACCATTTCCACGGGTCAACCTTATCGACTGGCGGGCCGATTGCCCGTGTTGTCGTCTCTTTCCGACCTTCCTCAAGAAATTCCATGAGCGTTGCGAACGTCGGCCAGCCGCGCGGCTTATGCTGAAAGCGCAAGATACGCATTCCCGCCTTGAGCGCATCCGTTGTGTAATGCCGATCAAAAATGTCCCCGATGTATTGGTCTTTCATTTCGCCGTATGCCACCGGGTTAGAATCCGGGTTGATGGGCGGGATACGGTCGGCCATGCCGCCGATAACGATTTCCAGAATGTCGATTTTCGTGGCTGTCATGTCAGCGCCCTTTGTGTTTTAACAATTCTGAGATTTTCGGTAACTGCCGATTCCGCCTCGCGCCGCCATTTCTCCCGAAGTGCCGCGTCTACCCGTTCCGCGTTGGATTGCTGGGCCGAATATTCCTGATCCCAACCCCTCCGCTTGATCCAGCGGCATGCATGCAGGGTATTCGTATCGGTTGACCTGCATTCGGCGGAATATGACAGCGCCTTGTCGATTATCAGATTAACGTCGACGCCTTTTGTGTGGCGTTTCCATTCGTCAAACGCCTGTTGCTTGTTCCCTGCTGGCGTTTTGTAGTGCTGCCACGATTTCCAGAAATCCTCGAACGATTCGGGGTATTCGGTTCGCTTGCGAACAGACAAAAGACTTTCTGTTTTTTCTATATCTGTATTTTCTAAACTCTGTTCTTTATATACGGCCGCCTTTTCTGCCGGCAGGTTTTCAATCGATTGAATTTCTGCCGGCGGGCAATCCACCATTTTGCTGTCTAATTCTTGCTGGGATTCGGTCGGTCTGTCATATACGACAGTATCCCAAACCAGCCGCCCGTTCCTGTGGCATTGTTCCCTTTTGGCGTATTTCGCGGTCTCCAATTCCTTGAACGCCGACTGGCAAACGGTCTTACCTCCGGAGCTCTGGCGCTGTAGGTCGGCCATGCTGGTGATCCACCCTTCCGGCTTGGAGAGTAGGTACGCCAGCATCCCGCGCGCTGCCCATGACAGGGCTTTATCCTGCGCCGTGGCGTTGTGCATGACGAAGAATTCAGCGTGAGCCTTGGACCGTTTAATGCTCATTGGTTGCCCCCTTTCAGTCGCGCTATCAGGGCGTCTGCGGCTTCAACTGCCCAGAATGCAGCTTGCTCCGGGTTATCTGCCCCGCCCATCATCGCCGCCATTGCCTGCCCGGCGAAGTATTCGCGTAGGCTCATTCCATGCGACTCTGGTGCGTAAACATACCCGTCGAGATCTGTCGCGTTGGGTATCGGGAACGCGCTCCCGCCGTCGTCTGGTTTATCGGTCATTGGTTGCCCCCTTCTATCGGCATCAGGGCAGCGTCCAGCAGGCCGCGCGCATAAGCAACGTGACGGCGGCTGTGATAGCCGTTGTCCTCAAGTGCCGTGATAATGGAGCGGTATGGGGCAGACGTGCCGGAAGCTAATTCGACAAGCATTTGAAGATTTAGAGCGTCTTCATGCTCAATCGAAAACTTGGTTTCTATGGTGCGTGTGCGTGGTTTTTTCATGTGCCCTCCTAGTGGCTGTGCGATTCAGGTTAGACTGCTAGGACAATCACGGTAATGAGCCGCTGTCCCGACCTCGCCCCTGCATGATACGGTTTACGCCATGGGGTAAGCAAGGGATATCAGGTTGTTGATCTGGCGTTAACATATGTCGTCGTCTGGTCTGCTTCCCACTGCGGCAGCGTTACGACATACCGCCCGCCCTCAATGTCGAGGGTGCTGCTTGGTTGAGCAGGCGCGGATGTGGGGTAGAGTTTAACCACCCGCCCACAGTCTTTCTTGCCGCCAGCGTCCGGGTGATCTGCGTGGCGCTGGATTGACTCTAATCCGGTCCCCCAGCAGCGCGGGCAGATGCAATGACGTTCAACAACAGTCACCACACGCTTTGCCCCTTGGCAGTATTGACAAATCATATCTGATTCCCGCCCATGCTGGAGCCGCCCGTGATAGCTGTTCGTGCAAACATTTTCCCGTTTGCCCATGCTCGCGCGATGTTTACCGGAGGCAGCGCGTCGTCGTGGTCGTAGAATAACTTATTTTTGACCGAGGCCCATTCCGGCCATGTATCCGGCGCGAATCCGTAAGAGGCTCGGCAGGCGGCGATATGGCGCTTGTTCTTCGCGGTCTTTGCACCGAGGCCGAGCGCCTTGACTGCCCGATAGATATGGTTTTCAACGATACCCGTCTCCGCGACGATTTCGGATACGTTGTGTTCGGCGCTGCGCCACAATCTGCGGAGAGTGATAATCTGTTCGTCTGTCAGGCCGATTGCATCGCATTGCTTTTTGCCCCGCAGGATTTTCCATTTTGACGCATAGCTGCCGACCTGCCGGACGGTCTTGCCGACATGGAAAGCGATATCCTCAGTCGGTATTGATGCATCGGGGTAATGCTCGCGGATATATTTTTCGTCTGCCGGTGTGAATACTCGTGTCATTGTCAGTCCTCCAGAGTTTCGATTTCAACGCGGACGCCCACCACGTCGTCAACCCATTGCAAGGTCAATTTGTGGATAAGGCAGTCGTCTTCCAGCACTTCATTCGCTTGCAAGGCGTCACCAACGGCCTTGAAAAAGTTGTCTATATCGCGACGGCGCTTGTTCGGTCTGCCGAAGCTGGCGACAACCGAAACCGGGTCGGTAAAGCGCGCACAAGGCTGCTGCTTTATCGCTCGGCTGGCTTTAATCATATATTGCGTATGAGCAGCCGTCTTGACCCGGCGCTTGCCCATACAGGCTATAATGCTGTTTAGCGACGGGGGGAACGGTAGGACAAGGCAAGCGTAGGTCATTTCGCCGCCGCCAAAAGCCGATACCTCGCCCACCGCTTATCGCCCTGTTCGACGATTTCGGTATGGATATCGTGGCCGTCATCCCGCAGATCGCGGATACGGGCGGCAAGGCGGAAGCAGCCAAACTGTTGCAAGGCGTCAATCGGCGTAAGGCTGTTGCCGGATTTAAGGTGACTCAGGATTTCGTTCTGCTGGCTCATATCAACCTCAAAAAGCGGGGCCGCACTTTATTCGGCGCGGCCCCTAGTCGTAAGACAGACGCGGAACACAACCGGCCCGCAACGGTAGATGGTGGGGGCAAGGGCGAAGATTAGGGTCTGCCGCCTTCGGCTGGTTGAGCCGTGCCCCCATAATTCTAGTCCCTGACCGGGATTTGCGATATTTTCGCCATTACCCGCATTGCAGCGGCGTAGCTGTCCGGGTCGTTCTGGAGTGATACCTCGAAGGCCATGTCGAGAATACGCTTGCGTGTCGCTTGGCTGATTGGCTGTGTCATTCTGTCTTCTCCTGTTTTTCCATGAATGCGCGGACCTTATCGATAGTCCGTAAATGCGGCGACCGGCCCGCCCGGATTTGGAACACAAAACCCGGATCGCCTAAAGCGTCACGACCGAACACGGTGGGACTGAATCCAAACCCCGTCAGAAAGGCTTCGATTTCGTCCTGGAACTGCTGCTGTGATGTTTTCATATCCTATATATATAGGACGTTTCAAACTGTGCAACATATTTTTTATCGCTGATACATATATTTCCTATTGCATATATAGGAAACCGTCTATATATTACATTCAACAACAACGAAGGAGACAGACAAATGGTAAACCCGAATATTTTCTCAATGCCCCGCCCGCCCCGCGCCGACACGGTGTTCCACGAATTTACCTGCCCGATTATGGTTGACGGCAATCTTGTCGCTGAAATCGACATGGGCGCGGATATTACCAAGACTTACGACGGTCATGCTGCGTTTTTCGACTCTAACAGCGGCGCTGGCGATCCGGGGTCGGAGATGGAGTTTGAGGTGGACGCGGTGCTTTTCCAAGATTTGAACGACGACATGCACCGTTGGCATTTCGCAGACGCATACCTGACGAAACAGGCTCTTGATTACCTTCACAGCGACGACGCTTATGACAGCGTATGCGCCACTCTGAAGGGAGAAGGATGATGAGGTCGCCCGCGTTACGCCGCACCAAACACACCTTCGGGGACTGGCTCGCGCTGGTTGTCATGGCGCTCATGGGCGCAGGTTTCGGGGTTGTTTTCCTGCTCTGGATGGCGGGGGTTGGGCAATGACAGACACCATAACGCTTGCAATCGAGACATATCGAATGCTGGACCGGGACCGGAGAGTAATGAATATTCTCCGCACTAGGCTGGCGCAAATGGGCAAGGCGGATTTGTACCGCGAAGCCGAACAGGAATTTGACGAAAGGACTAAAAATGTCGATTGAAACGCTCAAGGCAGCGATTGCCGAACTGAACGCCGCCCCCAAACTCGATATCAAGGGCAAGAAATATTCCACCATCGCAACCCGCGTTGAGGTATTCCGCAACCATTTCGGTGACGAATACGGTCTGGTTACGAAAGTGCTGTCGATAGAGGACAATTTTGTGCGCGTCATGGCGTCAGTCACGCATGGCGATTATGTCGTCGCTACCGGGCTGGCCGAAGAAAACCGGCAGAACGGCGTGGTAAACAGGACTTCGGCGCTGGAGAACTGCGAGACATCTGCTATCGGTCGGGCACTTGCTGCCTTCGGGTTGCATGGCGGCGAATACGGCAGCGCAAACGAGGTGTCAGACGCAATCGCACAACAGGAGAAATCAGGCGGCGACTTGGTGAAAACCAAACTTAAAGCAATGTCGCATAGTATCGTCAGCGAACTGCACTCCTGCACCGACAAAGACCAACTTGACGCCTATTGGCCGACCACAAAGACCGACCGCGACAATATGAAAACGCATTACCCGGAAGGATTGAAAGCGATAACAGAAGCGGCGGCGACTATGAATCGAAACCTCACCGACCCGGCAGAACAGGCCGAACGGGAAGCCATTCAGGGGGAAGGCAATGTCTAAAGACCTGTGGATGATGGAGCACGAACGTATCGGGGACGACTACCCGGAGAATATCGACCGCGCCGAGGCGGAAAGGCGACTGGCCGCGCTTGGTCTGGACCCTCACGAAATACAGGACGAACTGGACGCACTTGACGAGGATGATGGGATATGAGCGGCAAAATCGTCACAGACCACGTTTACCCGCCTATCCCGTGGCGTAACTTTGACTGGTCCGCAGAACTAGACAGCCTCACGCCAGACGGGCCGCGTGGTTGGGGTGAGACGGAAGCGGCTGCGATTGCAGATTTGAAAGAGCAACTGGAGGACTACTATGCCTGAATACGACAATCGGAACACCGGCGTTTTGTTTAAAAATGACAAAGAGGGCAACGATAAAAGGCCGGATTATACCGGGAAATTCACCGACGCCGACAACAAGGAATGGCGACTCGCTGCTTGGGTAAAGCAGGGCCAGAAGGGTAAATTCCTGTCTCTCAAGGTATCCGAGGACCAGAGCGCCGACCGGAAGCGGGACGATACCCCCGCGGGCGGTGGGTCTGTGGACCTTGACGAGGTGCCCTTTTAAGGGGATTGACCATGAAGCCAATCCCAATCCGAGACGCCAAGGATATCCGCTGGCTGGCCAACTTCCTGACTGTGGCAATCAAAGACAAGCCGCAGCAGGTAACGGTCTGCGAGTTGAAACGGTCGGTCGAGCAGAACTCTCTGACCCATAAATACTATGCGGAAATTGCGGCGTCTCGGGAGGATATGACTGTCAACCAAGTACGGGCAGAATGCAAAATGATATTCGGCGTGCCAATCCTGCGGGCGAATAACGAGAAATTCCGCGAGACATACGACCGGGTGTTAAAGCCGCTCCCGTATGAAACGAAACTAGAGTTTATCGAGCGGACGGAATTGCCCATAACCAGCCTCATGTCAGTGAAGGAAATGAGCCAGTACATTGACGATATGCTGAAGCATTTTAGGGAACGCGGCGTTTACCTGACGCTGCCAGAGGAAGGGTTTGCGCGATGACCCTAATACCCAAGACAACCGCAGTCCGGGACGAGGCATACCGCAGACACCTCCACGAACAGCCATGCCGCCGCTGTGGGGCTGTGCCTTGCCAAGCCGCGCACTTGGGGCACTCGACAACCTCACGCAAGCCGGGGGACGATCTATGCGTCTCTCTGTGCCCTCGGTGCCATTCCGAGATGGATACGGCTATGGAAGGGAAAGAACGCTGGTGGGTAACTCAGGTCGTAATTCCCGAAGAACGGGAGAGATATTACATATGGAAAGGTGGAATATGAGATCCGCGCTAATTGCCGCCCTGCTGATCCTTGCATCCCTCCTACCCGTAACCGAATAACAAGGGGATACGCCATGCCAGAAATGACAGCATCGCAGCGCCGACGACTGGATCGAGATCAAGAGATCGCCGCCGACTATCTGGCCGATATGTCGCCAGCGGCAATCATGGAAAAGCACGGCGTTGCAAGGCAGACGATCTACAACGTGCTCTCACGCCAGAACGTGACATTGCGGCGCGACTACGTGTCGAATTAGAGCCCTGAAAAGAACCGATATGAAAGACTGCACGGAACTGCTGAAACGTGCCGAGGCCCGCTTTCCCCGTCCGCACCATGCCGATGACGGGTTGATGGTGCAGGAGTTGTGCGCCGCTATCCGCGAATTGATTGCCGAGAACGGCAGGTTGGAGGATGCCGCCAAGCTGCGGGGGCTGTTGAGGGAGGCAAAGCATTATGCATGGCAGGATTGTTCAGTAGGTGGCGACGATCTAGTCGCCCGAATCAAAGCAGCACTAGGAGACGACGATGGAAATTGAAGCGAAAGTTACCCGCATATTTAATGGGCGTGTATGGCACCCATTTGACACTGAGCAGGTCGCGGTTATGCGGATGGAAACTCTCAAAGCCCTACACGAAGGCGTGCCGGAGAAACGGGAATAAATGACCGGCCCCGCCAAGGGGGTTAGCGGGGCCGGATCGCAGCGAGCCGGGGTTAGGAGGCTCAGCCGCAATTCTTCGGAATGACATTGAGACGCTTGGCGAGGTTCCGGTATTCAGCACATTCCTTGCGGGTTAACTTATGCCCCCGCGCTAGACGCCGCTCGAAATTCTCCAGTCGCAGCCAGTTTACCGACGACGCAACAACCGTCACGTCAGCCTGAACCGCTTTTACTTCCTCGATCAGAGCGGGCCGGAATCCGAAATGATCCGCGAAGGCCCACGTACCGCTTGCCCCGCCAAGGGCAGCAACAGCGATTGCAAAAGGCTTTAACAACGGGCTGTTAATCATGGCTTAACGCCCTCCTGCCGCTTCCGTATCCGGTCCTCGTATGCCTCGACCAAAGCCCGATATGACGCTAATGACGCTATTAGCTCGTTCACCCAATTGTGATACGTCAGGCGATCCTGTGTCTCGAAGCACATCAGGGCGAACCGTGGAGACTCCCCCGCCTCTACCGCTGTTGCCATCTGCTTTGCGATCTGCGGCGTCATTGCGATTGGCAGCGGGGCTCCCGGACTGTTTACCTTCGGAGGCCGAGGGAGAATCAACTCCGGGGTTTCTGTCCGGGTTTGGGTCACAGTCAGGGTCGGTGATACATTCGGCCCGGCGCATCCCGCTATTAATAGCGCGGCGAGCGGCACGAGCAACAACCTTCGGACGCTTGATCGTTTCATCATCTAACCTCGACCTCCATTTATCTGCCGCGATCCGAAGCCGGTCATTCTCGGAAGCAATCTCCTGCTGCCGCATGGCATAGAGCCCTAGATCAATCTGGTTCTGGATCGATGCGGCCTGTAACTCCCGGATTGTCTGCTGGTTCCGTTCGTTAGCCATTTTGGCGGTGGCCTGATCTGCGGCCCGTGCGGATTCGCTGGTCGCCAGCGCCTCCTGTAATCCGTTGGCGCGCTGGTACTGCCATGATGCCGCGCCCGTCGCCAGCAATAGCAGGATGCCGAGAACGATCAGAACGTAATTCACGGCTTGGCCCGCATCGCTTCAATGCGGTTCTGGATCGACCGCTGGATGAACGCCCCGAGGCAGCCGAGGAAAATTGGCGTGCAGAATCCCATGACGATTGGCGTTAGCGCATCGATCCGCTTAGGGTCATCAATCGAAAAAGTGTAGATCACCAGCAACAGCATGATAATTCCGACCGTCGCGGCAACCTCGCGGGAGTATGATTTCATATCAGTCTCCGTCCACTATCTCGATAGTTAAGTCCCCGACTACCGCCGCGTCAAGAACCTTGTGGTAAAGCGCCTTGTAAGCGGCAGCAGAGCGCGACACGCGCCACTGGTCGCCCCCGGTGTCGCAACCTTGCCCAACCAGCAAGCAACCCTCTGTGTGGTCCTCTGTGTTGCCGATATGGATATAGACCCACTCAAAGCCGGGCACGTCGCGTAGCCATAACATGCCTTGGTGCATATCGGGGAACCGCGCCCGGTAGCGGCCCGTCATGCCGCCCTCGTCGCGCAGCGTGATCCGGTAGGTGCCGGGCGGTATGCGGGTCTCACCCGCGACCTTGACCTCGCGCCGCTCGTCCTCCAGACCGAAACACTCGAACACCTTGTCGATCCACAGGAGCGACAGGCTGGTGTCATCATTACCGGCGAAGCGAATAGCTGTGAGTTTCATTCTATTTCGAGCCGTCCGCCCCAATTAATCGTCATCTGATATGTTCCGAATCCACATGATGCCGATGGCGACGAGTGCCACGCATATCAGGATTTAGGAACCGAGTTCCTTCATGAGTTCGGTCAATGTAATAGCCCCCTGTTCGTTTATGGCTTCTTTGGCTTCTTCTACGTCTATCACTCGTTCTAGTTCGTGTAGCAGCTCTAAGGTCGCAAAATTAGCCATTATTCCTCAACCTCCTCACGGAGTCCCGCCCGAATTGATTCGGCAGCGATTAGTGTGTCCTCGTCTCCGGGGTGTTCGTGCCGGACTTCCCCGTCGCCGATAACGGCAATCATCGGAACGGATATTCCCGTTCCGTCAGCCGTTGGGGTAATCGTCGTGATCCTGATCCGCATAGCCATATTGTTTCAACCTCACATTGTCACATTCAGAAGCCAGAAAGTCCGCAAGCAGACGGATATTCTCCGCAGCTTGGTCGAGTGTAACGGGCATAGCAACGGCTGTGCCCTCGTTGGTGTGGACAAAATACGCCAGCCCGTCCGGCGTTGGGCGAAGGATTACAGCCTTAATCATATATCTATCACTTCGCCTTGGAAATAAACACGCCCTTCGTCAAGAACCGTTACAAGTTCCGGCGGGAGAAGTGTCCCTTTCCAGAATTTCAGCACGGCAAACCCTTGCCGGTGGTTTTGGGGGTTGTCCTCGCTATAGGCGAATTGCGGTCCTGACGGGTCTGCAAGCGTGCCCGTATCAACCCCGTAGCGCGTGCCGTTGTAATCGCTGTACGGCGTAACCTTGAGCGAGTGGAGATGGCCGGTGACCATTGTCTTGCCGCTGCCAAGCGTGTTGTTATGCGTGGCATGAACGCCGCCCTTCCATCTGTGCTTGACAACCACCTCGTCATTGATCCAGCACGAATAGCACGGGTGCCAATAGGGAAAATGGTCTTTCAGGTGAAACCCGTTCATGCGGGCAAACTCC
>Ga0307379_10014747_pt1 | contig 10051 bp, 8 predicted proteins | sample UN2MG_FD_202237 | JGI IMG/M metagenome (GOLD analysis project Ga0307379, IMG submission 202237) | Soil microbial communities from Risofladan, Vaasa, Finland - UN-2 | ecosystem: Environmental > Terrestrial > Soil > Coastal area > Acid sulfate soil | place: Finland: Risofladan, Vaasa | collected... | reverse complement strand
TCTTTTTTTTTTTTTCTTCTGAAGAAAGAGAAACATGTCCAACGCTATCGGCACTTCGTACACCGCCCCGAGCAACACGAGCATTCCGAGTGGATTCACGCCGACTGGCTCGCACATGGGCGCGCCAAACTTTTTCACCTCGGCCGGAGTCACCTCGAATCACAGCAATGTGCGCTACACAGCGCCCGTGTTTGCACAGCCATTCAAAGAGGGCTGGGAGACCTCTTACCGAGAGGGTATGTTCCTCTGGGGCAGCGCGAGCAGCTACGCGCGCAATAGACAAGCATTGTTTAGCTGCGCAACACTCAACTACTACTTGGAGAAATCCTCTGTCGAGGATCTGAACACGCGATCGCTCGGCGGCATGGCAAGCCGGGCGCCGTTTCACGCGAGCACACCCGAGCAAGTGCTCGCCGAGTTTGGCCCGCTCGGCGTGATTGGCGATCAGCAGACCTCGTCGATGACCGCGGCCGCGCGAGCCACCGATCGTCTGATTGGCTACTCGCCCTCGGGCACCCTCGCCAAGACATTCAATCTGTTCTCGGCCGATCTGCACCAGGCCGACCAGTGCTATTTCGTGGTGAAAAAGATCCAAAGTCCCTATCAGTTTTTCCTCAATCCCGATGGCGCAATAGTCTCGAATCGCACTGATCCGAGGCTGGGAAAAATCCTCCAGGTCGTTGGTCTCTCGGACAAGGATGGCACACGGCCCTACCACAACACACACCAAGACGACGCAGACGCGATGGATGTGGACAACTGGTGCCTCGACTACATGGAGAAGGAGCGCGCAGTCTCGCAGGTCTACAAGATCACCGAGGTGGACGAGAATGGAAAAGTGATCGAGCGCGAGGTCGACTCGGGCGACACAGAGGCACTCCCGCAGCTCGTCTACGACGCCTACGCTACTGGCTCGCTCTATCGCATAGGGACAGTGGTGCACCCGCCCAAGAAGACCACGCAGGCGAGCACCATTGTGCGCGCGCATCGCGACAATAATCTGATGATCACATTGCCAAGGATTGAGCTTTCTTTGCGCTATGATTTTGTGTAAACAATCACCCCTATGTATAAAGCAGTTGTTTGTCCAAACGCAAGAGAAAACACTAGACACTCGCGTGTGTGTGCACTTTGATTCTAGCTTGGCTGTGTGTCGTTTTTTTTTTTTCTCTCTCTCACTCGCCAACCCCTATCACCTAGAGAGCACTCTTTCGCGCGACACTCGTCATGTCTTCTACACCAAAACCAGCCGACAGAGTAGGATCGGTCGATGTACCGGTCGAGGTGGACATTGTTGCCATTGGAAAACGCAAATACCCCCTAGAGAGCGCCGTGCAACCCGAGTATGGGCACGCGCAAAACGCCGAAAACTATGACATTCACACGGGCGAGGTGCTCTACACCTACCTGCAAAAGCGCCGCAAGAACAACTCAAAGCTCGATGTGCTCTCCTCGCTCAATGGCGAGGGCGCCGAGGAGGCGGCCAAGTACCCCAACGATCCCGAGATGACGCGCCTCGCGATCAAGAACAAGATTCGTCCCGTGGGCGTCTCGACCACTGATGTCAAATCGAATGTCACGCAGTACAACAATGGCATCACCATGGTTGTGGCGGGCGCGAACAAAGTCAAGGCGTGGGCCGACATTGCGCCCGGCCAGCGCGTGGCGGTCGATGTGCCCACAAACGACGCGAAACAACTCTACCAGAATACGTCGTTTCGCGGCGCGACTCGGACGAAATTCCCGCTCGTCACCAAACCCGTCGACTCGCAGTCCAACGCCCGCGAGGCCATCAAGCACTTGCAAGAGTCGATCGAGAACCCGAAAAAGTGGGAAAACGTCATGGGCACCTCGCGCAACACAGACGTGTGGAAAACATTTGTGCACAACATGGTCAAGTATGGCGAGGTGGCGGGCCTGCTGATGTTGAAAAAGCTCGGCGAGGCGGGAAAAATCGCGTTTATAGGCGATGAGTTCGAGGCGGACGGCGGAACAGAGCTCTCGGCCGACGATCAAGTCGCGCGTCTAGCACAATACCTCGGAGTGGTCTCGAGCCGCCCGGATGTCGCGCGTCTCGATCGCACGCAAGCCGGCGAGTACAACAAGCTGCGCTACGATATCGACAAGGCCATTGTCTACGACGGGAAGAATGTCGCCAACGAGTTTGGCTTTGTGCGCCGCCGCGACGGCTCGAGCACTAGCAGCGCGCGCGAGCTCGCCAATGGCAAGGTGCTCTCGAGCAAACCGCAAGGCCAGATGCTCGCGCTACAGCTCAACCAGCCCTCGCGGCTTGTGGCCTCGTTTGACGACGCCGCGCAGTTTCAGCGCAGCTGGCAGATTGGTGTGGCGACCGAGGGCGCCAAGCGCGGAGGACACGTCAAGCTCTCGACCAACTTTGGCAACTAAGTACGCGCGCTCATTTGCTCCCAAAAAATTCCAGAAACGCATACATTACCACTAAAAAAAAAAAAAAAAATTCTCCCGCGTGCACAAGATACTGGTTTGTGGGGGTTTAGTAATTATTGAGAAAGCTAGCGGGGGTGCGTATGTGCGAGGAGAGTCCGCGCACCGATGTGTTCTGAGGCAAGCCGCGCCGCGAGCGTCCGCCACCTCGAGTCTGATGCTCGCCATCCTCGAGCGATCGGTAGAATTTCATATAGTCGAGTTTCACTTTTTGCGTGCTCTGCAAGTCCTTTTGTCGGTCTCTGTCAATGCTGCGCTGGTTGGTGGTAGTGTCGCGAACGCACACGGCGCTGCGCATGAGCTTCTTCTCGAGCATCACGAGATCCTTGATGGTCTCGCCAGTGATGCGCTTGAGGTTGATCTCGTGCAGCTTTCCGTCTTTCGGATTGAAATGGTCGCGGATTTTTTTGTGTGTGAGTTTCGGTGTGCGGATGCCGTGCTCGGCGAGTGGTTTCTCGACGTACGTCCGATGGTCCTCGAGAATGCTGTCAAAAAGAATATCGTTGCGCACCCGACCAATCTTGTCCTGTGCATAGGCGATAATATTGTTTCGGTTTGTGGAAATCTCGTCCGATATGGCGTACGCGCTATTGTCGGCGCAGAATGGACACTCCTCGTCTGCCTCGCTCTCGAGCTCGAGCTCCTCTGCGTCAATGTTGCGATGCATCTCCTCCTCGGCCTCGTCCTCGCTAAACATGCAGGGCTCTTTGTTCTCGAATATCGCATTGCCAATGGTCTCTTGCGCGGTGCTCTCGTCTTCCTCTTCTTCTTCTTCGTGTGTGTGCAGAGCTTGCTCGTTGCGACGCATCTTTCTCGGATGCACCACAAGATCCTCGGGAACGTAGCGCTTCCGAGTGGGCTCGAGTGACTCTCGCGCGCTGAGCATACGCGAAACGAGCAGACTCGAGCGCAGAGGGTGTGGCTCTCCCATGTCTATCTAGAGAAGAAGAAAAAGAAAAAAAAAAAAAATTCTCTTGTTTCAAAATGCCCGAGCTTGTAGAGAGAATAAAAAAAGGACATTTCGCAATTATTTATTGTTTATATACGCACTCGATATTATAAGCAAACCTGTGCAATCGCGCGAGTGTATTTGTCTAGCAGATACACACACACACATGACTACCCAGAAAACCACCCGAAGAGGCACTCGAGCGGGACGCGCGAGAAATCTTCGTGCACTGCGGCCGAAAAAGGATGCAATTGTGCCCATATACATACGTCATAATATATACGGCAGTGTGGGCGATGGGCTAACGACTCTTACGCTCGGCTCATGCCGCCAAAGAGAAAATCGGTCGCTCGCGAGAGATCCAAGCATGTAGAGCCAATCAAGGATATTGCGTTTGCCGACACACGCATCGAGAGCTTTGAGGACTTGCTCGAGACGCACATTCCGGGCTGCGACGAGAGCGCCAAACTCCTCGACTATTTGAAAAAGTGCTACGCGTTTCTCTCGATGCGCTGCACCGCGGAAGAGCTACGGCTGCAACGGCATCAGCTCGAAGATGTGCTGACCGCGTGGGATGTGTTTGTGTTTCGAAACGCGCACCGGCTCCTCGAGCCGATTGGCATCCGCGGGCGAAAGTCCTGGTGCATGCTCATGTACTTTTGGCTTTGCGGGTGTCACGTGCGCGCCGCGCTTCATGTGCCTTTGTCTCGACACGCGCTCCACTATGCCCGGGTGCGTCTCGATGAGCTCGCGTGGATTGGCGAGGAGCGCGTGATTGACGAGTACTCGCAGACGGATTTCTGCAACGCTATGCAACTGCTGCTGCGCGAGTGGCGTCGCGTCAAGTGGAGCGAGGATCTCTTTGCCTATGTCGAGCATCTGATGCGACGCTGCGCAACGCTTGTGGCTGGCGAGAGAACACGCGAGGCGCAGCGCGTGCACGATCACAAGCTCTATCGGCGCTACGATCCAAATTCCGAGACCTATAGCTGCAACGACGATTTCATATTCCAGACGAGTGTGTGGTTTCTGCGGCTGCGCGCGGGCCTCTACGCGAAATGCTCGACCGAGCACGAGCGCTTTGCCACCGAGGACATCTCACTCGAGCACTCGGAGCGCACGCGTCGCTCCATTTTCGATAAAGCGCGGTCGTGCAAAAGCTCAGAGTTTATGAAGCAATTTCGCGTCATCTACATGGACTTTATGGTGTTCCCGGGCGAGGTTGAGAAGCACTCGCGCGATCAGCACGGCGAAATCTCGACGAGCTCACAGATTGTGGCCGAGACGCGGCACCAGCGCCAAGTCGAGTATGTCGAGTTGAAATTCCTCCGCAACACAACGCCGAGCGCGCTACTCGAGGATAGCACGCGTCTGAGCACTCCCTCGCGCGGACGCTGGTCGTTTCTGAGCTGCGTGCTCGCGCTCAAAGTGGTCGACTCGCAGTTTCAGAACCGCTTTCAGGTCATGTGGATGAAAAAGTTTGTGCTCTTTTACGAGGATTTCCATCGACTCTCGCTCGAGGTCTCGCTGCGCGGCTACCCAGTGATCCTCGAGAACCTGAACGATTTCGATGTATTCTACAAGCGCAACATTTTCGAGACGAGCACTGTCGAGGCGGCACTCTATCAGTGGGCGCTGTTTATCGAGCGCGATTTTCAATGCTGCATCGAGGGCCACCAGGTGCGAGCGATCATTGACGAGATTCTCGATCGCAATGCACCGCCATCCTCGGCTTCTTCTTTTTCCCGCGACGAGAGCATTGGGTTTGAAGAGCCTATGGACGCCGACTATGTCGATTTTTAACATAAACTCACTGTATATATTTGTCTCGCTTGCACTCGGCAAATTGTTTATTCTCAGGAGGCTGTCGAGAGAGGATGCTCGGGACCAAGATATCGCAGAGACGTCGAGAGCTGACATTGCGCGAGAATGAGCGTTTTCTCGACCCTCGGAGACTCGCGCTTTGCGACATCATCTCGGACAATGAACCGTTTGTGGGCATGTGTCGCAATCTCATCGCTCGACACATTCTCTCGAATGGCATTGACTTTGTGCGCGGAGGCAAACCACTGATTCTCACGCGCGAATTCGAGCACATTGTGCGCGAGTACTGGATCCCGTTTAGCTCGGACATTATCAACCACATCATGTCGTATGGCTTTGTGCCCGTGGGCATTGCCAAGAATCGCAACGGAGATCGCTATCCCTATGTGCCCGAGCGCAACACCTATCGCATAAGCGTGCTCATGCACAATGGTCACAAGTACTTTCGCTTTTGGTGGATGAGGGGCTATGGACCATCGGCGTCCAACGACGCTGATATGCAACTCGATCCAAACATTGTCGTGTTCACGAGCACCACACACGAGCCGGCGTTTACCGGCTGGGTGCGCTCGGATGTGGCACGGATTGCGTCCAAAGTTCAGTTTATGGACGAGGTCGAGCGCTGCGCCATCCTCGCCGAGCAGATTCGCTCGAATCCCGTAGTGTTTACGCACAAGCGCGACGCGCACTCGCAATCGATCGAGGGCATTCACTATGATTTCTACGCCGACGCAGACGCGCACGAGAAGCGCGAAGAGGACAGGTATCAGCGCAACCAGGAAGATGTCAATAGTCTGATGCAGATGGAGAAAGAGTACAAGCGCCTATCTGGCGAGGACAGACCGAGGCCTCGGGGCAAGGCGGGAGAAAAGGAGAAAAAAACCTCGAAACTCATCCCGCGCCAAATCCCACTCCCGCACGATCGTGACATTTCCAACCACGGAACGCCGCAAGTGCGCAGCGACCTCGTGGCGCTCAAGAAGAATTTCCAAGAAGAGGTCTGCGCCATGCTCGGAGTGCCCAAATCGATGATCATTGCCGACCAGTCATTCCGCGGGAATGTCGAGGGCATGAACGAGACATTCAAGACCACTATCACTGCCTACAAGGATGTGCTCGTGCGCATCCTCGATCGTGTCTACATGAACCTCTACGGCGAGGAGGATCTCAAGCGTTTCGTCTCAGACGTCAAAGTGCGAAACGGCGCGCACACGCCCATCGAGGAAGAGTCTCAGCTATTCAGCGAATTTGAGAAGAACGAGCGCGTCTCGGTGCGCTTTTCCGACTCGCCCTATGCCTCGACGCAGCAGCTCATCTACATGTACGAGCGTGGACTCATTAGCTGGAACGATTTTTACAAATACTATCTACTCGCGAACAATATCAAGGTCGAGAACTATACCATGCAAAAAGACCCCTGGTCGGAAGAGAAACGCGAGGCCATGTTTATGTCTCAGATGAGTCTAAAGCGGAAAGAGCCCGGGGAGAAAGAAGAAAAAGAATCACCCGACAAGCCTGAGAAAAAAAGAAAAAAAACTGAACAACAAGTGTAAACATAGTATATTTCCTTTTTGTGCGCACGAGAATCATTTTTTTCCCAGTAACTCACACGCACGCACACACCATGGCACATTCGATTTCGCCATTTCTCGACACGTGCAGGGGCAGCATTCACGTGATCAAGGGCCCCATGCGAAGCGGCAAGACGCAAGAGCTACTGAGACTCGCGGGTGTATTCGAGAGCGCCGGTCGAGTGGTGCGCTATGTGAAAGCGCAGGGCATTGAGAATGCCGAAAAGGTCACCTCGCGCTCGGGAGGCTTTCGCGACTCGGTGCCCGTGAAAAAGTTGCTCGAGGATGTGACGAGCCTCGACTTTGATGTGCTCGCGATTGACGAGGGCTGGGCCATCGAGGACCTAGTCGAGGGCTGTCTGCGCATGGCTTTCGAGCATCAGAAATACGTGATTGTGGCCACGCTCGACGCTTACTATGATGCCTCGCCAATCGATCAGGTTGCGCGACTGTGTGTGTTTGCACAGCAAGAGGAAAAACTCCTCGCGATTTGCATGCAATGCCAACGCGCGCCCGCCTCGCTCAGTCGCAAAATCGACGCAGAAAACGCACAGCACTGTGACCCGGGAAGCGCCAAATACGATTCGCTATGCCCGAGTTGTTACCTGGAGCCGAAAAAAGAAGAAAAATCGGCGCTTTTGACAGAGGATTTGCGTGCCATGGACAAAAAAGAAAGAGATAAGCGCTCTGCCGTCGTATTCGACGGGGACATGGTGGCTACTAGGTATTCCATGAAAGGATGGGATAAAGATGAGCAAACGCGCGTTCCCACACAAGAAACACTCGACATCACGCGAAAGCTTTGCGACATTCTTTTTCAACAATACGGGAAACCCTCGCCACATCTCTCGGACGATTCGGAAGGAAACGCCACTCTGAGCTGGCCAGAGCACGAGGTCTATGCGAGCATATCAGAACTTTCCATGTTTGGCTCGGGTGCCAAATTGGAAAGTTTCTATTTTGATTTTGAAAAAGGTATAATTGTGTTCATCTAATTCTCAAAGAACACGTGCCCTTGGACAAGATTCCCGAGTTGGCAGCTAAACGCATTTCAGAACTTTGTTGGAATTAAAAGCAAGCAGGAACTCACGTATGATAAATATTTGTGATTATTTTGGATCTCGAGAGGCAAGCATTTCATATCCTCAAAAGTCGCCAGAATGGAATCCAACCTCGAGCGCAATTTCACAGCAATGGCGCGACTCTTGGCAAAAACCAACACTCGTGCGGTGGAGATTCGATGCTTCAAGAGAGATGCACTCGAAATAGACAATGGCACGTCAATCGAAACACTCGAGCTGAGCGCCGAGGGATTCTCGTTTAACAACAAAATTCTCAATCTATTGGGCGCAGAAGAGCTACGACCCGTTTGGCGCGGAACTGCGGCTTGGGCGGTCGTAGCTTACACTGCACAAATTGTAATCAATGGCGTTCCGAGAGATATCGAATTGCAACCGGGAACAAGAGTATACAGTTTCGTATTTATTCAACATGTCATAGGACCCACGCCCGAGATTTGTATTTAAAACTGCATACACCAATGCTCAAAGCACTTGCCTAGCACAGCGCAGGTTTTGCAGAGAATTTTGTCACATCGCTTTTGAGCACAAATCACATCGTCCTTGTCGACCGGAGAGGAGCACACGCATCGACATCCGCACGTTACAAGACAGTAGGCTTTTTCAATCTCTTCGGATTGTGTTTTTGTAAAGCCGACTCCGTTGGCGCGCATAATCACCACATCGCCGAGTGGGATGAATGGATACGTTAGACAATCGGCTCTAAATCCAAGAATGTAGAGCATAATGCCCGCGAGTAGATTGGGCATTGCTCCATAGGGATTGAGATACGCGGCAAACGTATGGCAATCCTCGAATGCAGGGATGCTCGTCGAGTGTCCGCCGAGTGCACTAAGAATCGTCTCATAGTCGTGTACCAGAAATTTGCTATAGATCCATCCTTGACAAGGAATCAGAATCGCATTCATTCGATGCATATCTGTATGTGCGTGCGCGCGTGCGTGCTGTGTTTTTTTTCTCATCTTTCGGGGAAAGAAAATTAAATTTGTATAACAATATTTTTGACGCAAAAAAGTCACACTTTACTTTTCACTCGAAACATGGCCAAGCACAACTTGCCCGCCGTCACCAAAGACTCCCCTTCCAACCCCACCAAGCCTCGCCGCAAGTCTCGTCGTAGCCTTATTAGCAAAGGTCGACAGACTCGCCTGATTGCTTCCATGTTTGGCGAGAGCCGAAAAATCTCCAAAAACGCTTCCAGCGCCATCAATGTCATGGTGCAGACCTACATTGACCGTGTGAGCCGCACCGCAAGCCGACTCGCCGGCAAGGCCAAGACCATCGATCGCACTATCACCCTCGGCGCCCTCCGAGAGGAACTCCCGACCGATATGTTTGCCGAGCTGATGACCGAACAATCCGAGAGAGCACACGACTAGAGAGAGCCTCCTTTTCTCACATCTCTCTGGAAAAAGCATACTAAAAACACTTTTACTGTTTAATTTTATTGGCATTGGTGGCTCGTTTGCGTTCCTCGACAATATCGAGTAGTGCCGAGAGGTGAATATCTTTGACAATGTGAGGCTTGAGCGCGCTCTTGGCGCAATTGTGACACTTTTTGCACAGGTATACAGTCTTCTTCTCGACGCTTTCGATATAGCCCGAGTGATGCTGCTCGCGCTGTCGCGCCGTTTCAAACACATTGTCAATCACTTCGAATTTCCCCGCCACGTCGCTCGTGTCGATCATGTTGCAGTAGGCGCAGTGCACGTCGCTCCGCAGCATCTCGGCACTCGGGCAGTTTTTGCAGCTGAGCTCGCCGAGCGCATACTTGGTCCAGTGGTACTCCATGGGCGTGGCGCAGCGCGGGCAAAGCATGAGCAATCGGCCAAAGAATTTCAGGCCATAGCCGAGCATGGGCACGCGCACAAGCTCTGTCTCGGGACAGCGTCGATCGACCTTGTTCTTCTCGAAAAGCTTGACCGCTTTCGCGTTCTCCTCGCGGATGGCCTTTTCGCGCACAGCGCTGCCCACTGGCATTGAGGAGATGTCCTTGCGCAGCTGCTTTTTCGAGTCGTTTTTCTTCTTCTTGCCCGCGCAGTAGAGCTTGCCCGTGTCGTCGTCGACAATCACGTCCTGATTGCCAATAAAGTAGTACTGATAGTCCTTCTTGGACCTGCTGCCGGTGGGCTTGGGTTTCGAGAGGAGGCCTTTGAAATTCTGGC
>Ga0307379_10014746_pt1 | contig 10051 bp, 11 predicted proteins | sample UN2MG_FD_202237 | JGI IMG/M metagenome (GOLD analysis project Ga0307379, IMG submission 202237) | Soil microbial communities from Risofladan, Vaasa, Finland - UN-2 | ecosystem: Environmental > Terrestrial > Soil > Coastal area > Acid sulfate soil | place: Finland: Risofladan, Vaasa | collected... | reverse complement strand
TTGGGCTCCCACAGATACCGTCCACTACCGTCCTTGTACGACCTGATGACCTCGGCCGTGGCCCGCTCCATGTACCACGCAGCGTTAGACAGGTACTGCGCGGCCAGGGCGTAGGTGATGCCGATCAAGCTGCGCTTGGTGGCTGCGCCAGCAGCGCCGCCATCCCACGTCAGCAAGTTTGCATCAGCACTGTCTTCCTCGGTGAGGCTGTGGGCGTTCAAGCTGTTCGGCAGGATGCCGCGCGGCGATGCCCCGCCACCACCAGTGAGGAACTTGTTGTCTTCGTCCACACCGGCAGCCTCAGCGAACTTCTCGGCCAGGAAGGCTTCGATGTTGAAGAAGGCGTCTTCCAGCAAGTTCTGGCTCATGGGCGTGGTGATCATCGCTGTGTGGATCTGGATGTTCTCCAGTCCGAAGGTCAGGTTACTCTCGGCCTGCGTAGCAGTCGGAGTCTCGTCTACCCACGTCACGCGCACGGCCGACGTGTACTGATCGTCTCCGCCCGTGGCGGTGGGGATGCTCACCTTGTCGCGGCTGGTGGTCAGCACGGTCGCCCGCGGGCGCACGACGGTAAAGCCGGGGAGCCGCGAGATCACGCGGGCCTGGAAGTCGACTGGGACAACGTATCCGCCCAGCACGTCCGAGCCCTCGATCATCGTTGCGCGCAAGGTGCTGACGTCGTAGATCCCCTGGTCCATGGCCGCCTTGATGGCGGCAGGGGTATAGATGATGTGGCGAAGAGCAGCACGCTCTTCCCTGTCCAGCTCACCAGTACGCAGGTACTTGACGAATGCTTTCTTCTGATCGTAGAACGCCTGGGCATAGTCGGCCCCATGCAGTTCGGTGAGTGCGGACTTGACAAACCCATCGGGCTCGCCAAAGCGCCGGACGTAAGCGGCGCGCACGCCGCTCTCGGCCGCGGGCGCATCGGGTACTGGAACGGGCTGATTGCCCAATCCCATCCCCGGAAGCGGTGGTCTGACGGGCTCGGGCATGTCCGCCCGGATGCTGTCGACGGCATTGATTTCCTCAATGGCTGCGGCCAGATTCACGGCCTCCTCTTTCAGCGCGCGACCAGTCTCCAGGTCACCTGCCTCGAAAGCCTTTCTAGCCTCACCTTTCTTGAGGACGAGTTGTTCGTGTAGGGTCATGATGTCCCTCCTATAGTTATGGTCAGAGGTCCAGTAGTTCCAGCAGTTCGATCTCGATGTCCAACTCTCGCTGCCTGACACCCGCATCGGCGGGTGTGTCAGACTTGGGCAAGAGTGGCAACTCGAGTCCGGCTGCCTTGTACAGACTTCTGAGTTCTTCGATTGGGCGGTCAACCATACGATACTCCGCTGGTCGCGGGGTCATGGAAGCGTCCACTATCGGCCATCGCGGGATCCATCCATCATCGGCTATCTCTGTCTCCAGAACAGCACCCGGCAGGGTGCCGCTGCTCCACCAAAGTGATTTCTGCGATAGCATGAATCTGATATCCTCGCGATACTTGCTGGCCTTGTTTAACTCGCCCTCCACCCACAGGCCGATACTGTCGGGTAGCATGACGTCCACAAGGCCGATGACAGAGGTCCTGACTTCATCGTGCATGGCATGGTGGTAGAACATTGGAACTCTTCCCACCGCCCTGAACACGACATCAAACTCTTCTGTCTCTGGCGTGAAGTAGGTCCTGTAGGAGTCCCGCTCCTCTGGGCTGCCCCACAGCACAAGGTATTCGCCGACACGGTTCTCGCCGAGAGATCGGATGGGCCTTCCACGGTGGCCGCAGTCGCCCCCGTCGATTACCACGTCCTGTTCCTCGACAACCGTCTCGCCGTCCTGCGCTGGCACCCCCTTCATGGGAGAAGCCTCCTGTTCACCTTCTTCAGCATTCATATGCTCAGCGGGGTCCCCTTCCGGGGCGCCGCGTATAGCCTCAGGGGCAGGTTCTACAGCCCCGTCGTCCAAGGCGCGCATCGTTTGCTCGAGGGCATCCTCGTCCTCGCCTAACATGAGAACAAGCACGCCGCTCTTGCGCACCCATCGGATGCGCAGCTCGGACCACTTCTCCTTGTCAGCGAACTCGATCTCGCCGTTGACCTCGGAGAAGCTCACGCGCCAGTACTTGCCGTTGTCTGCCATCACGACGTAGCCTTCGGCAGCGAAGGTCTCGACGATGGATCCCCAGCCACTTGGCTGGCCGTCTGCCCAACCCTGTGCCACATTCCACGCCAGGTTGATGGCCTCTAGCTGCGCATCCAGGCTCTGGGCCTTGTTGGCAACTGTTGGTTCAGTCATAGTATCTTCTCCTTTGCACCCATAAACACAAAACGCCCATTATCGAGCCAGAGTGGCTGAGATGGGCGCAACTGGGCGCAACTTGTATTCGGTTGTGCTGCTCCGTACTTAGGCCGCCAGCGCCTCCTCGGCGATGGCAACGATGCTCCGCAGCATCTCTTCTGGTATCAATTTGTGCTTGATGAACAATTCAAGCAAGAGTGGCACGCTGGTACTATAAACGTGCTTCTCGCCGTGGTGCCGCGACGTGATGGTCAGTATGCCGCCGCGCAACGCATATCCATGCGGCCATGAGCACCTGTCACCACTGGTGCAGGTCAGCGGCACCGTGAGCCTGGTCGCGGTCATAGGTGTGTCCTGGCAAACATAGCAGGCGGCGTCCTGTGTCCTATCCGGTCCAGCTGAAGCGGTCGATCTCGTGCGACAACTCCTTGCTGAATCCCGTCGATGCGGCATGGCGTTTGCGGAACGCCCTGAACTCCTTGGTCGAAGGCGACTTCCTGGCCTTCTCCACGATCCCGTATTCGCCAAACGCCACGAAACCCGCTACCAGCGCCGGCCAGATCAAGTCTGGGAAGCTGGGCGTGGTGTACTTCATCGCGACGCGCAAGAGCACTGCGAGCACGGGTGTTACCTCACATAACAGCAGCATCAATGGCGCTCTCCACCGCGGGGGGACGATATCTTCCCAGGGGGCGCCGAAGAAGTTCGCAACCCACGGGAGTACCCATCCCACAACGGCCCATACGCCGGCACTCGATGCCCAAATCAGGAACTGATCAAAGCCCATTGTCATTCTCCTTTATCGCTACTTCTGCGGACGCCGCCTGCTCATCCAACAGCCCGGTAATGTCGGTAAACACAGCCTTCACCGCTACTTCATCCATGCCCGCCATGGCAAGATCCAAGCGGACCTTCCGTGCTATGTGATCTGGCATGATGGCCGTCACGAAAGCCCTGTCTGACGGGACACGCATCTTCTTCAGGTCGTTCAGGGCAGCCCTGCGCCACGCCCTCAATTCCGTCTTCATGGCGGCGGCCATCGCCTTGGTGGCCTCGTCACCGTGTTCGCCCTGGTCCTCTGGGCTCTCCGGCACGTCCTCAGTGTCCGTGCCGTCATCCGTCAACCTGCCCTGCAATTGCTCTGGGTCTTCCGACCCAAGCATGGTCCCAACCTCAGTGTCGCCAGCGGGGTGTCCGCCGAACCGATAGAGCCGCAGCAACCTCACGGGCGTCGTATCGCATATTTCCAGCTTCAGCGGGAGCAACCCCTTCAACTTGCGGGCCTCGTTGATCGTCATGTCCTGGACGTACACGCCGTACTCCTGCACTTCCAATGCCCTGTCCTGTGGGACGATGTCGGCGGCCTTGGCCTCAAATGTGTCCCCGTAGTAGGGACGAAGGGCTATCGTCCATTGGGCGGCGAACTCGTCGAGAATTGGTTGTATGGTGTTTTGCGCAAAGGACATGAGCGTCGCGTACACGTTGTCGGCGTCCAGTTCGCCCGTTACCAGCCCCTTGGGAACCCCCATGACCTGGTAGATCTGGTCTCTGTTGAACTCCCGTGACAGCCTGATCTGCATCTCCTCAAGTGTTTGCTGAAGAACCTCTACCGACATGTCGCCGGCCCGGGTCACGGCAGACGACCGCTTCTTGCCGAACTGTTCCTTGATGGCTTCTTTAGCCACCTGGTAGTCCGAGTCTGACATGTCGTGCGGCAATGAGATGATGGCTGTCGGCACGGCGTTGTCCTCGCCGTAGAAGTCCTCTTCCCACTTGGCCTGTTTGATGTCTGTGCGCACAGCACTTATGCTGCCCGTCAGCGAGCTCAGCCCGCTCCAATAGTCCCACCAGTTGGGGAAGATCACCCGCATCATGTTCTCGCCGTTGAGCGGGTACTTCCTGCCATCCACCGTCATGAAGTAGTCCATGACAATCGTGTTGGTCAATGGCGACCTGCGCAATGTATCAGGCCTCGGTGCAACAGTGTTGGCTGGCAAGGGCCACAGCTCTGTTGGCAGCCCCTTCCCCATCTTGGGCGTCGAGATGAAAATGTAGCTCGCCCCCCGCAGGAGATACCACCCAGTGCAATACTTGGCGATGTAGCCATAGGACATCAGGTCATTGGGCCACCGTAACAACTGCTCGAACTCGTGGTTGTCAACGGTTATTAGTCCCTCGCCCTCGCGGACCATCGCCTGCGGCCATGCCTTCCTTGCGGCAACCCTACTGCCTATCAACCGTACAGCGGTGAACACGGCGTAGCTCGTGATAGCCAGCAACTCAGAGTCGCTGCTATCCACCATCTGGCCGAACTGGTTGCCTGACAGCTTGCCCACTAGATCCATCATCACGCGGCGCTTCTCTACCTCGCCGCCCATCTGTTGGCGAGCATAGGCGACGCCAGACGTGACATAGCCAAGCATTTTGCCTAACGCGTTCGGTTCTATAGCCATTGTTTGACACTCTTCTTTAGCCCTTGACGGCTAAACCTCAGTTGTCTACTGGCACAGACGGGTTCACACAAAATCAATCAACACTTTCCGCGCCGGCGCGAACGTCAGGCACAGTGCATCCCAACGGTTTGGGCTGCGCTTGCGGGGCAGCTTCTCCCGCACGGTGTCCTTCTTGGAAATACGCATGCGGCCGTTCTGCCGCCGATACTGCTGTACGAGCAACTCCTCGACCAGGTCCTCGTCAGGTGGCAACATTGCACCGCTGTCCTTCTCTAACCACCGCGCCACTTCCCATCCCAACTGGTCCCGCAAGATAGAGAAGGCATCTCGCTCCAGCCTCTTCGTGGGCTTCTCTGACACCTTGACGGCCTGCGCCCCGCGGCAACCACTGCGCCGCATTTTGGGGGCCATTGCCGCCCCGATGCCAATGGCGTCAACACACGCCCTGTCCACTTCCTCAGAGAGGTAGATGGCTATCGCCTCGTCGGCGGATGCCTCAACGTCTACGCCCCGCCATGTCCTCATGGGAGCCACGTAGCCCCCGTAGCGCAGGCAAACGACGTTGTCGTCGGCCCCGAACTCAGCTATGTCCACCCCCATGACCGCCTTCGTCTGTGTCGGCGGTATCTTCCCATGGAGCGCCACGAACATGTCCCATCGCGCCCTGGCTGCGTTCACCCATGCCCTGCTGATAAGCTGGAACTCGGACTGAGCAGGGTACTCTGCCAAGACCATGTACCAGAGAGACGGTTCGGTGACCTCCCGCCAGCCAGCAGCCAATGGGGCGTAGTCGCCACCCTCGGGCCTCTCTGCAATCGCCCCCACCAGGAACTTGGGGACCTCAAAACACTCATCGGTCGACTTCTCGTCTTCGTGAAGTGGCCTGGACCACTCGTTGATGCGCCTGACGACTGACTCCCTGGAAACAGCACCAGGTATCTCGTTCTGCCCTGTACGGACGTTCGGGTGGTCAAAGGCCGACATCTTGATGACGCTGGCCTTGCCATCCTTGATCATCGTGTGGGCAGCCCCAATCTCAGCCCGGGGGTTGAGCATGATCAGCATTCTGTCGTGCGTGCCACTCATGCAGGACTCTATGCCCCTGTAGACCTCGTCCGGCACAGCATCCCCTTCGTCCACGATCCACAACATGTGGGCGGAATGCTTCCCACTATTGTGCTCAACCAATGCGGTGAGATAAGTGTTGTTGACTGGCACATGGACGCCGACTGTTGGCCTTTCCCCTAACGGGGTGACCGACTTGACTTTATCCCAACGGAACCCGGCTATGTTCCCTTCTCGCCATGTGGCACCAGCCGCCCTACCCCTAGCAAAAGCCGCGCACTCTTCTACTCCTTCTTCCTTGCCGAAGATCCCAATTGTCTCGGCAAACCGAATGATATCTACCTTCCTGACAATCTCAAGCGCCCACTGGTAGTTGGACTTTAGCACACCCTTATATGTCCAGGAGGCCTTCTTCCTACGCACCTTCGAAGCAACCCCAAAGCGTAAGAGTAGCCGTTGAATATCCCTTACCAGACCCTCGTTCTTGCTGCTGTAGCCAATCTGGGCCTTCCTGTAACCGGGGCTACAATTTGTCATGCAAGCCCAGCCATCTGTCGAGAAAAGCCGGCTCAAGAATATGGCAACGTCATCCCTAGACAACTGATTGATGGCTTCTGGCACCCGCTTGGTGGAACTGTCCTTGCCAAGCAGTCCATGTGTTCTGACTAGGTTAAGGATTGGGTTGCTATCGTTTCCAGAACCATCGCCTCGTACCGTGATGCTGTATAGCTTCGGATTGTATTCCGTTGTCCATGCCCCCAAGGCAGAAACCGCTGCCTTGAACTCTGCCAGTTGTCGGTTGTCTTCTTGGAAGAACTGAATCTTTCTGCCGCTGGATACACAGCCATCGCCGATCAAATAGGCCAAGACCTTAATCTCGTTTGGGTCCATGGACAAGGACCCAAAGTTGAACTCTGTGTCTTGTGGGACTAGAACGGCATCTCCCACCTGAAGATCCTCGACCGACGTCCACTTCCCACCACCAACGCGATATCGCCCCTTGACATGGGTGCCCCCGAGTGTCTTAAAACACTGGCCAATCTTGCCAGCAAATAGGGGGTGCCTCCCAGTACGCACAACTTTATGGCCCGAAGACAATACAACCTCGTAAACACCCTCAATTCCGTTGTCAAAGAACTCTGCATCTGTCTCTTCCCGTTCAAAGCCCGGGCTAACACTCATGACCCGCACGGTCTTGCCGATCAGTGACCGATAGGTCACCAGTTCCCCAGTGGTTAGCTCAAATAGTTCATCAGCACCAGTGCAGAACTTCGCTTCCCGCTGCTCTTCCGTGCCGCTCTGCGGGATGCTATGACCTGTTATCCAGGAGCGCAGCTCCTTCCTCTTGCGCTGAATATGCGTTACCTGGAGCTTGGCATCTGCAAAGATCCAAGGGTGCTTCTCTACTACTGCGTCGATCTCGCCCCACAATAGTCGTCTCAGGTTCTTCTCGGGCGGCGCCGCCGTCGTGTGCACCTGCGACTCTTCCCACATGGTGAAGAACCACGCTGCCGCCCTGGCACTGGCGAAAGTCTTGCCAGTTGAATTGGCTGACTTGGCGATGGTTATTCGGTTGTCCCTGACGGACTCAAGCATGAGCTTGATATCATCCGTCAGCGTCTCGCCGAGAACTGTCTCGCAGAACCCCACAGGATCGTCCCTGTACTGCGCTCGCACCTGCTGCAGGCTCGCCGACCGGGCCTCTGTCTCAATATCCGGGAGTACTATGCCCCTCTTGACGGCCACTTCCCTGATGAGGATTATCTGTCTGAGAAGATCGGCGTCGGCGGGCTTCATTCAGCTCCCGAATCCCCAACAATCTCGCCTTCCACAACCTCGCCCTCCGCAGACGCGGCGTATCCGTCTGCAAACAGCTTGGTGTAGTGGGCCAGTAGGTTCTCTTCGCTCATGAGCATGTAGTGTGCCACCTGGGGCAGTCCGGCGAGTTCGCGCTCCATAGTCTGTGAGTGATGGACGGCTCGCAAGGCGGCAGCGCCCGTCTCTATACCACCCCCAGTTTCCAGGAAGGTCATCCCTATCCGCTGTAGCTTCCTGAGGTTGTCGGCATGCCTGTCCAGCATCTCCTCTAGCCCCTCGACCTCATAGTTCATTAGGGTGTCGCGCACGGCATCATCCCAGGCGAGGGAGCGGCGGTCCCAGTCCCATTTCTTGATCCAAGTGTGCCAGACCTTGTGGGCCTTGGCGTCACTCACTTTCTCGTACTGGGCCAGGCGTTCGGGGTAGCGGACGGCAAGCATCTGCCGGAAGGCAGCATCAATGTTGCGGCTGTACGGGGGGAGGGAGCGGTAGAAGAAGAAGCCCTCGTAGGCGTCGTTAGGCTCACCCTCTAGTCGAAACCACGGACGGGCCTGTTCTCCGTCGGGTTTCATCAGGGCGTCTAACTTGACTGTGAGTGCTTTGCTGTCTGGTTGCATACGCCATCCCCGCCGCGGCACGCGGCGACACGCTAATCGGAGGACATGGGCGCAAAGAGGCTACAGGACAGCGCATAGTCTATCATACAATGCGGAAATTGTCAAATCAGAGACATCAAGTGTGCAACTTCTTCGTGCAAGGGCGAAGGGCCACGAAATGGCACATAGTATACCACACAATGCGGAAAAAGTCAAATCAGAGACATCAGGTGTGCAAGCTCTTTGTGCAAAGGTGGGGGGCTACTCGCCGTCTGTCCCCCACAACAACAAGTCCTCAATCTCCTGTGCCCACTTGGTGAACATCATGGACACGAGCAGGCGCCGCAGCCGCAGCCGCCCCACGGTCCGCCAATACAGCCAGTACCGAATGCGCCGTAGAGTTCTCATTTCTCTCCCCCGTTGTCATCGCACACCCACCGCAGTGAGCAGCCCATCGCCTGCGGTGGCTCGCCGGGCAGCTCATGGTTGTAGTAGTAGATGGTGTCTCCTGCCTCCATCTCGATGCCTATGTCTGGGCCGGGGCCGTCACGAACGGTAAGGCCAGTGTCCACGGTGTCAGTGTAGAACCAGACGTCAGGGACCGGGCCGTCTACGAAGGCCGTAACGGCCATTCGGAATAGCAAGGTCGCTAGCACGCATGCCACCACAACAACGATTGCCAGAATGGGAATCAGCGCCTTGTCTGTGCGGCTCATGGCTCTGTCTCCTTCATGCGCTCGAAGCACACGGGCTCCAATATCGGTATCTCTGCGCCGTGCAGAGGATCGTACTCTGCACTCTCGATCAGCAGCCAGACCACACGGGCTGTGTCGCCCCAATACTCCACCCACGCCCACACCACCTTGCTGTCGCTTGGCAATTCATTGGCTGTTACCCGTATCGTGCCACTGCCGATGCTCCCCAGCAACTCAGGAGTGTAACCCAGCCTCCGCACTCGCCTGCCACTGAATGCGGCGGCGACCAACCTAACTTCCATGTCCTGGCTCATGTCTCGTCTCCTGCTGCCCATCGGTCAATCACCCGATTGGCCGCCTCAATCTCAGCGTCTGTCATTGGCGCGCCTGGGGGCCGGCAACCAGCTTCAACCCACAGGCGGAACATCTCGTCATGCTCACTCTGCGAGAACCGACACTTGTCGGGTCGTGGCCCGTCTTGGCTCATGGTTCGGTTCCATGCTGGTATCTTGGTGCTATACGGCACGCGGAACTCCCTGTCCTGCCAGCGCACCCACGCAACGCCGCAGCGCCGTTCCGTTTCTGGTTCAATTATCTGTAGCAATTCATATGGCTGGCTCGGCGAAGGCGGCGCCATCTTGTTTACCAGCGCATCCAACTCACATCCTGGCTCGTGGTAGTTGAATTGGTGACTGTAGCTTCCCACCGGCCATTGAGGCCCGCCGCAACTTGGGCAATGCATCTGCGCGCCATTACCCTCCACAGACTCCAACCTCTTCAACTCGGCGATCGCACGATCCAGCAAGCTGTCACGGCTTTGGCTCATGGCTCGTCTCCTATCCCGTCTTCGTCTCGCACTAGATGGTATGCCAATGACGCGGCCACCGTCTCTGGCACCCCTTTCTGCGTCAATGCTGCCTCCAGTTTCATGCGGCGTCCTGATACCCGAGCCATGTGTAGCACCTCACCCCACCAGTCTGCAAGCGATTGGCTCTGTGACCTGTTTATCGCGATTTGCGTCTGTACTAAGGCATCCTCCAGCGTTACGAACTGGCTCATGGCTCCCCCCTACCACCATCCCAGCACGCGGCCGGCCGGTATCACCAGCATGACAGACTGCAGCACAACCGTACCCCAC
>Ga0307379_10014743_pt1 | contig 10053 bp, 18 predicted proteins | sample UN2MG_FD_202237 | JGI IMG/M metagenome (GOLD analysis project Ga0307379, IMG submission 202237) | Soil microbial communities from Risofladan, Vaasa, Finland - UN-2 | ecosystem: Environmental > Terrestrial > Soil > Coastal area > Acid sulfate soil | place: Finland: Risofladan, Vaasa | collected... | reverse complement strand
CTGGATGTGTTTCAGGTGTGGGAAGAAGATTCTTAGTTTAGAAGATATTATTTTTTATGATCATAGGCTTTACCACAAAATATGTGCGCTAACTTTATTAGAAAAATTAAAGAGAAAATTTTTTGGTGATAAAAAGTGAAAATAATAAAAACCTTCTATTTTAGATTATTTAATATTGATTTTGATCTAGATGTTGGTTTAATTGGTTTTGGATTTAAAAAATTCACATTTAAAAAAACCAGTTTTACATTTATTTATGACTGGATATTGAAGCTGGGATATCTTGCAATAGTAAAACATCAAACCAAAAATTTTGAGGAATTAAAAAAAATATCCGACATAGAATGGAATAAAAAATTTAAAAAATGGGAGAAAGAATTTAGATGAGTGGTGGAACTAAAATAATATTCAAAAGAGTTAATATATTTCACAGATCCGTAGAAGAATTAAAAGAATTTGCCAAAGAGAACGATATCAAACTTTTGGAACTATTGAAATATATGAGAAGAAGAAATTATAAAAAGATTCAAAAAGGAAATTGTGCCTAAAGATGTCAAAAATAATCCTTGATCTTCAAGGCGGCACAGGAGCTTGGAGTAAAGATTATAAAGAAGCAAATTATATTGTAATTAATGTTACCTTGCCCTTTTATGATGTTTTAAAAACTGAAATTAGAGGCGAATATATAATTTTTCAGGGTGGAAGTGAAAAACCTCTTAAAATAAAGATTTCTGATATATACGGCATATTGGCTGCACCTGTCTGCACTATGTTTAGCCTGGCAAGAACAAGGGCAAAGACACCAAGAGATTTTAGAGAAGGTATGAAATTGGTTATAGGTTGCCTGAATATTATCTGGGGATGTCGTTATAATCATAAATTAAAATTTTGGTGTTTGGAAAATCCAATGGGCTATTTAAGACAATTTTTAGGTAAACCGGTATTTACTTTTGACCCTTGCGATTTTGGAGACCCTTACACAAAGAAAACAGATTTATGGGGATATTTTAATATACCATTAAAAGAACCAGCCAAAGCTGAAATAAAATATTGGGAAAAATACGGAAAATTACCAAGTATTTCGGATTTTACAGGTAGTAAGCAAAAAAGAGCAATAACACCGCCAGGGTTTGCTAAAGCATTTTTCGAAGCAAATAAATAAAGGAAATTAATTAATGATTAATACCATAATCTTAGGACACGTTTTAAATGTCTTACCAAAATTACCGGCAGAATCAGTCAGTTGTATAGCTACTTCCCCTCCGTACTGGGGACTCCGGAATTATGGGATTGAGCCGGTTATATGGGATGGGGATAAGGATTGCGAACATGAGTGGGGTAACAATTTACCACCAAGAGGACAATCAGGATGGCATACTTTTGAACATAAATATCATAGTTCTGGATCTCATAAAACAACTTTAGGTTCAAAATTAAAAGAAGAGCCTAAAAAATCATCGGGGCATGGACAATTTTGTACCAAATGTAATGCCTGGCGTGGCAGTCTAGGCTTCGAGCCTACTTTTGAATTATATATAAAACATCTTTGCGATATCTTTGACGAAAGTAAAAGAGTATTGAGAAAAGATGGGACCTGTTTCGTAAATATAGGTGATTCCTACGGTGGCAGTGGTAACGCTTCGGGGCACAAAGAGGATACAAGAAATTTAGGTTATAAGACTTTGGAGATGGGGGCTACCCAGGGGAACCAAAAAACCACTAGCCAGTATGCCAAAAGTTTATTAGATATTCCTTACCACTTTTCGATAGAAATGGTTAAACGTGGTTGGATTAAAAGAAATACAATTATTTGGTGTAAACCGAATTGTATGCCTTCAAGTGCTAAAGATAGGTTTACGGTGGATTTTGAATATTTGTTTTTTTTTAGCAAAAGCAATAAAACTCTATTCTGGACCAATGAAAAGACTTTAGAATGTGTAAGCAAAAAACCACTGGGGATTAAAGAAATAGAAGGTAAAGATTGGGAGTGGAGAGAATGTCCGAATTGTAAAGGGACGGGAAAAGTAAAAGTAAATATAGAAGATAGACCAGAAATATATGGTGAAAATGACCCTGCAGGAATGCGTAGGGGTAGGATGAGAGATTTTTTAGATAAGAAAAAGGATATGTATCAGGCAGGAGATAAACCTTGTAAGCGATGTAAAGAATTAGGCAAAATTAAATATTCATTTTGGACAGGCCACGATTACTGGTTCGAGCAACAGTTTGAAAAATATGCACCCGATACATTACCCCGGATGGATAGGGGAGTAAATTTTAATAAATGGACATTAGGAGCTGATGGCCAGACCCCACATAATTTGAGTCAACCAAGATTAAGAAAAGAAAGGGGATATAAAACGAAACAGATGGATAAAGAAATACATAGGCAGCAACATCACGGTAAAGATATCAACTATGGTAGATATGGCCGCAATAAACGCTGTGTCTGGAAGATATCAACGAAAAGTTTTAAGGCAGCCCATTTTGCAACTTTCCCTGAAACATTGATAGAGCCGATTATCAAAGCGGGGTGTCCTGAATTTGTCTGTAAGAAGTGTGGGAAGGCGAGGGTGAAGATATACGATAATCAAATATATTTTGGAATAGAAGAATCTGACACTAAATATAAAGGTTTAAATGCTGGTAGTTTAGCTCAAAAAAGACAAGCATATAGAAAATTAGGATATGAAAGCCCGCCAAGACCAAAAGAAATTGGCTATTCTGATTGTGGCTGCAATGCAGGCTGGGAAAGCGGAATAAACCTTGATCCATTTATGGGAGCCGGGACTTCTGCACTGGTAGCCTTAAAGCAAAGAAAAAGATTTATCGGTATTGAAATAAAACAAGAATATATTGATATGTCATATAAAAGAATAGCTCGGGTCCAGCAAGAAATTTTTTAAGGGAGGTAAAGATGAAAAATAAAATAGGTTGGTGTGATATGACGTGGAATCCAGTGTGGGGTTGCAAGAATGAATGTGAATACTGTTATGCGAGAAAGATAGCAAAAAGGTTTTGGAAACAAATGCTTAGAATCGAATTTGGATATTATTGCAAACAATGTCCAAGCTGGACTTGGCATGGAAAATATTATTCAGATTTATTATCTAATTTTAAACCAGCTTTTTTATATTCACAATTTGAAAAATCTTTCCCAGAAAAATCACAACGAATATTTGTAGGTTCTATGAGTGAAATAGCTCATTGGGAAAAAAGATGGATGGAAGTTATTTTAGGTAGAATTCTGTGTTATCCGCAACATACTTTCCAATTTTTGACTAGGCACTCGGAAGTATATTTGAATTATAACTTTCCTAAAAATTGCTGGTTGGGAATAACTATTACTGATACTAAAGATTTTAATTATTTGGAATACCAAAAGTTTAAAATATCTAATTCTGATAATTTAAAATTTGTTTGTTTCGAGCCTTTACTTAATGAAATATCTATAGATTTAGAAAATATTGACTGGGTGATCTTGGGCGCTGAAACTGGAGGCAGAAAAGATAAAGTATTTGCTATGAGGTTTTGGATTGAATCAATACTTATTAATTGCTATAAAAAAGGCATACCCATTTATATCAAAGACAGCATAATAAAATGGCAGCCACAATTAAAAAAATTTAAAGGATTCCCTGAAATGGAGTCGATCAAATGCAAGGGATAACTAACATAATAAGTTTATCAAGTGGTAAAGATAGTACCGCGATGTTATTGATGATGTTAGAAAAGAAATTCAAAGTTGACCATGTTGTATTTTTCGATACGGGCTGGGATTTCCCAGGGATGATTAAACATATTAATAAATTGGAAAAATATATAAATAGGGAAATTATAAGATTAAAACCCAAGATTAGTTTTAAAGAATTATTTGAAAAACGAGGATTCCCTTCACCAAAAGTAAGATGGTGTATGGCTGAAAAGAGAGATACCATAAATAACTTCTGTAGGAAAAACAAACCTTATATGCAATGGATTGGTTTTAGTTTTAATGAACGGAAACGTATAAAAAAGACAATCGGCTATTGCTATCCATTAGTAGATTGGAAAATAACAGAGGAAGATGCTTTGAAATATTGTTATGGAAAAGGGTTTGATTGGGGCGGACTGTATGAAAAATATGATAGGGTTAGTTGCTGGAATTGTCCATTACAAACATTAAGTAATTTAAAAGCATTGTGGACGTATTTCCCAGATTATTGGAAAAAGCTAATCGAAATGCAAAAACAAAGTAAATGGCAGTTTAGATTTGATTATACATTGGAAGAGTTGGATGAGAGGTTTAGAAGGGAAGAAAGTTATTATCAATTAGATCTAAAAGAACTATAAATAAACTATAAAAAGACTATAAAAATTTATCGTATTTCTATAAAAAAGGTAGGTTGAAGGTGGTGGCTAATCCCCAAAGAGAAGATGGTCATGTAGATATAGCGAATGAAATAGTTGAAGCACTGGCTAAAACATATTTATCTAGCTATGAGAGTCAAGTATTATGGGCTATTTTTAGAAAAACTTATGGCTGGCATAAAAAAGAAGATTGGATCACTAATACCCAAATATCAGATATGACCGGGATAGCCGAAAGTCATATCAGTAGAACTATAAAAAAACTAATTCAGAGAAAAATAATTATTAAAGTTGATAAAAAAATAGCCTTCCAGAAGGATTATGATCAGTGGGAAAAGTTACCCATTCAGGATACAAAGTTACCTAAACAGGTAATTAAAGTTACCCAAATAGGACATAAAGTTACCCAAATAGGTATACACAAAAGAAACTATACAAAAGAAACTCTTACAAAAGAAACTATACAAAAGACATTAAGTCATAAATTTTTTGAAAAAAATTCTGTGACCTACCAATTGACCATATATTTAGAAGGAAAAATTATAGAGAACAATAAAAGCATTCAGAAAAAAAGTGAATCACAAATACAAAAATGGTGTAACGACTTTGATAAACTAATTCGATTAGATAAAGCCAAACCCGAAGAAATAAAAAAGATAATAGACTGGGTAGTTCAAGATGATTTCTGGTGTAAAAATATTTTATGCCCCGCTAGTCTTAGAAAACACTACCCAAGATTTTATAAGGAGGTAATAGACCGGGGTAGGAGCCTGGAGGAAAAGATTGCAGCGGATCATCGGCTTGATGGTGTGGATTAGGGAATTAAGAAGGGGGGAAAATGGATAAAAAGTTATTTTTAAAAAGTTTAAATAGTTTGGAATCTGCCTTTGGTGAAAAAATAAGTGAGGATAGGGCGAAGATATATTGGGATATGTTAAAAGGTTATTCTGATATAGAGATCAAAAAAGCGGTAGTTGGGTCTATTAGAGGATTAAAATTTTTTCCTAAAATATCTGAGATTATAGAAATAATAGAAGGAAAAATCGAAGATGAAGCAGAGATTGCCTGGTTAATTTTAAAAGAAAAGATAGGGAGATATGACGGTTATATATCTGTATCCTTTCCTGAAAACCCAGTAATAGGCTCGGCGGTAGAGGCATTGGGTGGGTGGATAAAAATATGCGAGACTACGGTTGAAGAAGAAAAGTGGGTGAAAAGGGAATTTATAAAACTGTATCCTATTATGAAGAAAAAGAATAATCATCCGGAACAACTGCCCGGGATCTTTGAAATAGAAAATAATCAAAAAGGATATAACGAAAAATATATGATAGAAAAATATGGCAGGTATCTTAATGGCACCAAGGTAAATGGGAAAAAGCAATTAGAAGAAAAATTTAAATAAGGCCCTTCTGCAAGGTGGAGTTAGGGATTCTCCAAAACCCGAACTTTGGCTCCTGGCTCAAGCACCTAAACAAAAGGGCCTTATAAAAATATAATTGGGAGGTATGAAGAATGGTGGATAAAACGAAAGTACACAAAATGTTAATGGATAGCCGGGAGGCGATAATCCGGAAGGACAAACAAGAAACACCGATAATAAAGATTGCTCAGGAGTATGGAGTATCTTTTACTACCATATACAGCCTATTAAGAAAGTGGGGCAGAAAGAGAGATTTCAAGAGGAAATATTTTAAACTTCCGAAGGATCAAAAAACAGAGAAGGAGAAAAAACTTATTGAATTCAAAAAAACATTAAGTCCAGAATTACTGGCCAAAAGAAAGGAGAATACCAAGATAAACAATAAATATATAAAATATTATAAAGTGGTTGAAACTGTACACGATAAATTTTTGGTCCAAGATTTTATTGAGAAAGTTGGAGGCAATTAAATGAATAAAAATTTAGAAGAATCGAAATTGAAGTATAAGAAACATTGTGGGCTTGAAGATGAAGAATTCGAGAAATTAAAATTTAATTTAAAAATGTTGGTGGCAAGTCAACCAAATATTTCTGGTAAAGGATCAGCACTTTTTAAACATATAATTTATACTCTTGTAGATTTTGAAAAGAGATTAAAAGCGATTGAGGCCGAACTGGGAATTTATACCGATGAGGAAATAAAAAATATTAAAATTGGCTTGGATGATCCAAATTAAAAAAGAAAGGAGGAAATAAATCATGAGATCTAAGGTTAACATTGATTCAAATTTTTCTAAAAGTATTGTGGAAAGGGTATTTGATGAGTCTGAATTTATGCTACGGAACAATGCAACCCTGAAAATTACCGCGTTAAAATTTAAAGTTTCCGTAACTACCGTCTGGGTAGACATGAGGAAAAGGCTACCTCTTATAAACCCGGAGCAATACAAAGAAATAGATGATCTCATAAATTCTCATAAAAAAGGCTCAACATCACCCTTTTAAAAATTAAAAAAGAAAGGAGATTAATTAAATGAAGATTTATAAGGGAAGAAGATTAAATCCAAAAGAAGGTACTATTCCTAATGTTGCAGTCACCGTCAATAGCGAGCCATTAACACACCATATTTATCATAGCCCCGATGGTTTTAATTGGGGGTATGGGGGCTCGGGACCTGCAGACTTGGCAAGAAGCATTTTGTGGGATTTTATTGGAGCGGAACCAACTCCCGGTTTATATCAGGACTTTAAATTTCACTTTGTATCGGGATGGAAAGACGAATGGCAGATTACTTCGGAAGAAATTCAAAATTGGCTAGACAAAAGGAGATAATTAAATGAAGTTTAAGGTGGGCTATGAAAAGATTAAAGGATTTAGCAGTCCAGTTAAAATAGTAGAAGAAGTCAACGATTGGGCCTGGTGGGCGATTTTTATAACAGTATTTGGTATGGAAATTATTATGCTATTAAAAATATTGGGGAAGATCTGATTGTGAAGATCGGCTTATTTGATATCGATTCAAAATACCATAATTTGGCCTTGATGAAATTGTCTACTTACCATAAACGGAGAGGGCATAAAGTAGAATTTTATCAACCTTTGTGGCGTGCTTCTTATGATATAATTTACTGTTCTAAAATATTCCAAAAGAGTAACAAGAATGATGGTTATATAAATAAAGACATGGTATGTGGTGGTTCGGGTTTTGAATATTTGACGGTATTGCCTGATTATATCGAACATATTAGGCCGGATTATTCTCTTTACGATCTCAATTTTTCTTTGGGCTTTACTACCAGGGGATGTATCCGGAATTGCAAGTTCTGCATAGTACCAGAGAAGGAAGGTAAGATCAAAGAACATGCAGAAGTGGAGGAATTTCTAAATCCTAAATCTAATGTAGTGGTTTTATTGGATAATAATTTTTTGGCCCTACCCTCCCACGTCAAGAAACTACAGAAATATATCAAGAAGGGTTGGAGAATGGACTTTAACCAGGGACTTGATATCCGGTTAATTAATAAGGAAAATGCCGGATTGCTAGCTAAGGTAAAATTAGAGAGAATGGTCAGGTTTGCCTGGGACAGTATTAAAGATGAAAGCAAAATAATAAGAGGATTAGATCTTATTATTAAGGCTGGGATCAGACCAAGAAATATAACTGTATATGTCCTGATCGGCTTTGACACTACATTCGAAGAGGATCTTTATAGAATACAAAGATTAAGAGAGATTAAGGCTGAGCAGGGTCCGATCAAAGCTTATATTATGAATTACAATAATGAATTAAAAAGCAGTAAATATAAAGATTTTATGAGATGGGTAAACAATCCCTGGATATTTAAGTCTTGTGAATGGAAGGAATATAAAAAATGGAAGTAGCCAAAGGCGGTTACCGGGAAGATTTAAAACAATCTTTCAGGTCAAAAATGGAGGCCAACGTAGCCAGATATTATAAATATTTTGGTGAATTGTATATTTATGAATATATGGAATTTGAATTTAAGGGGATCAAACGTGGCAGCAGGTTTTATAAACCGGATTTCTATTTGGCAGTTGTCAATCGTTGGGTTGAGGTCAAAGGTTGGTTCAGAAAAACAGACAAAACTAAACTTAAACGATTCAAGAAATATTATCCGGAGGAATTCAAGATATTAAAATTTATAATTCCTGATAAGTATGCGAGGGATAAAGCCAACGGAGAGATGATTAAATTTCTATGTGATGATCTGGGAATAGATTTCGAAGAAATAATAAGCTATAAAGAGATAGAAAAATATGGCAAGTTGATTCCCGGGTGGGAATAAATTGACTTTAGCAAGACAGGTGATATAAAATGAAAAGTATAGAAGTAAGATGTGCAAATTGTAACCGAAAATTATTTATTGGATCACCAGGTTTTAATATAAAAAATGGGGAAAGTAAGATAATTGAAATTAAATGTCCCCGCTGCAATCATATTAATATTGTAAATTGTGAAATTGAGGAAAAGGTAATTGTGAGGGTGAAGGAATGAGCAAAGAAATTAATTCTAAGGAAATTAATGAAGTAGAAAATAATTTTAAGAAAGCTGGGATTATAATTAAAAAGTCATTAAAAACAGTTGGAGATATAGAAGAGATAATGAAAAATATAAATAAAGGATTAAAGGAGGTTAAATAAAAATGAATAAAGAATTTAGGGAGAGAATGGAAAATCTTTATAGAGATGGGGAATTAAAAGTTTTTGAATATAATCAATTAATATGTTTAAATGAAATAGCAGGTGCTTTAACTGATATAAACAAGAGCTTACTTACCAATAATGATCAACTGCAAGGGATAAAGTCTAAATTAGATATTATTGCATCAAGTAAATAATAAAATAATAATTTAAAATTAAATATTCTAGAGCTACCAGATAGCCAGATTGAAAAAGCAGAAATTGCTTTTTAGTCTGGCTTTTTGTTTGAAAGGGCGACCATAAGGAAATTAAAGATTGAAAAAGATACTTTTGTTAAGTAAGAAGGCCAAATAATTGGGTGTAAGACTTTTTTTAATAATCGGAAATCATCGGAGAAACCCGGAATCGAGCCCTTGTTTTTCACTTAATATAATGGCAATTGTGTATAATCATGGGGATCTTATAGAATAAATACTCTGAAATGTATAGAAACAAACATGTCATTGGAGACGCTCCGGGATGGAAAAGTTCATCAAAATGTTTCGGTTTGGTTCAAAGCGGAGGGTCAAAAAAAATATTTGCTTTTTTTCGTTTAATCTATATTACAATTTAGTTAGATAGATTAAGCATAATGAACCGCAGAGGTGATTAGGTCAGAAAATCAGAAAAAAAGAAACGTTATTTTATAAGGGTTACAACGATTATTTTTTAATTCTACGAGTGGCTTCGGAGTGGCTCGGTTTATTGGAGTGGCTCGGTGTGGAAAAAGTCAAAAAACAGGCTATAAAATAATTTTCAATTTTACGAGTGGATCAGAATAATTCAATTATTTTGGGGTAGCCCGGAAAGATTTGTATTTAACACAATGCTTATTGTGTATAATTCCGAAAGTCTTACAAAACAAGGGTTACAGAATATTTGAATTTATTTTGATATAATACTTGCTTTTATATTTAACCTATATTATAATTCTGTTAGATAGATTAAACAAAATATAGGGGGTATTCGAGTATGAATATTGTAGAGCCGATCAGATCAGAAAATCAAATTAAACAGATTAGAGGGAATCTATACCGACAGAAAAATCCGAGAGATTATTTATTATTCGTCTTTGGTA
>Ga0307379_10014741_pt1 | contig 10053 bp, 13 predicted proteins | sample UN2MG_FD_202237 | JGI IMG/M metagenome (GOLD analysis project Ga0307379, IMG submission 202237) | Soil microbial communities from Risofladan, Vaasa, Finland - UN-2 | ecosystem: Environmental > Terrestrial > Soil > Coastal area > Acid sulfate soil | place: Finland: Risofladan, Vaasa | collected... | reverse complement strand
TTAGACATAAGCTTATGCCCACTGTATGTGGACGAGTTGTGATATTCAACCACGCATTATTTTTTAATGGGGCTAGTAGTCTGCGTATTTACTCTAGCGTCCTCTACTGCTTGGATCACACCTTGATCCATCAGCTTTTGTGCCGGCTCTGATAAAGCCGGTTGTTCATCCTCTGGCATAATGCTAACATAGCGATTTTCCATAACAGGACCAACGATAGTCGATTCCGTCTGCTTTTGCTCGTCAGCAAATGCAACTCCACCGAGGGCTAATGATACCACCACTGCAACAATCAGAACCAATTGCTTCAAATTTAATCACCTCCCTTCATTTATCAAGATTGTATTTAAAGTTTCCAATCTGCGCTACTTCTCGATCACCGAGATAAAATAGTACAAGACTATCAACTTCTCGAACTTCCTTATCAAAAGGAAGATAATATACAAATTGGCGATAAGGTAAATTACTTCTGTTCACCTCTCCGACTTTTTGCATTGCTGTTCGATGAATACTATCTGCCCCAAGTTTCATATCTATCTTTTGATATAAACTATATTCAAGACCTTCTGGATTGTTAACTTCGATTGTCAGTGTAACTCCTTTGATCTTTTTCGTGTTTAAGTAATGATACAATAGAAGATCTAGATAGATGGGTTTTAAGATTATCGATCCATCAACATCTTTTACTTCTTCATACGCTGTATAGTAAAACATGATAGAGATCGGTTCACCAATAATTTGGAATTTGTAGCTTGGGTTTGGTAGGGATCTTCCTGCTGAGTCTACATAGTTTGTTTTAATAGTTGCACAGCCAACGAGTGTTAGTAATGCTATCAATAATATAACATGTTTTATTCGTAACATATTTCTCCTTTCACTAAAAAAAGTTAACCGTATCATCCTTATTCAGTAATTTATATATATAGATATGTGATTTATAAATGGTCGATTTTTATTTGACAACATAACGTCTAACTAACGCTATGACTCTTGCCATTTCCATAAAATCGCCGGGGCAGGATAACTCTTTATTGGTAGAAACGTCACGATGGAATTTTATCTTTCCCACATTCAGATGGAACATTTTTAACATGGGATTTAATAATCTAAATGCAAGGATTTGATACAATCTTTTTTCGGGAACTTTCAAATCATATGATCCCAACAGAGCAACATGAATAGCACGCTTATTAATATCAGCTGGAATATCTGGCCATTCACAGACATATACAAATGGTCGTGTAACGATTGGATGGTAGTCTTCTTTAATTTTTTCAACTACATAGTGATAATTTATATCTCCAGTTTTTTGTTCTAAGACCCCTTTATATAACTCAGGTGTTTGAAACGAACTATTATCAATCTTAGCAGCAGGTTGTGGATATAATTCTGACGTATGATGAATGATAATCCATTTGACTGATTGTCTTCTAATCTTTAATAAAGACGGTCTTAGTTGTAATTTCATATTTGTTTAACTCCGACTATATCATATTTTTAAGAGCTCCCCAGATATAATTACCCGGAGAAACTCTAGTGCCAAATTTGTTTGATGCTGTTGATGGTCTATTTCCAAATCTATTAAAAGACACATGAAGCCATGGACGATTGCCGCCATACTCAAGAATCAATTGGTCAAATGGCAAATTGTCTCTTATCCATATTGCTATATTATAAACTTCGGTATTTGTTTTTAATGGATACTGAAGGTCAGCTGCCATCCCTCTTTCATGTTGTGATGTACTACTGCCAGCTCGAAACCCAGACGTTATAATAAAATTGGCTCTTCCAAATTGGGTTGATAAGTCTTCCCCTATATGCTCAGCCCAACCTTGTAAATTACAAACCATATCTTGAGCTGTGTATCCATGTTGAGCTCTTACTGTACTCTTTGTTAAAACAGCTTTTGTTGATAGATCGCCCAATGTAAAATTAGCTGATAATTGAAAACTATTAGGTAAAGATGGATCAATACTTCTACAATCTACTGCCGCTGTAGTATCAATTATATTAGAAGATGTTGAATCTTCTACGTCGATTGTTGGAGAGACATCCAAAGCTTCTGATCTTACAATCTCTTCTGGAGTTGGAGGTCTTCCAATAACAGGAGGATAAATATTCAAACCATCATCAATAGTTGGATCATCGTCTGAGTTTCCAAAATCGACTTCAGTGTATGTTATTTCCTCGCCCTGAAATTGTACAGTTGCAACAGGTGATACCGGTGGACCAGTTCCAGTTCCAGATTCATGTATTGTGTTCCCTGTAACAATTTTTCCTATTATGCATCCTGTTACAAGATCTGTTACTCTAGCAACAGCCAATGCAGAAGAGTTATGTTTTGGTGCTCCAGTTACAATTTTTCCAGGATGCCCACAATTTCCAATTACCATATCAGTAAGTCTAGCAACTTTTAAGGAGCCAGATTCATGTATTGGATTGCCAGAAATGATTCGTCCAGTCATTGCAATACATCCTGTATGACAACAACAAATGCCTGTCCACATATCTGTTATTCTGGCAACTCTTGGCATTATACATAATCCTCAAATGTTGTCTTGGATGCTGCGATTTTACTTTTGTTTGCTTGTAGTATATTTTTAGCTGATGTTAATGTTTCAACATTTGGATATAAACCATATGTTGCTCCACTTGTCAATGGTCTTGTTAAATAGTCATTTGCAAATGCATAATCGCTTACCAATTTTGTAATCGTAACATCGCTATCCCAATTAACACCGCCATATTCATACATAATGATTTGTGCATTATCAATAATTGTAAAATCGGTGATCCCACCAGTTGTGTAGTCAATCGTTCCATAATTCCCTCCATAGTCTACTGAAAATGGGATAGTAAGTGGGTCTCCATAATCATCTTGAATCTCAGCTAATTTTGTATCATTAAGATAAGTTGTCATCTCAGATTCAGCAACACCCGCCATTCCATTTTCAACGCCGTCTATTTCTTCTGTATATGCATCTATCTGTTCTTGTACTTGACTAATACTTGAATCTAAATTCTCAACTTGTTCATCGACAACATCAGTCATGCCGCCAAGAATTTCATTCGGGTCTGCCATTAGAATAACCCTCCTTTTATAGCATTCTTGATTGCATTTACGGAACCTTCAACTCCTCTTGCAGCTTCTCCGATAACATCTCCAATTCCAGTAATTGTACTTTCCATATTTACAATAGCAGCATCGCTCATTCCTGCTATTGTATATATTTCATCATATTTAACTTTAGCATAATTTGGACTTTCTGGATCATCATCCAATCTTAAAATATTATATAACTCTTGAAGATCATTAAGTATTAATTGAAATTCAGGAGTCGCTACGGTTGCAGGACATAAAGAATTCATACAAGAAACCATACAGTCTGCTCTTTTTAACAAATCTCCAATTTTATTACTATATGGCAAACCCAAACCTGCACCATCAACCATTTGATTTAATATGTTTGCTACTGCTCCTGCTCTAAATTCTGGGTATGTTATTTGACCAACATAGTCATCAATCTGATCATATATCCCAAGCAATCCACCAAGAACAGCACCCACTGCACTTTCACCGCCTTCATCTACTCCAAAGAAACAATCACACCCATCAACAAAACTTTTAACTTCTCTTACTGCATCAATACTATCTTCAGGAATTAAAGCTTTGGTATTTTCTTGTAGAGCTAATAATTGATCTGCAATGTCTTGTGTAGTTGAGAAGACCATTCCTGCTAGTGTTGTCTCGAGTTCATTTAGTTTACTTTTAAAAGCATTTTTAATTTTATGTACAGGTGCAACTAATGACCAGTACTTTTGAACAAATGAATTACACATAGCTGTAAGTGTTGCTGTTGTTTCATATGACATTTTTAATCTCTATCCCCTTCGGTTATTGCGTCAATTGCAGCAACCCCTGAATCTGCACTTTCAGCGGCTCCTGACTGTTCATCTAAAAATGAAGCATCGTGAGCCATTACTCCGCCAGCTAGTCCGCTTATTTTTGCTGCAGATGAATATTTAAGATCTTGTTGTGCTAATAAATCCATTTTTCCACCCGCTGTCTGGGCCATAGCATCCCCAGATCTTATACTCATCTTGCCAGTTACTGACTGAATATGTGTATCTCCTGTATGTGTTTTAATATTAATATCATCTTGACATGTAAGACTAAACGATCCTTTTGTATTTATTTCAATATCGCTTGCAAAGTCAATCATCAATTTACGATTTTCAACATCAATGTTAATAAAGTCACCTTTATAAGTTCTTATTAAAAGTTTTTGTTTTCCACTTCTTTCATCAAGCAATATTGTTGTTTGATTAGTATCAATTTGATAGACTGATGCTGTATCTCCAGATGGTGGTTCTTTTAGTTTTCTTTTTTTGCCTGTTATTTCGACTCGTTCATCATCTGGATCATCTGATATTACAATTGCTCTACCAGCATGGCTTTTAAATATAACCCATTTATCTTGAAATTCTCTTCCTAGTCTATTTTCTGGAAGCGTTGGTGTATTTTGTAGATCAAGTGCTCCAAAGTAATACGGTCTGTTGATGTTGCCGGTTTCAAAGAAAATCCAAATCCAGCTCCCATTTGCTGGTATTAAAGATGTACCCATGTAATAATTTTTATCTGTCCCCTCTTGTTTATTACGACCACCAACAGGATTATTAGCAGGTCTTGCCCATATCCCTTGTGTATCGGGCACACCTAACATCAAGTCAGGTATCCAAACAAGGACTCTTCCAAATTGTTCTTTGTCTTTGTTTGATACAACCTTCGCTCGATAGTTTCCATAAAGTTGGGCGGTTATACCTTTATCCATTCTGCTTAAATACTCCCATTACAAAGGTTTCGATTGCTTTAAATCCACTACCCATTGCTTGATCTAATTCTTTTTGTTTACGAAGAATTATTTCAATTCGTTTTTTAGTAGATGGGTGCTCATCTATTTCATTGCTTATTTTTCTTTCTAATTGACAAACCTTTCCACAAGAATGTTTTGACATATGTTCTTTTACCCATCTTTCAACTTTTTTAAGTGCTGAAATTAACTCAGTTCCGTATCCCTGTTTTACTGCATATTCATCAGATTTTATTTCAAACCGACGTCCTTGGATTCTAGCATATATTGTACTTAGTGAAACTTGCATAATATAAAACATGATTAATGCCAATGGCAAAACAGCTCCGGCAGACAGGGAAGATGCAGCAATGAAAGCACACAAATAAAGAAATGATGATTCAGCCGCCACACTTTTCCAGATATGCATATCTTTATTATGATATACTTCATGTAGTAATACAGCTTCTACTTCTCTATCTGTTAATATTTTTAGAAGACCAGTTGTGATGAAAACATGCCTTCCACCAATCGCAAATGCATTTGGAGTTTGATCTGAAAAAACATGAACAATCCATTTATTGCCAGAAGATAAAATTTTATTCACTCCTTTTGATAATGGCTTATCAACTTTTACTCGATTTCTGAATATAGATGCATTGAGTAAAAATGAAATAATCATTCCAATTGTCCCAACTGTTCCCACTCCCAATGCAACTGTAATCGGGTCGATCTCATTTAAATTATCTTGTTCTTTTAATTGATCCATATAATAATCAATGTAATAATCTTCAATTTCCATTAGAACATTCCCCTTGTAATCTCTATTAATTGAAAATATTCTGTTTGATTATACTTGAATAAATATTTTGGTACTAATCTATTACCAGGAACACTTGATGTTAAAATAACAGAGAAAAATCTAGAACAATCTTCCATCGCTGGCAAAATATTTATCCCAAAGAATCTAAAAAGTTTGGATGTAAACTTGGTTATAGTCAATCCCGGCATTACTTTTAAATCAGAGATTGCTTGAATGAACTGTTCTATTAAAGAAAAATTATATTTTTTCAGTGCATCAATTTCATTGTCATATAAATAAGGAGCCAATGTTGATGCTTTTGAAAATAAAGTTGGTGTTGTTTTATAACCGAAAAATGCAGAAAGAATGTAACATGCTGTCAAGAATTTAAGCTTCGGAATTCCTGATGCATATATACCAACAAGTCCATATTCTTTTCCAAACACTTGCATATAAAAAGAAAGAAGATAATTCACAATAATTTTTGCGTATTCTTCTTTGATTTTATATTTCTTTGTTACAAGTTTTTGAAAAGCATAGGCATAAACCAATGAAGCATATAAATCATTTGGACTCATACTTGAAACTTCATCAACTGAAAACGGTTTTAAATTAATGATGTTTCCTTTTGTAGGTGGGTTATATGTTACTGGAAGTGGATAATCATCAACCATAACAACTTGAATTGATTCTCGTTTTTCTTTATTAGAAACCCACTTCATAATTGTTCCGCTGGTAAAATGAGATATGCTTTTCTTCTTTAATTCTAATATGGCAAAGACATGGCGTGGGCTATTTTCTTCACTTGAATGGTTTTTAATAACTGACAACGGCACATTGATAACATTCTCAGCACCACCAACCAATCTAAATTTATCTTTAATTACCATATTAATATCCTTTTTACCAATTAATAGACTTTAAATCTTCTGAATCTGGTATTTGAAAACTATCCTGTAAGATGAATGTTATTGCATTAAACGAAGGAATCACAACAGTATCCAAATCAAAATCTTCAAGCGAAAATACATTATTCACATATAAAAGCATTTCCCATAAAATGACAGTACCATAATAATCATAGCTTAGATAATCAGGTCTGTATTTATACTTACTTTTAAACTCGACTTCATCTGAATGCCTTAGCAAATAATATAAATTTTTATCCAATGTTAATAAGTTCGGATCAGGAAATGTAAAATAGCTATTATCTGTTTTCCATCTCTGTCCAAAGTTTTCAATATCCAATGGAGATTGAAGGTTTTGAGTTGCCTCTGTTGAAATAAGTTCTGGCATTTATTATGCCTCCGCTACTAAAGGATATTCATCTCGTGCCCATGTGCAGTTGCTTTCATTTACAGCAAGGCGTGCTTGTATTGTTTCAAGGTCCTGGTCATCAATATACCTTGTATATTCACTCAGAAAATATTGATAATCCCCTTTGACCATATTTATTGGTATCGTTAAATATCCATTGTGAAATTTTTCATGAATTGATTTGATGAGTGTTGTATAACCTATCTTATTTTTAAAGTGAAGATCTATAGCTTCTTGTGCAATATCAAAAGTACAGAATGAGTCATTGTTTTCTATCTTTTTATTAACTAACGCCGATACGAGGATATACATCGACGGAATGTGGTGATGAACATCAATAGATACTTGGTCGATTGACTCTTGAGTAATCATACATGTGTTGACTTGAAGAACATCAACAATATAATTTCTCCATAATTTATACTCAGAACATTTTCTTACCAATCCCTCACAGTTTCGTACAAACTTTTTATATGTTGTTTCGTTTTCAAAGTTTCTTATTCTTAGTGATAACCTGAATGGGTAATTATCGCTAAATAATTCCAAACTTTTAATATTTGATTTAATTACATTATCGGTCATTGGTAACTCCTTAACCCATTTTTGAAGCAATAAGAGTAAAAACAACAAAGATGATAATTCCGCAAATGGTATATGTAAAAAGATTCATCATCATTGGTAAAGTTGCAGCAAATGCTAAAGCAACAATTTTTAGGGCAACATATATACCAGCAGCAATACCAATAGCAAGAGATGAACTCATTACAATAATGACCCATGCAACAGACAGATCTGCATAATCACCTGGGCGCAATTTGCGCTTTTCTTCTTTATCTTCGTTATAGTCCTCTCCAAAGTTTCTAACTTTCGTTACAAAGATTTTGAGGTTTACTTTTAAATTTTGGTCAACGGGTATATTTTCTTTTCCCTTCTTTGCAAACATAGAGTGGAACACTAAAAATGTTCCAGCAGCTTCTGCCATTTGAGAACTAACACCTGTAATTGAATTTTTAATAATTGTTGTTGCTCTAGATTGTAATTTTGAATATTCGTCAATAGACCCAAGTACTTTATCAATTTTGGCTAGAGCTGTTTTTCCATTAAAACCCGAAGGAACAACTTTTGCAATTCTCGTTAAACTTCCCTTTGGATCATCTGGATTTACTGCTTTCTTAATATTTCCCACAAAGAATTGTTTATCAACCTTTTTATAATCCTTAAGAGTATCTTGTATATCCTCTCTGATATAGATCCCAGCTAGATAACTATCTATTTTATTCATCATGATTATCCTCACTTAACATACTGTATTTATCAAGTTTTAATTCAGCCTTACACTCACCAACTACTCGGCTGAATGATTTTTTTATTTTGAATATGGAACTATTTGCTTTTCTTGCATCTTCCATTGTCTCATATGCTTTTTCTTGCCCAAGATGTTTATACATCATTGCATACGGAACAGAATTACACATACCGTTAAACCGCTCCATACAAAACCAAGCTGTTCTACCAATATCATCTGCAATTACAAAATTTCCCCACCCCATATTAAACAAACGATTTATTTTTTGAATATTGTCCAAGAAAAATTCATCAACGTCTTCTTGTTTACTAAGAACTATAAATGTTTCACTTTCTTTTCCCATTCCAGTTCGCCTCATAATAATATCACGTCTTGGGTCACCAGAAGGAGTTAGTCCGCCGATTCTGAATCTTGAAGTCCATCTATCAAAAAATGCCCAGAACTTTCTTGTAAAAACTCTACCATATTTAAGAGTTATAGCAAATAAAGAATTTACCTGTGTATCATATAATAACAAGTGTGATAGTTTAACATCGGACTTAACTCGAATGGGGACAACTTTAACTCCAATAAAGCTGCTAGATTTATTTCCATGTTTATCAGAGTGTTCAACAGTCATGTACGTAGGTTCAAGAGTTATGGATTTCATATCACTCACATCTACTTTTGCTGAAGCCTTTCTTGCATTTTTTTCAAGTTTCTCCTGATCTTCTTTTTCAAACTTTCTTTCCCTCTCGATGGTCTTTAATTCATCGTCTGCTATATCTCTCTCTCTTTTGTAATCCTGTTTTTCTCTTTCAAGGTCTACTTTCTCCTTGGCAGCTTTCTTTTTTTCTTCTGCATCTTGAGCTTTGTTCATTTTTTCATCAGCTTTTTTTATTTTTTCATCAGCTTCTTTATATTTTTCAGCTGCTTCTTTTTCCTTTTTTGCTAAATCGTCCATCTGTTTGATTCTATCAGCTTTACTTCCAGTGGATCCGCCAGTACCAGGAGGTATTCCAGCTTCTGAAAGATCCTCGTCTTCCTTCATCATAAGCCTTCCACCAATTGAAAATAATCGTCCTATCGTACTTCTTTTTTTTGTAGCATTTACATTATTAATAATATCTGCTTGACGATTAATTATAATGAAGTTTTCGACGGTTTTCGCAATTCCTGGAATTGAATTTTCCGATACCGCTCGAGAAACTAACATTGGATAAACGATTATCATTTAACTTACCTCCGCTTATAATAAGAAAGCTTTCTTCTCCGTTTTCTTTTTAGCTTTTTGTTTAACTTCTATTTTTTTCGGTTTTAAAAACGGTTGTACTATTTCTTTGGGCTTATCATTTTTGCATGGCTCCACAAACAAACAATATTTGCATGTTTCATCTGTTGCTCCAAACGGATCTGGTGCTTGTGAGGTTTCAAGGGAAGATTTGAGGATTGGTGCCATGTTTAACAAGGATTCTGCGAGTTTGTTGTCTACTGGCAAATCATAAGCAACTATTCTCTTAAGACTTCGCATAACGTAAATAATTGTAATTGTTTTTAACTTATAGTCGTATTCTGTATTGAGAATATAAGCATAAATATTTGCTTGTATATAATGCTCCCTAATATATGTATCGGTGAATTTGTTATCATCAATACTTTTAATTTCACATAAGAAGCTCTCACGAATCCCGTCAACTCTTCCTTTAACTTTGAACCGCTCACTTACAACTGTTTTTTCCGTTTCAGCGAAGTCATACAACTCTTGTATAACTGCATGAATTTCATTCCCAACTTTGTGT
>Ga0307379_10014740_pt1 | contig 10053 bp, 10 predicted proteins | sample UN2MG_FD_202237 | JGI IMG/M metagenome (GOLD analysis project Ga0307379, IMG submission 202237) | Soil microbial communities from Risofladan, Vaasa, Finland - UN-2 | ecosystem: Environmental > Terrestrial > Soil > Coastal area > Acid sulfate soil | place: Finland: Risofladan, Vaasa | collected... | reverse complement strand
TCCTGTAATCGGGTCTGTCTGTCATTATGGAGTATAATCAAAATCGTTAAAAGTAATATCGCTTCCGACTGCCAGACTCGTATGAGCCCCAGTGTGGTCATAAATACCTCCCCCGTCGAAAAGGGTTGTTTGTGGCGGTACTCCACCGAACTCGGCTGTCGAAAGAATACCTATTCCTGTACACCTATTCATAACAAGGTCATTAACCGTCACGTTCTGAATCTCCCCTTGCAGTCTCACAATCCCTCCCCAGAAGTCAGCCACAGCGAAGTCTTCGATAGTGACCCCATTTATAACAACGTTTGTGGCGTTTGCGTAAGCGTCAGATATTTGCAAGACGTCTTTCATTACAAGGTTATTCCAGACAGAATTTCTTGCCAGTATAGCAATGCCAGCGTAGGTGTTCCCCTCGGTGATTATATCAGTAGCTATAAGCCCGTCACAATGAAGAGAGTTCCAAGCAACGCCATTTCTTCTGTTGTTCCTACAAGTTATGCGGTTTATTACTACGTTAGTATCTCCGAGGTAGAACATAAGCCCGTCTTCCATTGTACAATCATTGCCTATGTAATCTTCAACGAGAACGGTATCACAATATCTTATGTTACAAGCCTTATTGTACGCTTCATAACTTTCTATGTCATGTACATAGACTCCAGTACACATATCGGCGAGAGCTGGGCCAAATCCTGAGACATTGATATTATGCCTGAGAGCTCGGTGAAGCGTCAAGTCGGAAACTTCAACGTTATCACAAACCCAGAAAGAGACTCCGCAATTCGTTCTATGCTCCTCAAATATAGCGGTAACAAGACAGCCGTTTAATCCATGCTGGTTATGGTAATTAGTATCAATTACACCTGAGCCCCTCAGTGTTACATTGTCCTTCCTGTCAGCGAGGAAAATATTTGAAACGTGACTCATCCTTGCGTCAGAAGCAACTGTTAGATTCCAGATATTACCAGCAATATCAACCTCGTCAGGGTCGAAGTAAATTGTGTTTGTATCTCGGTCTATATTAACTATCTGCACAGCCATTGCACATTGACCCAGAGGGTAAAAAATAGGAGTATCGTCGTCAGCAACTCCAACCCAGTCGCCGATATAAAAGCCTTCCGTGCTCACTACCGTCACACTCACATCTCTCGCCACATAATTAGCCGTAAGCCTTGTGAGAACTCCGTCTTTGAGGGTCAGTGTACTATCAACAATGTACGTCTTGCCAGCCCTCATATTTATAGTAGAGCCGATTATGTAGGACTCGCCTATATCCCCGAAAGTGATAGTGTCATTATATGGATATGTGGCGGCCATTTTTGCTGCTTCGGCGTTCTCGTAAGGAGTTTTACTCGGGGCCGCTCCGAATTGTTTTATATCTGATAGCTTAGTTATAACGTAGTCGTCCGAGTCATAAAAGTCCCCACCAAGAGCGTAGAAAACGTCTGACCCACAATATACCATAATAATCCTCTGTCCCTCCTTGATATTATCCAAAGAATAAAGGAGTATCTCGGAGATAGAAACCGCGTAGTAATTCAAGTCATAAATGTCAACCTCTATCTTTGAGAAATACATTCCCTTATATCCAACATTAAAGAAGGCGTTATAAAGAGGAGCATTCCCCAGCTCGGAGCTATGATACCTATAAGGATTGCCAGCGTCATAATAAGAAGACGCTCTCGATACAGCTGTCTGATATGTGACGTTGCTCCTGTCGAGGACTGCAATAGCGACTGGAGTTAAATTGTAATAATCGAAGTCAAGTAAAGAAGGGGCAAGATTATAACCTGTTAGGTTACCATCATGGTCTGTCATTTTCTCGTAATCGGTAAGAAACGCCGAAACATCATGCGGCACGCCAGAACTGTATGGAACATACTCAAGTTCTTCACCCTCTTTATACCAGATAGAAAACCCGTCATCCAGAAATGAAGTGTCAGCGTCAAGGTCATAGCTAAAGTGAGTATTGCCAACCCAAGTCAAATGATTGTCTCCGATTGAATCAAAAACATAATTACCGCTTGCCGAGAATACCCATTTGTGCTTTGCTCCCCATTGTATATATCTCAAAGGAATGTCATCTGCGCTGGGACTTAGCCCACCGCTATCAATTATAGCACCTATGCTAAGGTTTACCCTTGCGAGTACTTGGTCAATCCACTTACCGTCGTCAACCCCGTCACCCATAAAAAGCCCAGCACCTACCGATAGCGTCGCCCCTCCGTCAAGGGTAGCGTAATAATGACCAGCGGCGTTCCAGAACCTTACAACGTGCCAACCAACTGATACCGCACCCTGTATATAAAGCCTGTTCCTGAAAATAGTTCCGTAGTTTTGCTGTATATCCAGATAAACAATACCGCTCGAAACGTAACTCCTAAAATACCTTGTTACCGCATTCCCGTAAGAACCAAAAAGATAGTTTATGCCTACACCCGTATTGTAAAATGATATTTCAAGGTAGCTGCTTGAATCAGTCGCCTCCCAACCAGAGACAGTTTCATAAACGTAATCGTTAGGGGTCATTGTTCCCATTACTGGGATTATCTTAGCGTCATTCCCATACTCGTCAATCATATCCAAGTCAGAACGGCTTTTCAGCCATAACCTTGAAGGGTCATAAAAAACAGCGTTGTCCCTTCCTGTCTTTTGATAGGATATTCTTCGTCTCTGGGGGGTTATTTGAGTTACTCTTTTCATACGTCAACTATGCTGCAAACGACTTTGAAGTTCCCTTTCCATAATGTTAAACGAGGACTCAGCTCGACTATATGGCCGTTATACGAACCACAACAGGAACACTTTGAAATAGCATCTGCTCCGATTCTTAATTCAGAAATATTTATAATCAATTCTCCAGTGACAGTTGACCAGTCGGCTATTACTGTACCGTTCTTATTCTTAACGGTCATTTGAATACTCTTCCCAGTCATATCATAGTTTTCCCAGAGTTCGGTTGTTGTATTATATATCTCGAAGTTCAAGACGATATAAACGTCGTCACCCTGAACAATGATTATCGGTTCCTTCGAGTACTCCATATTCTGAATCATATTAAACTCCTTTCCCGTTTGAATCCATGTAAACCTTGAAAGCATTATTGAGTATCAAGTGGAGAGCGTTGCTCATTGCTGACCCAGCTAAGAATAGAGACAATTGTCTGTTAGTCACCGCTGCTGGAGCCCCATTATTATTATAACAAAGTCCGAACGTATTGACCGTTGGTCTTCCCGTGATAGCCCTTGTGCCAGTTCCGTCTTCAACCCCATTCTTTAAATATCTTATCGTAGTCCCCACGAGGTCAACTACCTTTAACCCTGCCGCGGCGGTTGCGGTTAACGCGGTGTAATTTGTTCCATTACAATAAGCCCTTACCCAGCGTGAACCCGTGTCATGGTATGCTAAATTGTAGTAAGTGCCGTCAGTGCAACCATAATCTGACGAGGAAAATGTACTTAAAGCCCGTATATATCCACCGTAGCAAGCGTTGTTTAGCTGGTAATTTACCCCGTCGGAAGGCTTCCAGCTAAAATCAATATAAGAACCTGTCCCTGCGGAGGTGTAGCCTTCATATTCAACGAAAGTGGGTGCGCTATTTAGGACTGGAACATTTAAGGCAATATTCTTCCAGTTTAAAGGCTGGCCTCCTGTTTGCGTGGCGAGAACAGTAAAAACGTCAACGGCGGCCCAGACACCCCCAGCAATCAAAGTCTCTACAAGGAGGTTTTGCTGAAACGCAACCGCTGTCGGAGGCTTGGTAGAAAATGCGTCATAAACGGCCTGATACTCGGCGCAATACGAAGGCCCTCCCCGTACACAATGCTTCGTTATTGCGATTCCATCCATAATATTTATTTTGAATCTTCAAGCGTTGAACCAAATGTGTTAAGCTGAGCATGGAAGCCAACTGCAATCCCGAAAGGGTCAGCCGCTGGCGCACCGTTTGCATGAGCAGTTGCTATCCTCGCAAGTCTCCAAACAATGTAAGTACCGATAACATAACCAGCCCCGTTTATCTCTGGTGACAAGTCGCTTACCAAATGCGTCCTGTCTGGGGTGTTGGCTGGGATTGTTACGTCAATGACTGACGTTTGTTCAGCACCAAAAGTGCCGTTTGGATTACCTATTGACCACTTCAACTGCCACTGGACTCCTTTCGCGGTAGCCTCAAGCCCGTTTGTCGCCCAGTGAATATGTGGGTCTATTATCGTTCCTTCGGCCCATCCGTGAGTAATCTCAGTCGAGCCTATGACATAGTCGTTTGTAGGGTCAAAAGTATATTGTTGAATTGAGCCGATAAAAGTTGCCAGTGTAGGGGCTGTTGCTCCAAGCCTCGCACTTGTAATCGGAGTCGGAGGTAAGTCGTCCCACCTTAATTGAAGCTCGTATCTCTGAGTCACCTCGTTCCATAAATGCCACATACCCGAAATATCGGGTGTGCCATAAACGTCAGAAAGCATTGTAAGAAGTAGCCTGAGGTTTATTTTAAGAGTTGGATGATCGCAATCATCCTCCCCGATAGCTTTTATTAATTGCTGCTCTGGAGAGAGGTGATTGTTATCGCAAGTTATCGCTTCTAAAAGGTCAGGACAGTTGTCTTGCAGTAGCTCGACGTTAATACGAACGTTTCCCTCGCTATCTTGGTATAACGTAGTTGCGAGGGCCTCTATGAATTTTTGTACCTGTCCACATTCCATTAGTATCCTACTGAAAAAGTTCCTGTTGTTCCAGCCTTATAAACCTTGATAATATTCAAGGGAAGCCAGTCTCCGAGGTACTTTGTCGCCTGAACAGCTGTAACAGTAAAGTCCGTTCCGTCTGCCAGTTGCACCTCGATAGCCGCGGCTGATTCTATGCAAATCCTGAAAGTATGGTCAGGGCTCAGGGTGTCAGCCGTGTAGTCTCCCGCAAGCCCAGCCATATCGACTACGCCGACGTTTTCATCCGTTCCGTTGATAAAGAAACCGATAAAGTTGCCGAGTAAGTCTCTCAGCCCTGTTGGATATCCGTTATTACAAGCCATTTTTATTACTGTATCTCAGGAGCGTCAAGTACTACTGTTCCGTCGCAATTTATCAATTTCAGAGCAACATTTCCGCAAGCGTCAACGTCAAAGGCGTTAACGAGGACTTGCTCGGGAGTCAGGTGATTATTGTCACAATTGATAAAAGGTACGCAATCACAATCCCTCTCGTCGGTATCAATAATCATATTTATTCCCAGAACATTCCCCTCCGAGTCAACCATTAAGGCTCTCGCGAGTAACTCCATGAAGCTTGCAGGAAGTATCTGGCAGTCGTTGTTTGAAACAATTATTCCCATTGTCTTTTTATTTTTAAAATTATGCCATTGGAGAAGCGCACCTCAGGGCTGAGAACTGGCTCTTCCATTTAGCTGTCCCTACAAATTTCGCGACGTCAGTCCTTTCCCTTGGAATCATGTTATTCAGTCTCAGGGTAGCCTCTATTCCCTCGTTTCCTCCGTAGAGTACTCCGTCGGCTGTCTCGAACCACATTTTCACCTTGATATTACACTCGTAAGTAAGGAGTAAATTATAGTTGGTGTCATTCGTCTCGTCAACCTCGAAAGGAAGAGTAAACTGCTTGAATCCGACTACTGTCCTGTCCCCGCTTATTGTTATTTCACTCTGCTCAGGCTCAGGAAGCTCTCCTATTACCACAAGAGTTCTGATCGCGTCAGGGTCAGCTCCGTCGTCCGAGAGTCTTGTCGTCCACTCTCCAATAAGGTCAACATTTGTAAAGTCCGCGGCGTCAACCGTTGCAATGTATAATTTCGCAACCTCGCCGTAGTGTACGACAGGAGCGCACTCGTCAAATACTACCTCAGCAAGCGAGCCAGCGCAATCAGTCGGACAAGTTGGAAGGATTAAAACACTCATTTCTTTTCAAATTTAGTTATACCCAAAAATATTCGTTAATTCTCAATAAACTGTTAACATAAAGTTTTTTTCTCAGGCTGTTACCGTGAGGTTATCGCAACAGGCCCCTATAACTACTTTCTCGTCAAGATCAAAAGTAATTGTTACCGTAGCCTGATAAAGATACTTTTCAAACTGCCATTCCACCTCGACGTCTAAGTTAAATATTTGCTCTACTTCGCCCGTCTTAAATGTAAGCTCAATGTTATCGTGTAGCTTCATTCTCTGGATTGCATCTACCAGATAGTCGCTGACCAGAGAGGATTTTATCCTGTACTTTTTCAGCTGCTTGCGATAAGTAGGAACAAAGTCTCCGTCTCCATTTTCCTGACCGTCTTCGGTATCCTCCATAAAAGGCTCGACGATATCACCGTCAAGATAGAATTTGAACGTCTGCCCGCCCTGATAGTAAAGGTTCCCAAGATCGCAAGAGTTCCAATATTCAAACATTAGATACTTGTTCATTCTTTGTATATTTTAAGGTCTAAACAATATTTTGCCGCGCTGTTAGTATGTCCAATCTGAGCTATGATCGCATTGCAGTTCGCAACCCCAGACCCGATAAGAGTATTCTGGGCTACGACTCCTATCTCAGTGTCGTCGATATTGCTCCAGTACATTACCGTTTCTGTACCAACTGGAGCAACCTCTCCTACTTGGTCTCCACCCAAATCGCCGCCGCCTATGTCAACGTAAAAGATAACCCCTCCAGCTGGGCCAACATCTCCCACGACGTAAGTATCCCATGTTTCAAATGTCCGAATTGCCCTGACGGAAATAGCTCCGTCGCTTTTATCAGAAGCGTCGTCAAATCCGTCGCTGAATCTCATTGTATAAGCCGTGTCCGCATCTATCTCAGTGGAAGACCAGTAAACACCCGCACCAAAACCCCCGTAGCCCAGAACGTGAAGAGCTCGCATTTCGTCCAGTGCGTCCGAGGCTGGAAGGAACCAGTCAATAAAAGGCTGACAGGTTTCATATTGTATAACCCCCTCCTCGTCCCTTATCACACAACCGTTATAATCCCTTAACACTCTCGAGCCGTCTGGGATATCGCTGATATCACACTCAACCTGAAACCAAACAGAATAATAAGAGTTATCGCCGTCTTCAATCTCGAGTTTGTAAAGTCCGCACTCAAGAAGCTCCTCCAGACAAGGCCCTTCATAGATATAGTACGTCATCCCTCCCACTTCTATTACAGTGATATCGAAGTCCTCCAGTTCGGTCTCGTTGCAATCTTCGTCAAACAACCAGACCGTAACCGTTCCAGAAGTCGCGTTTTCTGTTGCAAACATAAACGGAAGGAAGCTGTCACAGGGAGCTATTATCGGGATACCGTCGATCTGGTTCTCGGAGAACTTTAAGGGAGTCATTAAAAGGTCTCTCTTGGTGAAGGCGTTGGTGTCAATGGTAAAATCCTCTACCATTATAGGCTCAAAGTACCAGAGCTCGCCAGCTGTTACCTTGAAGTCATACATACCGCAATCAAGCTCCTCGGCAAGATCAGAACCGTCGTAAGAGTGTATGAAATACCCCTCGGCTATAACCGTGTCAATGGTTAAAGTAATCTCGCTCCAGTTGTCCTCGCCGTAGGGAGATATCTCAGCCTTAATATAGTCCCCGCTCGATATGATCTGGAAGGGAAGGAGCGCGGCTTTATTTGTTACAAGAGAAGAACAGCAATTCCCGTTAAACAGAATCTTGTTCTGGTCAATATACCCAGCCCAAGGCTGAGGTTCAAGTTTTAAACAATGAAATATTGACATACTCTTTTATTATTCAGTACAATCAGAAACCTCGCTTAAAGCATTTGAGAAACCAGAGCACCCGCTTATATTACAAGCCTTTATCTTATAAAAGAACTCGGTTAAGTCTGTCACCCCAGCCTCGTAGTCGTCATGTGAGTTGGTGTATGAAACATCAATCCAGCCATAATCATCAAACATTTCCCCGTCAGGCTTTCTCCATATCTGGTAATAGGTAGCACCCGCGACAGCACTCCAACTAACCTCAATAGGGCCGCAAGGACTACCTTGGTTTACAGAATTTAATGTCGGAGCAGAAGGAATCGCTGGAGGGGGAACTCCCCCGCCACAATCGAGGTCACTGCATTCTGCCCAAGTCTCGTTATCGTTATAAATAAAATTCCAAAAGTCAAGGGAGGGGTCAAGTACGTTAAATTTTATATCTGTTATCGGGTCTACCTCGTCAATCGAGTCTACTTGTCTAAGCTCCCCAGCGGGAATTTCTATTTCCTGACAGGTATCTTCATTCCACCATATCCAGTAAAACGTATCATAAATATTCGGCTCGCTCAAAGTAGAGGTGACAGTGCCCCCTCCCTCGTCAATCTCACAGTGGAGGGATTTGGGTCTCGTAGGCATAACTACCTCAGTATCCTTATCGGGCCCATAACCGAGAGTAAAGTCAACCTGTCCGCTTGGCTTTATTGTCGCCGCCTGAACATACCCTTTTTCCCCACCGAACCAGTCTTCTCCTAATTCGGTTGTTATATACTGATTTGGCTCATAGTTATCTTCAAAGCAAATTATCGCTTTTATTTGCTGAATCTTGGTTTTTATTGTGCTTATAAAGCTTATCACACTCCCGTTTATATACCCGTCAAGTAATATTCTTCCGTGTAAATGGAAGGCTCTTAAAAGATAGCTCCATGAACAAGGGAAATTATAACTCGCCACTTCATTATTATATGAAGTCCCGTAATAAACGTGGTAATCTCCGTCAAATAGAAAATTAGCGAGTATAACGAATCCTTCATCTGATATATTACTTATCAATCCAAGACCTTCTGAATCCTCCACACATTTCTCGATATATGAGAGGTCTGTTGTTACTCTTATTAGGTATTCAAAAGACAGGGCCCTATTTACGCACGGGTCTTCATACGATATCCAGTGCTTGTAGTAATTAGTGTCCTCTGCCTCCATGAACTGAAAATTTTCATAATAAGGCATATCCTCTTTCTTGTAGTTATACTTGTTTTGCTTCTCGCTAATTTTCTGGGTTCTCAGGTCGACACCCTCAAGCCCCTGCCAGTAATCATAGTGTTCAATCCTTACCGTTGTTCCGTCGAAAGTCCACCAGAGGTTGAACATTTTAAGCATATGCATAAGCTCATTGAAAGATAGGAGAGCAATAGTCGCTGGGTTTGAGGAGTTCGGCCTCTTAATGTCTGACTTCTGGGCAATAGTCAGATACCTGTACTGATTAGGCCCCATTATAACGGGATTCTCGGAGTTATTCAGAAACCAACTTGTTACAGTGGCTCCAGAGTATATCTCTTCGACAAGAAGTTCTATAACGTCAATAAGCCACCTGTTCCTATCATAAGCCTGATTAACTGTATTTGTGGTGACTACTGGAGTAGCGTCAAATATGTCGACTGGAGCCTCTCCGTAGAGGTCGAAATTATAATAGTTGTCATATGGTTTCGGGGTGATCTGGAATAGACACCTGTCAAGGTCGAAGTTTCCGTCCGTTGTGGAGAAGTGGCCTGTCCAATATTCGTGATAAGTATCGGCCCCGCTGTCTTTCTGCTCAATCTCATAGATAAGGTCTTCGCAAGGGTTTATCGTTTCAGCTATAAAGAACAGGTCAAAATCGTCCGCGCTAAAAGTTAAAACTCCGCTGAACTTCCTCCTATAAAATATCCGCTCCTTCTCCAGCTCGTCAACGAGAGAGCATTGCATCCAGTTAAGAGGAAATACTTCGACTCTTACCGAGGAGATTGTTATGTAGTGCCTATAATGCATTTTTCCTGATTATACGAGTCTTATTTCCTGTCTTCTCAATCCTGTAACTACCATGATCTTGTACCTCTTTTTTTACTCCGAAGTTACTGTTTAGTTTCACGAGCTGGTATTCAAGTCTATCAAGCCTCTCGTTTGTCTGGTTAACGTCTACGATAACGTTCCCAGCTCCAACCTCAACAACGGGAACCATGTCTTTATTAAAGGAGTTGACCATTTCTCTGAACGCTCCCCCGTATTTCTGAGAGGCTCTTTTATTTAATACCCCCCACGTTTCCCCTCTTTCTATCTCTACATGACTAAGGAAAGGTTCGCCTCCCTCCGCGTGGCTTCTGCCCTCTA
>Ga0307379_10014739_pt1 | contig 10054 bp, 11 predicted proteins | sample UN2MG_FD_202237 | JGI IMG/M metagenome (GOLD analysis project Ga0307379, IMG submission 202237) | Soil microbial communities from Risofladan, Vaasa, Finland - UN-2 | ecosystem: Environmental > Terrestrial > Soil > Coastal area > Acid sulfate soil | place: Finland: Risofladan, Vaasa | collected... | reverse complement strand
CCTGTGGTCGGACTCTAGGTTGTGGAAGTGGGCAGCCCATCGCCGGGCCGCTCGACGAGGGGAGCAAGATGCCGGTACGGAGTGAGATCGACAACATCGTGGCTCGGAGCGATCGCGAGGGGCGCAGTCAACGGTGGCGTCGCTACCCGGCGCGCTCGGGTCAGCGGTCCGCTCGTCCAGAGCGTCCACCGATGGTGAGTGCCTCCGCTGACTTCAAGGCGATCGGCGGCGAGGTCATGGTCGAGGTGCACGTCTCGAACCGGACCGGCCACGAGGTCACCTTCTTCACCGAGGTCGCCAACGACCACCACGAGATCGCCTGCAACGCCAACTCGGGTGGTACCGCGTTGTTCACGGTTCGTCCACAGGGCAAGGTCATTGTCCGAGATGGCGACCCCCAAGGGCCTATCCTGTATGACGGGGTTGCCCCAAGCATCGGACAGGAGTCATTCGCATGAGCGTTCCGAAGGTCACGAGTGGTCGCCACTCGCGCTACCCGGCAGTTGACCGATCTGGTCGATCTGCCGATCCCAAGCCTGAACCTGTGGTTGAGGTCGAGGCCCCTGCGGCTCCGGTCGAGGCTGAGGTCCCGGCTCCGGTCGAGGCTCCCGCCGAGGAGTCGGTCGACCTGTCCAGCATGAGCGCCGATGACGTGCTCACGTGGGCGGGAGACGACGAGGAGCGCCGATCGGTCGCGCTCTCCGCCGAGCAGTCGCGGGACAAGCCCCGCAAGACCGTGCTGCGAGAGTTGGACTCGAACTTCGAGGGATGACGCTCCGGCGAGATCGGTTGCCGTAAGATGGCGGCTGAGGATGAACCTCGACTACACGTCGAGGGTTGACGGCTCCGAGGAGGAGATGACATGGCGATCTGCTGCCCCAAGTCCATCAAGGCGTGTGCCATGCGGATCACGCGCCAGACCGAGTGCGACATCGTGCTCGATCCGCTCACGCCCAACTCGCGCATCGAGACGAGCGGGTTCATGGAGATCAACCTCTCCCCCGACGTGGAGACGGGCAACGACATCACCACGGTCAACGCGTGTGGTGACATCTGCATCCGTGACAAGGACTGCGACCGACTCAAGGGCTTCGACATCGAGTTGATGCTCTGCGGCGTTCCGCTTCCGGTGATCGAGATGCTGACCGGCGCGACCCTGCTCGACGACGGCGCTGGCGGCTTCAAGGGCGCGGTCATGCGGGAGAGCAAGTCCATCGCTGCCTGCGAGAACTCGAAGCAGTTGCAGTTCTGGTCGAAGAACGCCGACAAGGGCGTCTGCACCGTGGACGGCGTCATGCAGGATCTCTACATCGAGTGGGTCCTTCCCCGCACGATCAACTGGGAGATCTCGGGTGGCCTGAACTACACGAACGGTCCGTTGGAGATCGTGCTCTCCGGCTACGCCGAGAACAACCCGCTGTGGTTCCCGTCCTTCCCCGACTTCACCTTCCCCTCGTGGGACCCGGCGTACCCGACGCTCCCGAACTACCCGGTCGGTTCCCCCGGCCCGATCCTCCCCGCAGGCGTCGACGCCGATCTCTGGACGCTGGCCGATCAGGCTGCGATCCAGGCTGGCGGTCCGATGGCTTGGCAGTGCGTCCCCGCACTCCCGACCAACATCAACGACTGCGACTACATGCCGAGCACGGCCTGAGTCACCCGGCTTCGGCCGTTCATCCTCAGTCAGCCAAGGACCCCTGCTTCCGGTCGGAGTGGGGGTTCTTGCGCGTCTGAGGGTCGGTGCGATCTCGGCGGTTGGGAAGAAACTTCCTCGATTGACTTGCATGGTGTAGCCGAGTCGGCTACGTTATGGACATGGCAACGAGCACCCACCACTGCGAGTCCTGCGGCAGCACCTCCGCCGAGGACATCGACAACCTGTTCGACACCGAGGGCTACACCCGGTGCTGCAACGAACTGGTCTGCGACGGCCAGGGCCGCGACACCTTCGGTACCGACACCGAGAACATCCGAGCCTGCTGCTGGGCCAAGGCCAACGCCGAGGGCATCACCGTCGGCTGGCGGCACTGAGCCAACCGAGAAGGGAACCACAACCACCATGACTTCCACCATCACCCGCAAGCCGAACCGCTACGCCGGGACCTGCGAGAACTGCAACCGCCCGGTCGATGCAGGCAAGGGCTACCTCGTCGGCAAGAACTCCCGCCACGCTCGCTGGCTCATCGCTCACGTCGACTGCGACGTGGCCGACGCTGCGGTCCGCGGTCACATCGCTGCGGCTCGCAAGGCCATCACCGACAGCCCCACCCCGTCCTCCCCCTACGACCGCGACCTGAGCGCCATGACCGTCGCCGAACTCGAAGATCTGCTCGACGGCGTGATCGACACTCACATCTGCTACTCCGAGATCGACAACATCTTCGACCCCGGCTCCGACGACGAGGTCCGCCACTTCGCTGCGATGAACCGCATGGGCGCTTTCGCTCGGGAGATCGAGGCGGTTCTCGCCACTCGTCAGGCCGCTGCCTGAGTTGAGTGTCCCACCCCCGTAGTACCATCAACCACAAGAACCAACCACAGGAGCAATCATGGCAGTAGGAACCTTCACCGGAAACGCAACGGCATGGCAGAACGGCGAGCGCAACGGTGACGCCGACTACGAGATCGCCTACGAGGGCGCTGTCCTGCAGACCTTCGAGCGCAACGGCTACGACGACAGCGACTTCTACGCCATCGTCTACGACGCCGAGGCGGACGCCATCAGGCACATCCAGTACGCCACCACCCGCGGCTGGACCTACCCGAACTACGCCACGGTCGACGCCACCCCCGAGGTGCTCGACAAGGCCCGCGCCGCGATGCGTCGCAGCGACGTGAGCATGAAGATCATCGAGGCCGAGTGGGCAGCGAAGGTCCACGCCAAGGGCAAGCGAGTCTCGGTCATCGGCAACGGGGCCGACTCGGATCGTCCCCGCCGCTGGAAGGGCGAGGTCATCGAGGCTGGCTCCGAGGGCGAGACGTTCTGGATGGGCGTCGACTCCTACCGCACCCCGATGTACGCGGCGAAGTACGGGCACACCCTGATGTACCGGCTCGGCGTGCTGCTCGACGACGGCCGCAAGGTGTTCGGCCCCGACGACGCTTTCGAGATCGTCGACCCGGACCAGTACGTTCCCACCCGCGAGGAGGTCGAGGCGGCGACGGCGTCCTACGAGAACCTGACCAACTTCCACCGTGGGGTCCGCGGCATCCTGAACATGGTCGGCTGATGGCACGGCACGATAGCGACCCGGACCCGTACACCTACACGGTGGTGGACAAGACCTACCAAGGGCGCGTCTACGAGGTGCGGCGAGATGGCGTCCTGCTCGGCAGGATCGTCGGAGGCACTCGCTCCACGGACACGAAGGTCGCAGGGACTCGATTCCGGCGGATCGGCAAGGGCGCGCCCGCCTTCTACGAGGTCGGGGATCGGTACCGGGTGCCCTACGACCGCAGGCGTGACGCTGCTCGGGCGCTCGAACGACGCCAACCCTGACCCGTTCGAGGGAGGGCGGTAGCATGGGCGCGTGGCTGCTCCCCCGACTACCGTCCCGTGCGAGCCGTGGACCACTCCCGAGGACGTGCGGGCGTGCTGCCCCGGCCTCGATCCGGGCTACGACCTGACCGACTCGATCGCGTTCGCGACCGAGATCTTGTTCCGGCTGTCCGGGCGTCAGTTCCCCGGTGTGTGCGAGCGCACGATCTACCCGTGCAAGGGCGACAACTGCGGCTGCGATCGGGCGAACTGGTGGGCGCTGCTCAGTGGCTCCGACTGGATTTGGGGTGTCGTCCCCTCTCCGGGCAGCCCCCCGGCGTACCCGATCCCGACCGGCGACGGCAAGGGCTTCATCAACTGCAAGGTGCAGGGGTCGTGCCAGAGCAAGTGCACGCTCGACTGTCTCGATCTTCCGGGCACCATCAACAACATCACCGAGGTCGTGATCGACGGCGAGGTCATCCCGCCGCAGAACTACAAGATCAAGGCGTACCGGGAACTCTGCTGGGTCGGCCAGTTCCTTGACCAGAACGGCGACATCCGATCGTCGTGGCCTTGCTCGAACAACCTCGGCGGGATCTCGTGCGTGAACACGAACCGCCAGGACACGGCCACGGTCGACGCCACGGGCGGTCAGTGGGAGATCGAGGTCACCACGATCGACCCGGACACGCTTCTCCCCATCGTCACCTCAGTGGCCGTAGGAGCGACCGACAGCGCTGCGGTGGTCCAGGCAGCCGTGGAGGGCCTCGCCAACGTCGGTGCGGGCGCTGTGACCGTCTCAGGCGGACCTGGCGATGCCGGTGGCACGACGCCGTACACGTTCGAGTGGGACGTGGTCGCGATCGGTCAGGTCCCGACGGTGTTCATCTCCGACGTGTCGCTCGTGGGCGGGGCTTCAACGGTCGTCCAAGCGACTCCCGTGGAAGGCTGTCTCGCCGATCCCGGCACGTGGCACATCACCTACTCCTTCGGCAAGCCGGTCACCGACGGCGGGCGGATCGTCGCTGCCATCTTCGCTTGCCAGATCGCTCTGAACCGATGCGGCGGCTCCGGCTGTGTGCTTCCGCAGCGAGTCAAGGAGATCACTCGTCAAGGCGTCGACATGCTGTTCGCCGATCCGTTGGAGTTCATCAACGAGTTCCAGACCGGGATCTACGAGGTCGATATGTGGCTGGCCTCGGTGAACCCGAACAAGTTGCAGCGCAGGGCGCGAGTGTTCCGGGCCGACAAGGGTCCTGGCAACGCCACGTTCACTGGCTGATGGAGGAGTCTCGTGCCGCTCAATGACCCCGCCTACTACGTCGACCTGCTCGATCACATCGTGAGCCTCGGCTGTGCCTGCTTGGAGGACACGGTCACGGGCGTTCCCGCTGACTGCTTCGTCTCGCACTGCGTTCCGGCCGACGATTGCTGCGACTTCCTGGCCGTCTGGATCGACGAGATCTACCCGACCCGCAACTTCCCGGTCCCCTACGAAGGCACGTCGCGAGAGTGCACCGATGTCTCCCCGGCGATCCGCGTCGGGCTTCGGCTCATGCGTCCGTGTGTCCCGACGCTCGTCGACAACGCGACCAACCCGTTCCCGGCGGCATCCGAACTCGACGCTTCGGCGAAGGATCTTCTCGTCGACGCTCGGGTCCTGTGGTGCTGTCTGATCCAGGCTCATGCTCAGGGCGATCTCTGGCCGGAGGGCTACGAGTGTCTCGACGTGAAGTGGGGGTCGATGGAACCGGAGTGCCCCCGAGGCGGGTGTGCAGGCTGGACGTGGTTCTTCGATCTCGAAACTGACCAGTGCTGCTAGATGCCCACGTTCGCCGCGACCTTCGTTCCTAACCCGGCGGGGATCAAGCACCTTCTCGCGTCGCCAGGCGGGGCGGTGGGCCGATGGCTGCAGATTCTCGTGAGAGAGGTTGAGGCTGTCGCCAAGAGCAACGCTCCGTTCGTCACGGGCGAACTCCGCAACTCGATCGTGTCCAGTGTCATCCCCGCTGGGGTGGGTCTTGTCGGCAGCGTCACCGCGACAGCGTCCTACGCGATCTACGTCCACCAGGGCACTCGTCCCCACGAGATCCACGGCAACCCGATCCTCCGGTTCCCTGCGAGGTCGGGCATGATCGTCTTTACCCCGAAGGTGGATCACCCCGGAACCAAGGCAAACCCGTTCCTGACAGACGCGCTCGTCTTGGTGGTCGGCAGTCGCTAAGGTGTGCAACAATGTACGACGGAATCCAACGACGCGAGGTGGAGAGATGACCGATTCTTCTCAGGGTGGAGTGCAGGCCGGTGGAGTGCAGGCCGGTGTGAGCGCTCCTGCTGCCGCTCCTGCTGCGGCGAGCGCGCCAGCCGCTCAGGCTGCTCCGGCCCCGGCGTCGGCGCATGACGGTACGGCCGTCATGGGCGCTCAGATCGCGGAAGCGGCGGGCGTGCCGCGCGACTTCCCGATCCGCGACCGGACGTTCCATCTCGTCCCGAAGTTGCCCGGCATCACGCTGATGAAGATGGGCGTCGCGGGCGACCCGTCGATCGGCCCGGCACGCCAGATGACGGCGATCCTCGACTTCCTCCACGTGGCTCTCGTGCCCGACGAGCGGGACGCGTTCATGCAGTTCTTGGAGTTCGAGGCAGAGCCGGTGATCGAGGTCGAGGAACTCAACGTGCTGATCGGCAAGATGGCCGAGGAGTTCACGGGACGCCCTACCTGACCGTCAGGGTCCTGACGGCATACCTCTCACATCTCGGGCCAGCGGCGAATGGGAGCCTCATCCCCTCGCGTCTCCGGCTCGTTGACCTGAGCGCCGTCGATCTGCTCGACTACGCGTACTACCTGCTGACCAAGGATCGGGACGGCGAGTCCCTTCGCAAGATCGAACTCATGCTGATGGGTAGACTTGGCGAGCACGGTGGTGAGATCGTCAGTGACCCCGACATGCCCGCGAGTATGCAGGGCATGGAGGCTCCGTCGTGGTGGAATAGTGACCATGACCCGTGGCGCGAGCAACATCGACTCGCGCCCGACACGACGATGTAGGGGAAGGGGAGTGACCCGTGGCTGATGTAGTCGGCACGGCGATCGTCAAGATCCTCCCCGATTCAACCGGCTTCTCCGCCGCTCTCTCGTCGCAGATGGCGGGGGCTACTGCTGCGATCTCGGGCATGGGTGGGGCGTCGGCTGCGGCGAACACTCAGTTGGGCCAGATGGGGACGACCCTCACGGCGGCGGGCGCGAGTGCCACGGCTGCTGGTAAGTCGCTGACGAAGTTCGTGACCCTCCCGATCCTCGGATTGGGTGCTGTGGCGGTCAAGGTTTCTGCCGACTTCCAGACTTCGATGCTGCAGGTGCAGGCAGTCTCGGGGGCAACCGGCGATCAGTTCGAGGCGCTCTCCGAGCAGGCCAAGGAACTTGGCCGCACCACGCAGTTCTCTGCCAGCCAGGCGGCGGACGGCATGGGCTTCCTCGCGATGGCGGGCTTCGAGGTGCAGGAGATCCTCGATGCCATGCCGGGCGTACTCAACTTGGCGGCGGCTGGCAACCTCGATCTTGCACAGGCCGCGGACATTGCATCGAACGTCCTCTCCGGCTATGCGCTGCAGGCGTCCGAGATCGGCCGCGTCAACGACGTGATGGCGCAGACCTTCACGAGCACGAACACGTCTCTCGCTCAGTTGGGCGAGGCGTTCAAGTTCGTTGCTCCGGTCGCTCAGTCGGCGGGACTCGAACTCGAAGAAGTCAACGCTGCTCTCGGTCTGTTGGGTAACGCCGGTATCCAGGGGTCGATGGCCGGTACCACTCTCCGTGGTGCGATCGCGAAACTGAACAAGCCGAGTGAGGAGGCGGCTGGCGCTCTCGATCGTCTCGGGATCTCGGTGTTCGACAGCGAAGGCCAGATGCGGCCGTTCGTCGATCTCGTCGAGCAGTTCGAGACGGCGGGCCTCAACACGGCTGACGCCATGACCATCTTCGGTCTGCGCGCCGGTCCTGGCTTCCAGGCTCTCGTGTCTCAGGGGTCCGCTGCGCTCGAAGATCTGACGGCAGCGAACCGTCGAGCAGGCGGCGAGATCGAAGCCATCAACGAGGAGTTGGGACTCACTGAGACGCAGTTGGCCGACCTGACTGCCGCCTTCGATGCCACGCAGTCGTCCGTGCAGGACGCTGGATTCAACCTTGACGAGACGAGCGCGGCGCTCGGCGGTCTAATCAACGAGGAGTTCACGGCCACCGAGGCGACAGACGCACTCAACGGGGCGATCACGGCGATGGGCCAGGAGGGCTTCGCTGACATGATCGGGGCAACCCGAGACGCTCAGGGGAACTTGGTCAACGCTGAGGGCGAGGTCATCTCGTTCATCGAAGCGATCTCGATTCTGCAGTCGAAGGGGCTGACCACTTCGGAGGCGTTGGCGAGTCTTGGCGCTGAGGGTGCAGACCTGGCCGAGATTGCTTCACTCGACATCGACGTGATGACCGATCTGTTCGGGGCCACTTCCGAAGCAGGCCGTGGAGCCGAGATCGCCGAGATCCAGATGTCAGGCATCCGTGGCTCGATGCTCCGGTTGAAGTCCGCCGCCGAGGGCGTGGCGATCGCGTTCGGCGAGTCGGGCCTTCTCGACGCCGTCGCCAACATCGCCGAGGCGTTTGCCGGGCTGTTCCAGAAACTCGCCGGGCTGAACCCGGCCGTGTTCAGGTTCATCACGATCTTCGGACTCCTGGCCGCTTCCGTCGGTCCGGTGCTCCGTCTGTTCGGTTCGCTCTCGACCAGGCTTGGGGCCTACGCCACCGCTCAGGCGGCTGCGGCTGCGGGCACTGCCACCACGACGGGCGTCATGGGCACCATGACTGCCTTCACCACCGCACTCAACGCGGCGTTGCGCGCCACGGCTCAACGGCTGTGGACGATCGTCACCAACCCGGTCGTCCTCGTTCTGCTCGCGATCGCCGCTGCGTTCAAGTTGATGTGGGACAACTCTGAGGATCTACAGGAGGCCGTCAAGCGGTTGGTCGACCTGTTCTCGGGAGGCTTCACAGCGGCTCTTGCTGCCGTCGGAGACGCTCTCGCTGTCGTGGCTACGTGGATTGGCGACAAGTTGGCATCGGCAGGCAAGGCGGCGGGTGACGCTCTGGCCGTCCTCGTCAACCTGCTCGCTGACAAGTTGGAGCCGGTACTGCAGTCGATCAACGACTTCCTCTCCGATCTGTTCGACAACCTGAAACTCGTCGCTGATGTATTCATCGAAGCCGACGACTTCGCTCAGGGCTTCGGCGAGACGATGGACAACGTGCTCGGGAACACGGGCGCACTCGTCGGTGCCTTCCGCACTCTCGGGCATACGTTGCTCGCAGCCAAGGACGCGTTCACCGATGCTGGCGGGAAGATCCAAGATGCCTTCGGTGGCGTCATCAAGATGTTCCAGGGCTTGTTCACTCTCGACTGGGACAAGTTCAAGACCGGGGCACAGGAGGCGTTCGAGGGCGTCGCGGGTGCTGCTGGCGATCTGTTCCTCCGACTCCCGTTCATCATCTCGCAGGGCGTTCGAGACATCGGTAACACGCTCTTTGAGAACTTGACAAACCTCCCGGTGGTTGGTCCTCTCGCCGCGAAGGTGCAGGAGATCTTCAACGGTGTCATCACTGCCGGTCAGCAGGCGATCGTCGGTGTCGCCATGCTGTTCCAGGGCGAGTTCGACACGGCGATGGAATGGCTCGGCATGGCCGGGCAGACGATCAGTGACACGTTCACTCAGAACCTCCCCGGCTTGTTCTCCGAGTTGGGGAGCGTTCTCGCTACCGGCTTCACGGCTGCGTTCACCTTCGCGATCGAGACGCTCTCCCCGGTGTGGGACGCTCTGTTCGAGCAGGCGCGCACCTTCTTCACCACCACGCTGCCAGAGGCGGTCGCTGGTGTGGGTCCCGCTCTCAGTGGGGCGCTGACGGCGGCAGGTCCAGAGGTCGGCGCGGCGTTCTCGTCGCTGGGTGCCTTCATCACTGGGCCGCTCGCATCGGCGATCGGCTCGGCGCTTTCGGGGATCGGTGCGTTCATCGCCGGTCCGATGGCTGACGCTCTCAGTAGCGCTGTGACTTCCGCTGGCGCGTTCATCTCCGGCCCGCTGGCCGACGCCTTCGTCGCTGCGATCCAGTCATCGGGCGATCTCGGTACCCGGCTCTTGGAGTCGCTGGCCGAGAAGGTGGCGAACGTCCCGGTCGTTCAGCCACTCGTCGACGCGTTCATCAACGTCATCCAGTCCTCGTGGGACGCAGCGGCAGAGAGTCTCGATCTGCTCGGCTCCCTGTTCGATGGTGACTTCACCGCGGTCAAGGAGTCCGGCGGTGAGATCGGCACGACCATCTCCGACAGCATCGGTGAGCAACTGTTCACCAACCTGCCGACGGCTCTCGGCGATCTCGGCGGTGTCATCGGGGACGCCTTCGACGCCGCTCTCGACATGCTCCCCACGGACACGGATCTGCCGATTCTCGGCAACCTGTTCGATCTGTTCGGATCGGTTGGCGAGGCTGCAGAAACCACCTTCTCGACCCTCGGCGATGTGATCGAGGAT
>Ga0307379_10014737_pt1 | contig 10054 bp, 6 predicted proteins | sample UN2MG_FD_202237 | JGI IMG/M metagenome (GOLD analysis project Ga0307379, IMG submission 202237) | Soil microbial communities from Risofladan, Vaasa, Finland - UN-2 | ecosystem: Environmental > Terrestrial > Soil > Coastal area > Acid sulfate soil | place: Finland: Risofladan, Vaasa | collected... | reverse complement strand
GAGGCCCCTTTTCCGGAGGCCTGTGGAAATTGTGGATAACCCTTGTGCCCCCCTCGGGCGCCCCGGAGGTGCATGACTTTAACATCGAGGCGACTTGACAATTTTATTCATAGGAGACGCCAAGAACGCCAAGAAAAAAGAATTAATTTTCTTTTTCCGATCTTGGCGGCCTTGGCGTCTTGGCGGTTAATTTTTGCTTAAAGTCCCCCTGCCCTGCTCACAGCCCCTCGATATGGACCTTGGTCATTTTCTGCTCCAGTTTGGGCCGGTCGCGGGAGTCGGTTTTGGTGGAGCCGATGGCGTGGAGGACGTCGAGTCCCGAGGTGAGCTGGCCGAAGACGGTGTATTGGCGGTCGAGTCCGGGCAGGGTGGCGAGGCAGATGTAGAACTGGCTTCCGGCGGAGTCGGGGTCGGAGGACCGGGCCATGGCGACGGCGCCTTCGGTATGGGGCTGTTTGCTGAACTCGGCCTTGATGGTGTAGCCGGGGCCGCCGCTGCCGGTGCCCTTGGGATCGCCGCCCTGGATCATGAAGCCTTCGATGACGCGGTGGAAGATGGTGCCGTTGAAAAAACCGGAATGCGCGAGCTTGATGAAGTTCTTGCAGTGGTTGGGCGCGACCCCGGGATAGAACTTGAACTTGATGACGCCGCGGTTGGTCTCGATCACGGCGGTGAGCTTCTCGATGGCCTCATGCGTCATGGCCTTGACTTTGGCGTCCCATTCCTTCAGTGACATCTTCTTCCTCCCGTTTAAAATAGTAGCTGGTAGCCAGTAGCCGGTAGCCAGGGAAAAGCCCCTCGATTCCCGCTCCTCGATCCTCGCCCCTCTTCCGAGATTAGCACGGAGGGGGTAGCCGGTTCAACTTTGGAACGGGGCAGGATGTTGTTGTATGATGGCCCGCGAACAAAAGCGGGCAAAGTACCCCCTTCAAAACAGGCAAAGGAGGAGATGAGAATGCTCAAAAAATTGACGGTTATGCTGGCGGCGGCGTTAATGGCGGCGGCGCCGGCGTCGGCGTCGGACATTTGCGGGGAGGCGGCGGCGACGGCGGAGGGTCCGGTGACGGGCCAGGCGAACGGCAAGCTCGCGGTTTGCGAGTACAAGGGTATCCCTTACGCGGCGGACCCGGTGGGAGAGCTGCGGTGGAAGGCGCCCGAGCCGGCGGCGCAGCGGTCCGGGGTGCTGGAGGCGCTGGAGTTCGGGCACCGGTGCATTTCCGGGGGCTCGGGATCGGGAGCGCCGGCGAGCATGCTTCCGCCGATGGGCGAGGACTGTTTGAACCTGAACATCTGGCGTCCGGCGAAGTCGGGCGTGTTCCCGGTGATGGTGTGGATCCACGGCGGGTCGCTGCAGACGGGCTCGGGCGCGGAGCCGCTGTACTCGGGCGACAAGCTGGCGGCGAGGGAGGACGTGGTGGTGGTGAGCATCAACTACCGGCTGAACTACTACGGCTTCCTGGCGCACCCGGGTTTGTCAGCGGAGGACCCGCACCAGGGCAGCGGGAATTACGGGCTGCTGGACCAGATCGAGGCGCTCCGGTGGGTCAAGGAGAACATCGGGAACTTCGGGGGCGACGCCGGGAACGTGACGATCTTCGGCGAATCCGCGGGCGGTTGGAGCGTGTGCAACCTGCTGGCGTCGCCGCCGGCCAATGGCCTGTTCCAGCGCGCCGTGATCGAGAGCGGCGGCTGCGACACGACCACGGCCATGGACAAGGGCTTCAAGGACGGCGACGAATTCGCCATGAACCTGGGCTGCGGCGGCGGCGGCGCGGTGGCGTGCATGAGGGCGCTGGGCCCGGCTGAGATCAAGCAGGCGCTGGATCGGGAGGAGGCGGCGAGGAAGTCGGAGAGCAGGAGCGGCGCGAGCCTGGACATCGTGTCGGTCAAGCAGAAGTGGATCCCGCACCTCGACGGCTACGCGCTCACGCAGACGCCGGTGGACGCCATCCGGGCGGGCGAGTTCAACCGGGTGCCGCTGATGGTCGGCTCGAACCGCGACGAGTTCAAGCTGTTCGCCATCGCCATGCCCGGCGCCCGGCACCTGCCCAAGTGCACCCTGGAAAAACTCTATGGCCAGGCGTTCGGAGAGGACGTGCTCAAGCGCACCCTCGAACTGTATCCTTACAAGTCGTACCGGCTCCCGGCCGACGCCATCTTTGACGCGCTCGGCGACATGGCGCTCGGCTGCAAGTGCTACGACGGCGCCGAGGCCGCGGCCCAGTACGGGCCCGTGTATTACTACCGCTTCGATTACGACGGCCACCTGCTGCCGCACATGGTGGGCGCGGCGCACGGCGTCGAGATCGCCTTCGTGTTCGGGAACCTCGACCGCTTCCCGGCCTCCCTCATGCTCGCCTCGTGGCAGATGAAAAAAGCGCAACAGCTCGCGGACGTCATGATGTCCTACTGGGCCAACTTCGCCCGCGCCGGCGACCCCAACGGCCCCGGCCTCATGCCATGGCCCGTCTTCACCACCGACCAAAAACTCCGCATGATCCTCGACCTGCCCCAGCAAGTCGCGCCCACCGACAACGTCCAGAAATGCGAGTTCTGGGACCAGCAGGGGTTCACGTTCGGCTGACGAGAGAAGAGAAAGAAATTTGAACCACAAAGGACACAAAGTTTTTGAAAGTAATAAAGAAGAAATAATTTTTATTATTAAGAGGAGCAAAGAAGATTGGACAGGATTAACAGGATTTACGGGATTCAATAATAATGAACCACTCTTCCGGTCGGATTGGCGCCAAGGGAAACCGGCAGTTATCCTGTTGATCCTGTCAATCCTGTCAAAACTTTTTTCCTTTTTCTATTGTTTCAATGTCCATTCTACCATGCTCCCCTTAGTAACTTTGTTCCCTTTGTGTCTTTGTGGTTGCATTTGAAAAAGAGAAGAATACCACCAAGAACACCAAGGGTTTTTCAGCGCTGAAAGCGCGACCTTCGTTAACCCGGGGCGGAAGCCCTGGGTACGCGCCATCGCATGACATCTTAAGCGCTGAAAGCGCGGCATAACTTTCGGGTCTTCCGTAGTCCCGGAGGGACATTCCGATAGTAGCCCGGGAATTTATTGGATCGCCGGGCTACTCTCGTCCGCCCATCCGGGGCTTAAAACACTGGCGGTTGTTTGACGGTTCAGGAATCCTGAACATCCTGAATATCCCTGTTAAAAAATCTTGTCGGGGCCTCTAACCTCAAACCACAAACCTCAAACCACAAACCCCTTCTCCCTGGACCGGCAAGAGCAATCGGCCCCGTCGCGGAGCATGGCCGGGAAAATATGATCCATCATTCCCGGGCATCCCGCGGCGATGCCGCTTTGGGGGAAGGGAGTTAAACTAACAAGTAAGGGTCTGACCCCCATCCACCCATCCACCCATCCACCCATCCATCCCGACCACCATCCCCGCCATCCCCCTTGAACAATATGTCAATTCCACTTAAGATCCTCAATATCGAACTCAAATACTCTATTACCTTCTTGATAAAAAGTAGCCTCAATATAAACCTTTTTTGAGCGCTTTGCATTTTGAACGAATTTGGAATAGTTCCGTAAAAATAATGTATTGGAACTATTGTCCGCTGGTTCAGTAGCAGTATACCGTTGTGATATGCCATTGTCGAATTTAACCGTTACGCCGCAATTCGAATAGCCGCACAAGAACTGGCCTTTGTCAAGGCTAAGTATTACATCCTTTCCGTATCGAGGATGAATTCGCAGACTCAATCGCGCCCTCTGCAACCCTTTATACGGAAAGCCAAATGATATTTGGTTATTACTAAGCACATAGGCAGTCTTGACCGTACCACCCATCGATTCGGGGCTTTCTGTATAATTCCATCTGAGGCCCATTCGCTTATTATCCTCATTTATCTTAGCTAATGCCTGTTCTTGTTTCTTCTTTTTATCTTCCTCAGCTTTCTTTTTTTGTTCGACTTTAAGTTTACGATCTTCTTCGCGTTTCAATAGTTCATCTTTCACAATATTTTGCAAAGAAGGTTTTATAATGGCATCCGCCTTTTCTATACCAGTAAGCAATTCATCTGGAGATTTAGCTTCATTAGATATAGCTTGTAGCTCTGAATCCTTCATGCTTGTTATTTTGTTTCTTATATATTCCAGAACTGCGTCATCTTCACCCAAGGCTGTGCGTGCCATTAATAGTCCAGATTTAACCTCGTCTTTTTTACCGCTATACCCTTGTATGTTCAAGGCATCATTAAAGGCAACTTTAGCCTCTTCAAAGTTCTTTGCTGTTAGAGCCTCATTGCCAAGTTTAGCCTTCGCATCGAATTGTGCCTTTTTCTCGGCCTGAAGCTTCGCCATTTTAATCTCAGCCTGTTTTGCTTCTTTCTGTTGCTTAACAGTCTTTCTATTCTCCATAAAGGCGCCAGAAGACCCTAACAGGCAGAACAAAAAGAACGGTATTAATGCCATGGCAACAATTGCGCTGGTTTTTTTCTCTTGATTAACTCTGAAAATTGACCCAATTATAGATTTGGTCTTTTTATTTACAAGAAACGCAACGGCGAGAGTGGCGGCTATTATATTCAATACAATTCCTAATGCAGGCATGCCGCCAGATAATGCGAGCCATGCGACCATTATAATTAATGTCAAGCACCCCATGCCAATTATTCCAGTGCTCTTGTCTTTTGGCTTGTATTGAACCTGTGGAATTGGATAGTAGGCTTGTGGTGGGGGAGCTGCAAAATTTGCCTGGACTTGAGGTTGAGGATTCGGCTGTTCCGTAAGGTCTGATCCACAATGCTTGCACTTTATAGCTTCTGCCTTAATGATCTCCGCGCAATATGGACATTTCTTAGTATCTTCATCCATAAGCTCAACCCTCCCTATGGCTCAATTACAGTTGTGTATACCAGGGATATTTAAATCTATTTCCCCTTTTTACAAATGTCTCAAATTATTTATCTTTAGATTTGATGTCAATACGCACCTTATGACCGTATTGTTCCAGGAGATATACTAGGTTTGAGCCATCTATTAGTGTTATTGGCTTGTCCTTTGCAAATGCGCGAGAATCACTTCCGTAATGAGAGGTTGTAACCAAAATTCCCTTTACCGCACCTTCATTGATCATGGTCCCATATAAATCACGAACGGCTGATACGCCGACCACGTTATTATATCGTTTGGCTTGTATCACAAATTTGCCGCCCCTTATTGGGTCAGGATCGAAAGCTATTGCGTCAACCCCCTGGTCGCGGCTGGCTTGCGTTACCCGTACTTCCGCTCCATCATTGGAAAACATCTTCTCGAACAAATCCCGGACAAGATGTTCGAAATCTTCCCATGGAATCTCTGCCAAGTTGGTAGTGGCATTGATATCCGCCAAAACCTCTCTGGACTCTATAAATCGTTTATCCTCTCGATTCAGCTGCAGGATTGGTTTGACAGGGGCAACATTGGACAATGGCCCAGCGGTCAAACCTTTTAACGCTTTTATACATTCTGAAGTATCAATGCGAGCAAGGTTGAAGGTTTCGAACTGCTTGCTCTCAGAGGAAACAGAGATTATGCAGGATGTTTCATCCAAGCCAGTAGCTTTGTTGATGTAGGTCACCCATCCATTCGCCACTACGGATTGAACGTGAGAGGTATAGACCGCTTCAAAAACTTCATGAATGGTCCTTATGATGATTTGCTTAACCACATCATCATAAAGCTCATCGTGATCTTTCTTCTTCATCTTAATCGGCTTAAGCTCTTTAGAGCTTGTCACAAAGCGATATTCAATTACGTCTGGGATCATGCCCTGGGGCGGTAAAGTGACATCAACGACAACTGTTGTTGAGGACGGTTCATAGGCTACCTCATAATCAAGCATTATGCCTTCGGGATAGCTTGAACGCTCGAATACGGCCTTTACATATTCAATGATCGCTTCCGGTTCACCGTCCTCGAATCTCTTGCGAAAATCAATTGTTTTCTGATTACTTTCTGATTGTTGTTTTGCGAATTCAGCTTTTCTTGCCTGGTATTCTTCCTGGGCTTTGCTTTTAGCATCTTCCCATTCTTTGATATCAGCAGCATACTTATCCTCAATCGCTGCAAGGACATTTTCATATTGCTGATCTATCGCCTGACATTTTTCTCGCCATTTTCGTAAGGCACCAGGCATGATCGCAAGAAAAAACGGCTTGGGAGGGTATTCTTGCTTAAGAACCGGAGGCAACCTATTGGGAGGATCAATGAAGAAGAATGGGGGTAGCTCTGATCTATCAATCAGTTCGTCCCAATTTATTCTGTCATCTACGCTTAGAGTGTAGTTCAGAATATTGCGTAGAGAGTCAATATAATCCGAAGCTTGCACCGTGGCATCTTCGGCATTGCCTTTTGCCTCATCTTTAGCATCGGCAATTCTCCCCTTTATTTCCTGCTCAACCCATTTAGTGATTTGCGCTCTAGCTTTTTGCTCGACCTCCTCCGCCGATTTCGCTTTTATCGTCTTAATTTGACTAAGATATTTGTTTCCGATAGTAGTTTGATACATGGGTGCCGAACGAGGGCGACCGGAAGGAGTCATCCAATCAGCATGTATCTCAACATTGTATTGTCTACCAGTTACTTCGTTGCTGATGGCTTGTTCATCAATCACTTTTGCCATGTTGCCTTACCTCCTGAATTCTGGAGACATCCATGATAAATGTTGTCAAGGGAGAAGGAGGCTTCCTCCTTTCTTCCGCTGGATGGCCCACATAATTTTTATGGAGACGGTTTTGCCGCGGGCTGATCTTGAATCGCGCTCTGATTTCAGGGCCTCTCTTTCCGGCCATGGCGGCCGGGGGTTTCAATCCCGGGGCCGGGGGCCGGCCTCCTATATGTAACCCTTTCAGGGTACGATGGCCGCGGGGCGCCGGTTTTCCCAGTGGTAGGATAGGCATTCCTGCCTGTCCACCACGCGGCCGGACAGACAAGAATGTCTGTCCTACTGGATTGTCCCTTTGCTGCTCCCATCTTTACTCTTGCCCTTGCTACTTGCTACTTGCTACTGGCTACTAGCTACTATTATCTTCCACGGCCATTATACGCAGGGGTGAATTGGGTTGTCAAGAAGAAAATGAAGAAAGGATGAAGGATCAAGTATGAATGATGAGGGCGCGATGGAAGAGTGGTCCGCGGGTGAGGGCACCCGCGGCCCTTTGTAGAGTTGCTCGATCACGGCAGGTTATTTAATTTTTAAAGAGAATGGCATCAGCGCCAGGATTGATGAATCGGCGAGGAGCTCGAATTGCGCGAGCGCGGAGAAGGCGCGGGAGAGTTTTCCGCCTCCGGGGAGGGGGATGGGGAGCGAGGGCATGGGCAGGGAGAAGCGGTGGGCGCGGGTGGCGGTGTAAACGGGCACGCGGCGGGAGGCGGGGATACCGGCGCGTTCCTTGGCGCGCTCGATGGCGGTGAGGAGGCTGCCGAGCTCGTCCACCAGCCCGACCTCCTTGGCCTGGAGCCCGGTCCATACCCTGCCCTGCGCCGACTGGTCGAGCTCGGCGTATTCTCGCTTTCTGGCGGACGCGGCCTTCTCGACGAAGATATGATAGACGGCCTCCATCTCCTTTTTCATTTTGGCGCGGAGCTCGGGCGAGAGCGAGCCGTAGTCGGTGACCATGTCGGCGTGCTTGCCGCGGGCCACGCTGTCCTTGTTGATGCCGATCTTGTTGTAGAGTCCCTTCAGGTTGATCTTGCCGCCGATGACGCCGATGGATCCGGTCAAGGTGGCGGGGCTGGCCACGATGTGGTCGGCGGGCATGGCGATGTAGTAGCCCCCGGACGCGGCCACGTCGGCCATGGATACGACGACGGGCTTTTCCTTTTTGAGGCGCTCGACCTCGCGCCAGATGAAGTCGGAATGGACGGCGGAGCCGCCGGGCGAGTCAATGCGGAGCACGACGGCCGCGATGGCGTCGTCCTCTCTGACGCGGGAGATGGCGCGGCGCAGCGTGTCGGCGCCGGCGGAGCTGTCGGCGGCGCCGTAGTATCGGCTCTCTCCGGAGTGGATGGTGCCGGTGGCGGTGATGAGGGCGAGGGCCTGGAGCTTGCGCCAGGGGTCGCGGACGGAGGCGCGCGGCCCGTAGAGCTTGCGGAAGCGGTCGAGCGGGATTCTGTGGACGACGATGCCGAGCCATTTTTCGATGTAGTCGTCGAGCTCGTCCTCGTACATGAGCTCGTCTATGAGTCCGGCGTCTTTGGCTTCCTCGGCGAGCCAGGGCCCTTCGTCAATGAGGCCCCCTACCCTTTCCTCGGTCATGCCTCGTCCCACGGCGACGGCCTTGAGCCAGTGGCCGTAGATGGAATCGAGCAGGGACTCGACGGACTCGCGGTGCTCGTCGGACATTCCGGAGCGCAGGAACGGCTCGACGGCGGACTTGTATTTTCCGGCCTGGAAGAGCTCGGGCTCGATGTTGAGCTTGTCGAGTATCTCCTTGAAGTACATGACCTCGGAGAGCAGGCCGGTGAGGTAGAGGGGCACGCCGGGGGGGGCGATGACGCGGTCGCATGACGCGGCGATCATGGTGTCAATGTTCTCGGGTTCTTCGAGGTACGCGAGGGCGTACTTTCCGGATGCGCGGAAGCGGCGGATGGCGTCGCAGAGCTCCTCGGCGCGGCCCCAGCCGAGGTCGTGTCCGGAGACGCGGACGATGAGGGCCTTGATGTCGCGCTCGTCGGCGGCGAAGCTGATGCCGGCGAGGAGTTCTCTCATGCAGAGGAAGTGGGAGGGGAAGAGGCGCTGCATGATGCCGGCCAGGTGCAGCTCCTCGACGACCTGTCCGGTGAGGCTGACTTCGAGGACGTTGGCGCCGCCGGAGGCGCGTTTGGCCCACCATGAGATGGCGCCGGATGCGCCGATCGCGGCGCTGTCCACGATTTTACGGATCGAGCCCGCCATGATTTCCCCTTTTCAGTAATCTGATTGGAACCGGAGGCGCGTAGAGCGTAGGGCGCAGGGCGTAGGGCGTGAAGGAGCGTTATTCCCGCGCTTGTTTGATTTACGCCCTTCGCCTTTCGCTCTCCGCACTCCGAAATGCGCTCTCGGCTCCATGCCTTCCGCGCCGCCCATTTTGTCCATTCTCCATCGCCAATGGCCTCACTTCTTGACTTCGAGGTGGAGGTCTTCGACGGTGACGGGCGCGAGCGGCATATAGGGCCTTGGCTTTCCGGAGCGGGGCGTCACGGGTACGTTTCCGATGCGGTCCACCGTGCTCATTCCGTCAATGACCTTTCCGAAGACACTATATTTTTTGTTCATCCAGCGCTGGTTCTTGATGAGGACATAGAACTGGCTGCCGGCAATCTCCGGCTGGGGCAGCGGGTCATATGGAAAGTATAGCCCCACCGATCCTCTTACGTTTGGGCCCGAGGTCTCCTTGAAATCCACGGTGAGGCCTGGTCCCGGTCCTCCTTCTCCGGTGCCTAAGGGGTCTCCGGTCACGATCCATGCCCGGGGCCGCACCTCATGAAAGGTGAGGCCGTAATAGAAATACCCTTTTGCCAGCTTGATGAATGCCCGGCAGGTCTTGGGGGCCCATTCGGGGTGGAGCTCGAACTTGAAGGTGCCGTAATTGGTCTTGACCACGGCGATCATGCGCGCGATCTCCTGGTCGGTGAGCTCGTCCACGGGCTTTTGCAGCACCGGGTCGTCCCTGGAGAATTGTTGCCGGCAGGAGGAGGCGATGGCGATGACGGCCACGGCCGCCAGGGCCAGGGCCGGCAAGCGCGGCCAGGAATAAGGTTGGTTCATCATTTTCGATCCAGACCCCTCAATAATGGTATCAGCGCTTGGGGGGCGAGAGCTTCATTTTTCATCACTCTTGTCCAAAATAGGCCGTAAGAAAACCGCCAAGACGCCAAGAGCGCCAAGGTTCGCCAAGTAAATCATGATGTTTCTTTGCGGTCCGGCAAATAACAGCTCAGGAGCGTTGGCCCCAACCGGCTTGGCGAACCGGCCGACGGGAGCGCCAAGCCAGAAACATTCGCACCCAAGCCCTCTTAAAATCGTGTTGAAAAATAATCCTTGGCGCTCTTGGCGTCTTGGCGGTT
>Ga0307379_10014735_pt1 | contig 10055 bp, 9 predicted proteins | sample UN2MG_FD_202237 | JGI IMG/M metagenome (GOLD analysis project Ga0307379, IMG submission 202237) | Soil microbial communities from Risofladan, Vaasa, Finland - UN-2 | ecosystem: Environmental > Terrestrial > Soil > Coastal area > Acid sulfate soil | place: Finland: Risofladan, Vaasa | collected... | reverse complement strand
AACCCTTTTTTCCGAATATCAAATCCAATCCAAACGGGAGTTACTAAAATGGAAGCAGATGCAGCAAAACTGATCGGCGCAGGTATCGCCGCTGTAGCAATGGCCGGTGCCGGTGTTGGCATTGGCAACATTTTCGGCAGTTACCTGCAGGGCGCACTGCGCAATCCTGCAGCAGCAGACAGCCAGCGTACCAACCTGTTCATCGGCTTCGCGCTTGCTGAAGCTACCGGCCTGTTCGGCCTGCTGATCAGCTTCATCCTGCTGTTCGGCGTCTAATCTAACGCAATACGGACTGGCCGGTATGCGGGAAAGCCCCGTTTACCGGCAGGCCGCCCAAAATATTGATTACCACCGAATTCAACTTCTGCCGACCGTAAGAAACGCAGCAAGCCCAGGAGACCGGCGTCATGCCGCAACTAATTGCAGCAGACTTCCTTCCACAACTGATATGGCTGGCGATTACCTTTGCCGCCCTTTATCTCATCATTTCCCGCCTGGCAATTCCGAAGATCGGCAGCGCAATCGAGCAGCGTCATGGCCGTATCGCGGCTGATGTCGCAGAAGCCGGACGGCTGAAGAAAGATACGGAAAAGGCAATTGCGAGCTATGAAGCAGCCCTTGCTGAAGCGCGTTCCAATGCCCATGCAATCATCAGCGAGAACCGGGCTGAAATGAATGCCCTGATCGCAAAAGAAGCAGCGGAGTTCGATGCCCAGCTGTCCAAGAAACTGACCAAGGCGGAAGCCCAGATTGCTAAGACCCGTGATGCAGCCATGTCACAGGTATCGGCGATTGCAAGCGATACGGCCGAAGTCATCCTGATGCAGCTTCTGGGCATCAAGCCGAACAAGGCTGCAATTACCAAGGCGGTTTCATCCGCCGGTCGCGGGTAAGGAACTGAACAATGCATTATCTGAGTGAACCTGATTTCTGGGTTGGCGTCTCGTTCCTGCTTTTCCTCGCATTGCTGGTCTACCTGAAGGTTCCCGCGATGGTCGCCAAGTCACTGGATGATCGCGCGGCTGGCATTCAGGCAGAGCTGGACGAAGCACGGCGTCTGCGCGAAGAAGCTCAGGCGCTTCTTGCCGAATACGAGCGCAAAAAGATGGAAGCCCAGGTGGATGCGCAGAAAATTGTTGCCCAGGCGAAGCATGAGGCCGAAGCCTATGCCAAGGAAGCCCGCCTGAAAATGCAGGAGCAGATTGCCAGACGTACAAAGCAGGCGGAGCAGAAGATCGCCCAAGCCGAAGCCACTGCCATCAAGGATGTGCGCTCAAAGGCATCTGACATCGCCATTGAAGCCGCTGCTGCCCTGATCGGAACAGAAATCAGGGGCGCAAAGGCTGTCGGCCTGATTGACGAGTCCATCTCAGCGGTCGGCAAGCAGCTCAATTAAGCCTGGGTGCGCCGACAATTTTTGATAAACCTCCGGTCCTGGTGAAGGTCTGGAGGATTGCTGTTTCAGGTTCGCAGTGCGACCAGACGCAAACTTGACAAAACAGGTCATGATCTCGCATGTACCCAGCATACAAAGTCAGTGCTCTAGAATGGAACCAGTAGCCATGGCCAACCAACTTCCTGATCTCAAGGTTTATCTCGCCGCACCTCGCGGGTTCTGCGCCGGTGTGGTGCGGGCCATCGACATTGTGGAGCGCGCCCTGGAACTGCACGGCAAGCCTGTCTATGTGCGCCACGAAATCGTCCACAACAAATATGTGGTTGAAGACCTGAAACAAAAGGGTGCCATCTTTGTTGAAGAGCTTGACGAGGTGCCCGATGGCGACCGCCCGGTGATCTTTTCAGCGCATGGTGTGCCAAAGTCGGTTCCGGAAGCCGCCAAGAGCCGCAACATGTTCTATCTGGATGCGACCTGCCCGCTGGTGTCCAAGGTGCACATGGAAGCTTCCCGTCATAACCAGGATGGTTATGAAATCGTACTGATTGGTCATGAAGGCCACCCCGAAGTGATCGGCACCATGGGCCAATTGCCGGAAGGCGCCATCGCGCTGGTGGAGGACGAAGCAGACGTTGCAGCGTTTACCCCGAAAGATGCCGACAAGCTCGCCTATATCACGCAGACAACCCTGTCCGTTGACGATACCCGCGGCATTATCGAGGCGCTTGAGAAGAAGTTCCCCAACATTCACGGGCCGCACAAGGAAGATATCTGCTACGCGACGACCAACCGACAGGAATCGGTGAAATCCATTGCTGACAAGTGCGACATGGTTCTGGTTGTCGGCGCTCCAAACAGTTCCAATTCGCAGCGTCTGGTGGAAGTGGCCAAGACGTCCGGTTGCGGGCGGTCCATGCTGGTGCAGCGCGCCAGCGAGATCGACTGGAGCCTCATGGAGGGTATTGGCACCCTTGGCATTACCGCAGGCGCATCGGCGCCTGAAGTGCTGGTCAATGAAGTTGTAGACGCATTCCGCGAGCGGTTTAATGTATCGGTTGAGACGGTCAAGACCAGGGACGAAAATGTCGAGTTCAAGCTGCCGCGCCAGTTGCGCCGTGCAGGCGAACCGGGTGCGCCGGCATCTGAAGCCTCCTGACTGGCGAAAACTTGTCCGAGATTATCATCTATACCGACGGTGCGTGTTCTGGAAATCCGGGTCCGGGTGGCTGGGGGGCGATACTTGTCTCCGGCAATAACCGCAAGGAAATGTCCGGAGGCGCCAGCGAGACCACCAACAACCGCATGGAACTGCAGGCAGCGATAGAATCGCTCAATGCGCTGAAAAAACCCTGCAAGGTGGCGCTGTATACCGACTCGGTCTATGTCCGCGACGGCATCACCAAATGGATCCACGGCTGGATACGCAATGGCTGGCGCACAGCAGCCAAAAAGCCGGTCAAGAATGCTGAACTGTGGCAATCACTGCAGCAAGCACGCCAGCGCCACGAGATTGACTGGCACTGGGTCAAGGGCCATGCGGGCCACCCCGAGAATGAACGCGCCGACGAACTGGCGCGCGAAGGCATGGCCCCTTTCAAGAAGAAATAAGACCCGCAAATACGGCAGAGCAATATCCGTCCATGTGGATTGCTGAAATTGCTCCAGGGTCCAGACCTATTGATCCAACCAACACTGTATGGCAGCAATGCGGAAGTTCCAATCGGGTCGTTATTTGAGTGCCACTCAATTGGTAATGTTGTCACTCTTGGCCCATACCAGTCGTTTCATTCAACCATTGGTATATTGATCTGGGTCAACAAGCGTCTCATTTTCTTTGTTAAATTATCATCAGGTATCCTTCCCAACGGTTTGAGCGATGGCATGACGACGCGCAGAAATATTATCCTGGGTGCAGGTGCGACGGCACTCGCTGGAACAGCATTCTATGCAGTTGGTCGCAGTCCATCATACGATGAAGCTGAGCAAATTCTTTGGAATGCAAAATCTCCGGCGGACAATAGCGAACTCAATTACCTCGTCCACTATGCCACTCTCGCTGCAAACTCACACAATACACAACCTTGGAGGTTCGGCCAATCTGGAAATCGCATATTCATCAAGCCAGACCTGAACAAGTCAACTCCGGTTGTAGACCCTGATAACCACCATCTGTATGCCAGTCTTGGCTGTGCTTGCGAAAACCTTTCCTTGGCAGCCGCTGCCGAGGGCAAGAGTACCTCCGCCAACTTTATTTCGGATGACGAGGACCAAATCGAGATTGATCTCGCGGCAGGTCCGGCGAGCCGAAATCCGCTTTTTGAAGCTATTCTAGAACGGCGATGCACACGCTCAGAGTACGATGGCCGACCAGTGAGCGCCGATGACATGAAGAGTCTTGAACAGGCAGTTAGTATTGAGGGTTGCCGAGTGCTTCTCATTTCAGACAAGCAGAAAATGGTGCAAATCCTTGAACTCATCATCGCCGCGAATACGGCACAAGTCGAAGACCCTGAATTTGTTGCAGAACTGAAATCCTGGCTTCGTTTCAATGCCGCCTCCGCGATAGAAACCGGTGACGGTCTTTATGCGGCTTGCTCTGGTAACCCCACTCTGCCAACGTGGCTTGGAGGCCCCATATTCGACATGCTCTTCTCTGCAAAATCCGAAAACGAGAAATGCACAAAGCAAGTTCGCTCCTCATCCGGTTTTGCTATCTTTGTTTCGGAGAAAAACGACAAGAAGCACTGGATACAGGCAGGCCGAAGTTATCAACGTTTTGCGCTGCAAGCGACTGCCCTGGGCATGAAACACGCCTTTTTGAACCAACCCGTGGAGGTTTCGAGTTCCCGACCAAAACTAGCTCAAATGCTCGCAATTGGTGACCAAAGACCTGATCTTGTAGTGCGGTATGGCTTCGCGCCTCCGATGCCCCGATCATTGCGCCGACCAGTTCTTGATGTGATGGTTTGAATAACCGCTAAATCCACATGGCTGCCATTCAGTGTTGACTGGACTCATGGGGCCGGACCGTAACACCTTGGAATCGGGTGGCTTTATCCAGGCAGATGTCTCCATTTGCCCGGATGGTGTTCTAGCGCAATTTGCAGGCTTTGTATTGTTCGACCACTATCACAGTGCGGCGAGTATCTGTTCTGCACTCGATGCGTCTGCGGAACTGGGCACTTCTTCAAGGTTCAAGACCTTGACCACCCCATCATCGACGAGCATCGCATAACGCTTTGAGCGGAGACCCATGCCAAAGCCTGATGCATCCAGCTCCATGCCGATTGCCCGGGTGAAATCCGCGCTGCCGTCGGCGAGGAATATGACTGCGTCCTTCGCGCCAGACTGATCAGACCAGGCATTCAGCACAAACACATCGTTCACTGACACACAGGCGATGGTGTCAACGCCCTTGGCCTTCATCTCTGCAGCATGGCTCACAAAACCTGGCAGGTGCTTCATGTGGCATGTCGGTGTGAAAGCGCCGGGTACAGCAAACACGACAACCTTGCGGCCGCTGAAAACGTCCGCTGTTGTCATCTGGGTCGGACCTTCTGCCGTCATGGTTGTGAAGGTTGCTTCGGGCAGTTTATCGCCAACGGAAATGCTCATGTACGTCACACTCACTTGCTCAAGAGGTTGAAAAATTGCAGACAAGGTTTACTGCAGCTCACCTTCATGAACAAGACCCGTTTCACCATCCGCTATGGTCAGGCGAACGCGTTTGCCTTGAAGCGGTGCCTTGTCGCCATACTGGTCAGCAACCAGATGCCAGACGGTTTCATCCCCATTTCCACTCACCAGCTTCGGTTTGCGAAAATAGGTGGAGTTGCCTGTCTCGACGAAAATGTCGGTCGCGGCGGGATGCTGCAAACCCTTCAGGACAACCTCAAGGCCAGGCACACCAGCCTCGCTGATTGCAGACATCGATACCACCGACAAAGCGCCTGGATCAGCAGCAGCCGGGACAGCCGAGCGGCTCACCGTGAGCCGAAACCTGTCTGATGCCGACACGGATTCTGCATCCAGCCGGAATTTCACCTCTGCCTGTACCGGGACGCAGATATCGTTGCAAACGGCATAGAACATCTTCAAGGCAAGCATGACCGGCCTGGACAGGTCTTTCGGCGTCACGTCAACGGGAAACACCACTTCGGACTTGTAGCCTATCCCCTCGCCATTCTCGTCAGCAAAGCGATGCGGCACCGGCATCAATACGTTAGCTGTTTCAAGGTTTTCAGAGCCTGTCCAGTCGAACTGTGGCGGCACGCCGCCATCGCCGGGAACCCGCCAGTATGTTTTCCAGCCATGTTGCATGGATATCAGCAGGCCACTGTGCCAGACCGCACCGCTTTGCCCGGCATTTAGAACACGAAGGGTGGTGAATTCAGTCTTGAACTCACGTCCTGGAGCCTGCCCGGCGAAACCAGCATTGCCAGCGCCGTAAACAGCGGCCATGGCTGCGATGCCCCAAATGATTTTTCCGAAAAACTTCATGATGCTTCATGTATCAGAGAAAAATGAAACTCCCAATAAACCTCTATTCAATTTCACGCGAGAATTTCAACATGGCCATTTGATCGGATGTGTAAAGCGATGCTAGACTCAGGTTGCAGGATTGAACGCTTTCATATCGCAATCGGGTGAACAGGCACATGAGCGAAAAATATCTTGACGGCAAAATGCTGGTAGCGATGCCTGGCATAAATGATGACAGGTTTGAACGAGCAGTCGTATTCATCTGCGCGCATTCGCGCGACGGGGCGATGGGCCTGATCGTGAACCACGAAGTAGACAGCCTGTCATTTGGCAATCTGATGGAGCGGCTTGACCTTGTGGGCAGTGAAAATGCAATCCTGCTGCCCGACGAAATTGCTGCAACACGAGTGCTGCAGGGCGGGCCGGTTGAAACCAGCCGGGGGTTTGTTCTGCATTCAAAGGACTATTTCAGCGAGGAATGCACGCTCAATGTTGACGACAAGGTTGGCCTGACAGCCACCCTTGATGTCTTGCGGGCCATTGCAACGGGAAAGGGCCCGCGCAAGTCCCTGCTCGCACTCGGCTACACCGGCTGGGGACCAGGACAGCTCGAAAGTGAAATCAGGCAGAACGGATGGCTGCATTGCGAAGCCGATGAAACCCTGCTGTTTGGACATGACCTGTCTGCAAAATATGCAGCAGCACTGGCGCGCATTGGCGTAAGCGAACAGATGCTTTCAGGTGGCCATTTCGGCAACGCCTGATAGGCAGGCTATTTTGTACGAGCCTTGCGCGCTGACGAACGCTTCTTGCGTGTTGTGTGCTTCTTGACCGCCTTTTTTGCCGATTTCTTCGCCACCGGCTTCTTCCTGGCCGCTGGAGGTTCATCAGCAGGGACATCATCGGACACTGGCTCAACCGGTTCGGCCAGTTCGGCCGGCTCTACTATAGCTGGTTCGATAACAGCATCGGTTGTGATGTCCGCTGCGTCTTCGGATGGACCGGCATCGTCGGCACTTTCCACATCGGTATCCGGCCGGGGTTCAGGCTCGCTCTCCGGTGGCGTGGCGGTGTCTGCCGGTTGAACAGCAACGTCTTGAACGGCCTGTTGCGTTGACCGGTTTTCATGAGCTGCCTCAGACGCCGGTCCGGCAACCAACGCTGCAACACGCGGCGCCCAGGGCGCGGGATAAAAATCGTATGGTGACCAGGGCACCAGCGCATCGTCTTCCACTTCCGGCTCAGGCTCCACAATAACAGGTGCGGGCAACGGCTTTGCCGGTCTGCGGGTCAACCTGCCCCACAATGCCGAGATTCCGGATTGACTGGAGGCAGATCCGCGCGACGGTGCACCCAGCGCAGCCAGCACATGCTGTGCGTCTATCGGCTCGCCGATCAGGAAGCCTTGTGCCAGATCGCACTCAAGGGTAAGCAGGTGATCAAGTTGAGTTTGTGTCTCGACACCTTCGGCTACGACATTCAGGCCCAGATCGTGCGCGAGAAGTATGATGGCATCAAGCACGATGGAACTGCGCTCATCCTCAAGACCTGCATGCAGGAAAGACCTGTCGATCTTGAGCGTGTCGAATGGCAACCGGCGCAAATAGGACAACGACGAATAACCGGTGCCGAAATCATCGCAAGACAGCCCAATGCCCATCGACTTGAGGCGCTCGAGCATCTTCAGCGACAATTCGGGGTTTTCCATAATCAGTGTTTCGGTGATCTCCAGCTTCAGGGTACCCGGAGTCAGCTCTTCCCGAGACAGCACAGTTCTGGCCAAATGCAGCAGGTTGGGCCCGGACAGCTGGGCAGATGATACATTCACCGATACAAAAACCGGTTCCGACGGGGTGAACATGCGCTGCCAGACACCCAGCTGGCGAGCTGCTTCAGCCAGCACAAATGCGCCAATATCCCCAATCAGGCCGCAGCGTTCAGCCAGCGGCACAAAACCTGAAGGATCCAGCAACTGCCCGTTGCGCATCCGCAGGCGCACAAGCGCTTCAAATCCTGCAAGCTGCCGGTCCGACAACCGCATGATCGGCTGGTACACCAATTCGAACCGCCGTTCCTGCAAGGCGTGCTGCAGATCTTCGATACTGAGGCCCGCCGAAACCGGATCAACCCTCATGCCTGGCTTGTAGAACGCCACCTTGTCCTTGCCGCGCTTCTTGGCTTCAAACAGGGCAACCTCGGCGCAACGGTGCAGCACCTCCGCACTTTCCATGTGCGGATCCCACTGTGCGACCCCGACACAACAGGTCAGATAAATTTCGTTGGGCGGCACGCGCACAGGCTGGGCTATGGCGTTGCGGACCCGATCCACGAAGACGATCACCTCTTCAAGGGCATCATCACTGCCGGATATCTCGTGAATGATCACAAACTGGTCGCCGGGCAACCGGGAAACACTGCCAGTGTCCGGCAGCAGTTTTTGCAGTCGTTTTGCTATTGTCCGCAGCAGGCTGTCGCCTATTTCCTGACCCAGGCGGTCGTTCACCACCCTGAACCGGTCAATATCGACGATCAGGGTGCCAAGATGGATGTTGCCTGCTGCATTTACCCGGTTGATCGACTGGCGCATCCGGTCGAGATACAATGCGTAGTTCGGCAGACCGGTGACCGTATCATAGATGGCATCGCTCAACAGCCTGTCCTGTGAACTGCGCTGTTCAGATGCATCTGACAGTGTTCCTGTGAGCCTCAGGCCGGTTTCAGCTGCGTCGGGCAGCGACCGTCCTCGCAGTTCATACCAACGGTAGCGGCCATCGGCATGACGCAGCCGCAACTGCTGCGCAAACTGCTGATTGCCCCGCAGCCTGGCCGCCTCGATCGTGGCGTAGTATGCGGCGTGGTCATTGGGATGGACCAGATCAACCCACGTCCTGACACTGGCCGAGTCAATGCTGTCTTTTTCGTACCCCAGGACATGCCCCAACTCGGGGCCAACGAAGAAGCTGTTGTCGCCAGGATGGTAATCCCACACCACCTGGGATGCACTTGCCAGCGCAAGAGCATTGCGCTCGGCAGAAAATGTATCGCTTTCCGGGTTCAGAACATTTGAAAACGCGAAATAGGTCAGCACAAATGCCAATGCGACCAGCACCAGCGCAAGGCCGCCAACCAACACTGCCGAGGCGCTTTCGGGCGGCGGGCGGACAATAGCAATGTAGGCTGCCGCGGCGCTCCACAAGCCGAGAAGCACCCACACCATGAGTGATGCGCGGGCGCGGACACCACGCCGCCTGATGAGTATTGCAGAGGCCACCAGAACCAGGGCGACACCTGCCACGAAGCCGGTTCTTGCCATCTGCTTGACCAGCACCGGTTCAAACAAGGCATAACCGGCAAGCGCAAGGCCAGCACCGCCTGCGGCCATCAAAATGACGCTGAGAACCGGCAATTGCTTTCTGGTGCGCATGATGGTGACGCCCATAAACATCACCCCCGCCATCATCAGTGCCTCGATAATGCCGCTCAACGCCTCGTTGGAGGGAACAGGGAATGGAGCAATTGCCCTGAGCGTGCTTTCGAGCTGGCCTGTTTCCAGGGTTATGAATGCCACAGCCGGCCATGCAAAGATCATCGACAGCGGGAAGACCACCTGTGGTGAAAGAACCACCAGGCAGGTGATCACAACGACCGCAAGGGTTGCCATGCCAACCACTATGCCGCGATACAGCGCCTGCCTGAGGGCATTCTGGTCGAATTCACTGCGCTGCCACAGCCTGACACCGGAAACGCCGACTTCAGCAAGCTCCAGCGCAACGGTCAAACTGCCATTGGCCGGCACGGTAAAGGCAAATGCATCCCTGTCGGGCGTGGCCAGACGGCGCAGCGGAACAGATTGCGTGGATGAGGCTGCAGATATACGGCTGCTGGAATAGGTCGGTGACACGATGCCCGAGCCCGGAAACGACTGGCGCTGTGCATCAACAACCAGTTCGCGCGCCACATTGGTCGGGTTGGCTGTGGTAAAGACCGCCCAGCGATGTATAGCGCCTGGACCTGTTGCCTGCAATGTCATGGTCTCTGCAAGGCCGGAACTGTTTGCCGGCAGCTTCACAATCACCTGCGGCTTGTCGCTTTGCACCGCGCCCAGAAACGGCACCACATCAATGTAGGCTACCGAGAAATCCGCGCGCACAACCTTGCCGGTTTGCTGTGCCTTCGC
>Ga0307379_10014734_pt1 | contig 10055 bp, 8 predicted proteins | sample UN2MG_FD_202237 | JGI IMG/M metagenome (GOLD analysis project Ga0307379, IMG submission 202237) | Soil microbial communities from Risofladan, Vaasa, Finland - UN-2 | ecosystem: Environmental > Terrestrial > Soil > Coastal area > Acid sulfate soil | place: Finland: Risofladan, Vaasa | collected... | reverse complement strand
CTTCTATAATGGCCATTATAGAGATTTCAGTTCCCAATTGGGAACTTGGAAAAAAAAGTTCCGTTTTCCCAATTGGGAATTGTGACTTCTATAATGGCCATTATAGAACTCGTGCGACTTCTATAATGGCCATTATAGAACTTGTTTTTGCCTATAATAGCCAAAAGTGAACTCGTTTTTGACTTCATTTTGGGCCAAATAGGCCAGTACCACTTTTAGTCGTACTTTTTTTTTCAGACCTCTATTTTGCACATTATACAAGTCGCGTTTGAGTTCTATTTTGCCCATTATACAAGTCATGACTGAGTTCTATTTTGCGCATTTTACAAGTCAAGGTTGAGTTCTATTTTGCCCTTTTTAGGTCTTGTTCTAATTTCCTTTCTTTGAATTATTGCGAAGTCGAAGTCACGATTACTTTCTCGCAGACTCAATCATTCTTCTCCTCTTCTTTACATTCGAAAAGATGTTCTTGTCACTGCGACAGACTTTAATTTTTGTGTCCTCGTGGTATTCTATTTTGATGTACAGTTTCTGGTTGGGGCAACGCGGGCATTGTCGGGTCGCCCGGCCACGCTCCCAATCGTCGCAGTTGTTTCCAGGCCTTCATTCGCCGCGCTTCACGCCGCTCCTTGAGATAATGGCGAAGAAGGACACCGGTGCAGCACACGAGGAGAGCGAAGCCCCACCAGCCAAAGAGAATGTGCTTCTCGAAAAAGCACTGTGCCACATTATTGTAGAACATCGACGCGTCGGTATCTTTGCGAACTGCATCGCAGTCGAGGCGGTGGCTGTAGAGCGAGTGGTGCAAATTACACGGAGGCTCGGCCGCGATGAGGACGTCTTTGTTGTACACAAACTCGATGCCTGCGCGACACGAACTCCACTTGGAGTACTCGTAGGCACCCCAGAACAGTGCTGCGAAGGCAGCCAAGATCGAGAGGCGGTGAGTGTCCTGCATCCCCGCAGTAGGAAGTGTACCTCACGCGGAGTTAATAATAGCACATAGCTTTGCTCGTCGAGCACTGGATGCAATCACTGTTTAATGCTAGATTTGTGTAATTTCTTTGAGGTCGTTTTCGCTGAGCCGTATTTTCCCCCGCGGGTTCAGTTTTTCTGCAAGCAGCACATGCTTGAGCAACAGCGTGCGTTTACGCTCCACACACGCAATAGCCTGGGCAACAAGCGGACGCTGTTCCATTTCGCATTCCAGCCAGCCGCAGAACGCTGCAATAGTGGTCTTGAAACAGCGTACATCGCGACGCTGCTTTTCTTCGCGAATGTAGGCCTTGATCATGCGCTGGACTTTGTGCGCCTGGAGGATGGGTTTCTTCCGCTGCTGCATAAGACGCAAGTTGCGCTCCATTTTGCTGCGAAAATTCACAGCGCCTCGGTGCTTTGAATTGGGCGCCTCTAGCACATGCTTGCTCTTGTCCGGCGTTGACACATTCGTGCTGGGCGGTGAGGGATACGGCGGTTTTGGCTGCGATGAAAACAGTTTTTGCAGCGCCAGCATTGTCCCTGTACACCAGGACAGCCGTGCGAAGAAATAGCGCGGTTGCTAAAAATAATCGAGACCTCGCAAATGAAAAATGCTACTTTTACACAATGTCATTAAACTCAATAAAAGCGGTGCTGCTGCGAGTGGTATTCTTCTGCAACGACACCACGCGAACTGAGAAGGTATCGTTCGAAGTGACCGACGACAGTGAGATTGTACTACCGGGCCAAGGCCAGTCGACAGTGGGTTGTGCACGACGCAGTGCAATTGGTATTCGCACTGCAAGCAGTGTGTTGTTCTCAATGTACTGGTATTGCAGACCACGTTCGTCTTTGAACTGCACCACAAAGTCCGCATAGCGAGGCGCTGGCCCAGAGCGTCCTCCGAGAAACGGGTAAGGTGGCTTGCCAAACTGTCTGTCGATCTCCTCCTGTGTCTGCGTTTGTGTTGCACGTTCGAAAAGCTCGCGAAGCTCGGCGTTGGAGTGTTTCGACAAGAGCATATCTGTGTGCCTTTGGAAAACGCGACTTTGAACTCTATTTATAACACGTTGGCCAGCATCTCGAAGGAATCACTTTCAAACAATGAGCAAGCGTGCAAAGCTCGATGGTGGCCAAACACAGCGTCTCGAAGGCCCTCTCCCGCCGCCGATACCTCAAACCCTCAATCGCGACGATCTCAAACTCAGACCCCTGCCAGAGGTCGACAAACAAGATGCCTTGTTAAGCTTGCAATTGGTGATGGATGTCAAGAATGGCCAGTGCTCCATGTCCGAGTGGGAACGCATTGTCTCCCGACGCAATAACAATCCGCAAAAGAAAGTTACGTTCACACGCGACGACATGGAGAACTCTGCCTCGAGTAGTGCAGAGTCGGACAGCGACGAGGACGAGCTGATGCCTGCCCGTGTTCGCTGGCCCAATGACGCTGCGCCCTTGCAATTTCTTGACAGCGCCCAGCACACGCCCCACATGTCCGAAATCTGTGACGAACTAGTCTGCCTCAGGAACAGCACACGCTCTGCGAAGGACTGGCGTCGACACATGAAGACTCTGGGACTTAGCTTCGCACACGAGACTGACACCGAAATCGTCTTTAGACTCGACAGCGAGCGCTGCTTTCTCGCCTGCCGATTTGCAAACGCTGCAGCGAAGAAGACACTGCTTGCGTACTGTTTTATTCCCGCTGCGTAGCGGCTACACACGCTCGAGGTATTGCTCGGCGCCGGGCAGTTTAAATACAACGTCCATATCTGCAAAGCCTTGGAAGTGGTGTTTCTCGGCCAATAAAGACATCATTGCCGTCCGCGACATGACTCCGCGAATTTGGTGCTTCTCGCCGGTGATCTGTTTTGCGAAGCGCTGTGCCTGCTCGCGTGTGCCAACATTGACCAGCGCACCGACAACCCACTGCTTGCCTGTGTCGTTTTTGCAGAGTGCTTGCAGGCGTGCGTGCGGATCGTCTGTGATTTCGATATCTGTGTGTTCGCCGTTGTCGTTGTTGATGAGCAGCAGTACCCAGCAGTGCCGCGCAGTCGAGTGCTGTGCTCGATAGCGCTCGTAGGCCTCAACCGCAAACTCACCCATGGCCTGTGCTTGCGAAAGTGCGAGGTTGGATTTATAATGCCAGCTGGCAACCTGAATGCAGCGTGCAGTTTATAATACAAGTTTGCACGCGAGACAGCTGTCCACGTAGCTTTGGAGGTGTGTGCCCGCGTTGCAAGGGTCGTCGGTGAGCTGCCGCTTGAGCGTCTCTTTGTACTCGTTCACCATGCTGTTGTAGCACTCGACCAGCAGCGCGGTGCCTTGGAAAACAACGTGCTTGTCGTACTTGACACCGCTGCCGGTCCACTTGTGCAGCTGCTGCACGTCGTTCTTCGACAGCAGCACTGCGCCGAGTGTCTTGCTCAGCGGGAGCATAATCACCGGAAAGCGGCTGACAATACGAAAGAGTGGCCCCTCGCGTTGTACTTCGGCGATCTGTAGCAAGTCTTCCTCCAGCGTGCAGTCGCACACAAGCCCTGTGAGGCCAATTGTGTAGAGCATGCCAAACGCCACTTTGGTAAAGTTGAGCGGGTGCTTCTTGCGAATAGTGAGGTCGCGAGCGTGTGGCGAGTGTGCAATGATAAACCAGAGTCTGTGCAGCGCCTGTGTGTAGAGGGCAATCTCGGCCTCACTTAGTCGCCACACCTGCGGTTTGGGCCGCAAGATTGGCTGTGCCGCTCGCAGCCATATGCTGAAGCAGTCGAGGAGTGCGTGTCTCTTCTTCGGATGCCGCCGTAGCATTGCGCTGACCTTCTTATTCCCTGAGTCGGCCGCGTCGGCGCGTGCGCTATTGATCAAGTAGCGTTTTGCGTTCTGGCCAGTGAGAAAGCTTATGATCGAGTAAATGAGCTCCTCTTTGCCTTCGAGTCGTTTCATGTACTGCTCGCTACGCTGGTCCGGCGTGAGTTCAGCGCGCGGTAGCAGCGGTGCCGAACGTTTGACCCTCTTTGCAGGGGGCGTGCTCCATTCTTGCTGGCGCTTCGTCTCCTGTTTGAGGTGCTGCACCGCGGCCACTTGCTGCTCTGCCAGCACGCTGGCGAGGTCTTCGATCGACTCGGTGTGTGTGGCATTGTAGAGCATTCCGAGGCCCTGATTGCGAAGCATGTATTGCTGCAGAATCTGATGGTTGGTGACAGGGCTGTAGTTCTGCTTTCGCCACTCCTGATCGACGAGAAGCTTCTCCTCGCGCTCGACACCCACATAGAGACCCATGGGATCGATGCCTGCCAGCGCGTCCGACTTCTCGATAGCATCGATTTCGGTTTTGCCAACGCGTTGGTTCTCCTCGTACTTGGGCCGGTTGGAGATCATTGTGGCTTTGCACTGCTGTGTGAGCATGCACATGTAGCCCGAGGTGGGGTCGTCGGGCATGATTGCCGAGCGGTTGCATGCCTTGCCCGGCGCACAGATGTGCACACTGAGCGTGTCTCTGCAGAGGTAGATCGCTCCGCTGGCGCGAAACACACGCTCTGAGTCAGGATCAACGTAGGGTTGTCCGCGTTTCATGTTGAGCTGCTCGCAGACATTCGGATCGCAGATGTGTTCCTCTGCTGGCTTCACTAAGAGGGACTCATACTTTAGCGCCACCTTGGGCGAGCTGAACTTGTAGCCCTTATGCTTGGCGATCGCATCCAGTGCATACATGCGAGCGTAGCGAATCTCGTCGTCGTACTTTTGCGTTTGTTTGAGTTCCTGCACCAACCTAAAGCGGTTCCACACCAGCTCGTCGCGCTGCTGTTGTTCTTTGCGCTCGCGGATGAGTTCGCTATTGCAGTTGATATCGGTCGCTTTCATAGCTTCAACTCATCGAATGTGTTTCCAGGTAGTGATAAAGTGAGGAAATTTATGTGGGGCAGAGTTATATTTAGCGCGGTCACCAGAGGTCGTCGCTTTCGACGACCACTTTCGGGAGGCTCGCCTTGTTCAACACGATGTCCAGATGCAAGTAGAACGCCAGGAACGTCTTGCCAAGCTGCGGATTCTCCTTCATTTGTTGTACAACAATCTCGCGGTTCTCCGGGGTGTCCTCCTCAAAGCCCACTGCCGCCTTGTCCGGCATCCAGGCATCGGCAGTGGCGAGGAGACGCTCGCTGTGGTTGCGAACAAACTCAACAAGCTTATGGGCCTCGGTCTCTTTCGCACGCAAGTCGGCCACCAGTTTTTCAATCGATGGTAGCAAGTGGTACTTGGGAATCAGAGCCTCTGCGGCCTCGAAAAACGGTATGGTGTTGTGGATGTCCTCGGCAATGTTCAGCATATTGACAGCGCTGTTCGAGGGGTACTCGGACTCGCAAACAAATTGGACCAAAAACGGCAAGAGACCGCCCAGAATTTGCTGCCGACAGGACGTGAAGCTCGCCAGGCTCAACTGCTCGCCACAGAACTCCTCCAGTTTGCCAACCTTCTCGTTGTAAATCTCGAGTAGTGTGGCCTTGCGACTACTTTCCATCTCCTGGATCTTTGTGCGAATTGTGCTCAGGAAGGCGAACGAACGACTGGCACTGTGCGATGTGCTGGTCTTTGTGCGCTTAGCTTGCGGGGCAACTTCCTCAGCCTTGCGGACAGCCTTCTGAGGTCGAACAACTTCCTCGGTCTCTTGGACAACTTTCGTCCGCTTGGCTGGCGATTCTTTTGGCACGATTTCTTCAGCTTTGCGAGAGGCTTTCGGCGGTGCAGGTTCTGGCTGCACAGGCGTTGAGTCAAACTCCTCAACGGCGTCGTCCTCGTCTATTGCATCCTCGTCGGAGCTTTCAATATCGTCGGCAATAAAGCTATCGTCCTCTTCGTCCTCCTCCTCGCCTTCGGGCAAATTCACGTCTAAACTCGCCACATGGACGGAGAGCGCATGCCTCTGTAACGCCTTGGCAATGACTTGACCTGCAGAGGTCTCCTGTCGCGCCACAGCACCAAGTTCGCTGCCGTCGGTGGGCTTGGGCGTCTTCTTGATCTCGAGCCCCACCTTGGACACAGTACGCTTTGCCTTCGGGGCAGCTTTTTTGCCACCCTGGGGCATGGGAACGTTGAATTTGCCTTTTAGCTTGCGAATGTGGTAGGTACCCTCGTCCTCTTCGAATTGATATTTGGTCGCCTCTAGAATTGTGCCCCAGGGCAGTTCGTGCGACTTGAAGCCAAAGAAAGTGCGGTCGCTCACAAAGCCCCAGTCTTGCAGTTGCTCTGGGGCTTCGGGGATGCGATTGTTGTAGGCCACAATTGAGTTCTCGCTCACCTTGGAGCACTTCTTGCTTTTGTCCAACAGCTTCAGCTCGTGCTTGGGGGAGAGCATTTTGTAGTCGTACTCGCCAATGCGAATGCCAAGTGCAAAGTGAGTGTAGCCCTCGCTGGGCTTTTGCAACTGGAGCCGTGCGAGCGTTTCGTAGGAGATGCGACCTTTCTCGATCTGCTTTTCGATCGCTTTGGCGTTGTTCACCTTGTCAGGGTCTATGGTTTTTTTGGGCTGGAACAAAATTTTCACAACCCTGTGGGCGGATTTAAAATTCGCTTTCGCAATTGTGGGAATTGCAACCTTGTCTGTGTCGTTCATAATGTCGCCCATTGTCATATCATCCTCGGACATTTTTGGAAGTGAGCAAAATCGTGTGTGCGAGGTTGCACTTGTCGCGTTCAGATCGTGAATTGCACTAATTTTAATTCGCGCATTGCAAAACGCGATTAGATTCTGCGTGACTAATTTTGGGGCAATTGGGAATTGTATTTTTGGCACCGACCTTGTATATATCATTCGAAAGCTTCCTAAACTCAAGGAATCTTTGTGATTGTGTTTTTGTTTTCTTTTGCCGCTCAATTCAAACCCCCGCATTTCCGGTAGGTGTTCTTTGTGTTCTAAAGCAAAGCACACGCCCAATGGATGACTCGCTCAAGGGCAACGAGCGCTTCTTTCAACCGGGCCACTTTCCCTATCGGAACTCGATTCTCGAGACCGAGATTCACGACCAGCTGCACTTTGTGCTTCCGACCGAGTACATGCAAACCTATCCCCGCACAATGGCCTGTTTCAACAAGCAGGACGATCGGCAGCACAAAGCCTCAGTGCACATGAGCATGCTGTTCTTCATCTCCGAGGCCATTCACAACACGATGAAGTACCGCAGTGAGAGCAAGGGCAAGAATTTCCAGGAGGACGGTTACACGCAGCAATTCCAGATTCTCATGACCTACATTACGAAAGAGGTGCTTGACGATAACACGGAGACGCTGCCCGTGGAGAAACTCCTGCATCCGCGCAACACAGTTGCCTATCTCTTCTCGGTGCTCCTGCTCGATCCGCAACTGCGCATCGAGGATGCGCTGGCGGACCAGATTGACATCAATTGGCATGGACCGCCACAACTGAAGAAGCAGAAGAACGCCGACGGCACCGAGCAGGAGGCCAACCCGGACGACGAAGTTGCGTTGCCGGCCATTGAGGAAAACGTGCCCACTGGCCGCCTCAACGTTCGGAACGGGCCCTACACTTTTGCACGCAATCAAGATGGCACCTGGAAACAGGCCCCGAAAGGCGATCGCACGAATGCGAAGAACTACCACAAATTCATAAGCAGCTGCAATCTCTATGCGGCCTTTCTCAGAACCTGCACGGGCGCCTCTGACAGCGAGTTGGACCGGTTGCTTGCTTCGCAGAACTACCGTGTCAATTTCATTCCGAGCGACTCGCCGATGCACCACAGTCGTGCGTTTAGTCTCGAGAACGCTGTGCGGAAATTCCAAGAGCTTGGAGCAAACGAGATCTTTTGCGATGTTGAGCAGTGGCGCAAAGCGAATCCAGCGCGGTTTGGCTGTCCGTCGCCCACAGTGGGCAGTACAATCCTCTACGACACGGAAGAGTTTGCCGTGCAGCGCCTGCTCGAGGACAAGCTTCCGCACACGCACGTGCTCGACAAGAGTCTTATGCTCAAGGCAAAGGCCTCGCGTGGCATAATCGTTGGCGAGGGCGCGAATGCGTTCGATCTCGAGGCACTGATGCACTCGATTGGCTTCCTGCCGCCGAGCGAGGCGTACGAAAAGGAACTCAAGGAGAACACAGCGGGCGACATTTTCAACACCATGTTTGCCAGCCTCTCTGAGATGCACCGCTGGCTCATCACGCAATACCGCGTGCTCGATCCCTACACCTACGGCAAAAAGCTCATGAAGCTACGCAAGCAAGGCCTCATGCTGTACAGCGCACAGCTGGATACCAACAACGCCAAATTGCCCATCGGCTACCGGTCTATGCTCATGGAGTACAACATGCGACTGTCGAAAATAACGCTAAAGGTAGAGCACTTTTGGCACGGCGGCAAGAATGTGTTGTCGCCATTTTCGCAGTTCCGCGTTACTGACATTACCTTCCTCAAGAACGGCCGCACATCCACTTCAACCCTCATGCTGCTGCCGAAGCTTCGTCGCGCTGCGGACAGCGTGTACATACCGGCGACCGAGATCAACACCAACAAGGAGAACGTCTCCCTTATCAGCGGCCCCGGTGCTGGAAAGTCAGTGGTGCTTATTCGGTTGCAGAACGAGCGCATTCCAGGCACTTTTGTCGAAAAGAGCGGTGGCTCCGCACAAGGCCTGGTTGGCTCGCCCTCAAGTGAGCGCCGCCTGGAGGTGCACCAGGAGGCAAACCAGACCCTAGCGCCAGTTCGCGAGCCCACTGGTAGCGACCTCAACACCCTGCTGCGCAAGCTTACGCAGATCGGCGAGGGTCGTGATATCTACGAGACCACGCGCAAGAATCCCGAGACCAAGGAGCGCGAAGGCGTGCGCTACGAGTCGCCCTACACGAATGTGTGCATTGTGGCGCACAACGTTCGGCCGACGCCAAAAGCCACCGATGGTGCGATTGCTGCGATGTACAACCGATTCGCGCAAGAGTACGTTCAGCCGAACACTGACGAGGAGCGACAGCGGCTTGTCGAAACTGTGCTAAGCTCGGACCAGCGCTTCGACGCCGACGTTGATCATTCGCGTGAACGTTCAGAGATGCTGCAGCTTGCCATTATGGACTACTGGGGTGCTGTAGCCAACCATGGCGTGCCACTGCCAGACATTTCGCTCTTCTCGGACCTTGCCCCGCGGGCACTCTCGTATGTCTATGCAGTACGCAAGGACATCCTCTCGCAGCTGCGCGATCTTGCCCGCATGAAGATACGCATGTACTGCGAGATTGTTCGCTTTGCCGCACGCATGGCGCTGTTCTCGGTGCTCGGTGTCAACGGTGATTCGGCTACGGTCTACGATCGCGACGCCGTGCTCATCGAGATGAGCAAGTACGCTTACGCCTCAATGGACATGGTGGTGTACGTGGTGAGCGAGGCGCTGATGAGTGCCATCAATGGCTCGATGTATCTGGCGGTGCTGGAGATTGTCAAGGAGGACTCGAACTACATACCGCTTGGCGCAGGTCCAGAAGGCGAGACTTTGGACAACGTCAAGCCTTGGCCCGATGCGGCACCGCCCGAGGTGCGTGCAACAGAGCCGTACAATATGCGGCATCATGTTGACGCACACAGTCCAGTGTTCTACTCGGTCCAGATGATGCTGGCCTATGTTGAGCAGCATGGACTGAACTACCTCGGACTGCCCGAGTACACTGCTCCGACACGCAATCGCAGCGAGCCGCCAAAAACACGCAGCTTCCAACTGCACGAGGTGAACGTGGATCCGAGCTACATGGAGATCTTCGAGATCAACGCAAACAAATGCAAGGTGCCTCCGCTGGTCGAGCGCACGAAAGACGTGACCTTCAAAACCGAACTCATAACAAACGCCGAGGGGCGCACCGCGACCTATGTGAACTTCAACTACTTCAAAGTGCAAGGCACCATAGGCGACTACACGCGCATGTTCAACAGTACGATGTTCTCGGAGGAGATGCTGAAGGACACGCTCTACAAGCTACGCAACCGCATGATGTCCGTCCCCTACATCCCAGTGATGCCGGAGGAGAAGAGCAAGGCCGGCATCCACGACCGGCTGCACTCGCTGCGCTTCTCCAAATTGGCGATTGCCAA
>Ga0307379_10014733_pt1 | contig 10056 bp, 6 predicted proteins | sample UN2MG_FD_202237 | JGI IMG/M metagenome (GOLD analysis project Ga0307379, IMG submission 202237) | Soil microbial communities from Risofladan, Vaasa, Finland - UN-2 | ecosystem: Environmental > Terrestrial > Soil > Coastal area > Acid sulfate soil | place: Finland: Risofladan, Vaasa | collected... | reverse complement strand
TGAGCATTGGCACCAGCAACTCGAACAACAACATCACTAACTTCTTCCGTTTGGTGATCGACGGAGTGGTTAGGCGTGGCTCCGCCTACACATCCAGCGGTTCCAACAATCCTGGAAGTGTTGGTTTGGTGTACCGAGTCGCCGGACTAGCGGCTGGTGCCAGGACCGTCACACTTGAGTGGCGTGTGGCTTCGGGAACCGGTCAAGTCAGGCCAGTCACTGTGCCCGACGACGAACACGCTACAATGATTATTCAGGAGGCAACGGTCTGATGGCTGCTACCAAATATACGAAGTCCATTGCAGGGGACACGGCGACAGGAAAGCTGTCATCTGACGGCTTGAAGCGGGAGATCGAGAAGGACAACGGGATCACGAAGTCCATTGAGCGTATCGACAGCGCAGGGGACGTCTGCGACGTTTGGTTCAAGGATGCCTTGGGCGCGGAGGAGTCTGCGTTCGATGCAGTGTTCGCGGCTCATGATGGGAAGCCTCCACCCGGTACGGCTAGACGCGCCAGTGACGGGGCTGCCATTGTTGCGATTGAGCCCGCAGACGTGGATACAACCCTCAACGCTAAGGGCTTCATGTTCACGGCTGCCAAGGGTACTGACACAGACGATGACCACTCTTTCGGCGAGGATCGAGAGATCCAAGGCGTCATCATGGAGGTCGCCGACTTCGTGCCGGGCGACTACGCTGAACTTCACATCGTCATGCCGGGAGACCCCGAGGTTGTCCTAAACAAGTTCGCCGAGACCATCTACATCAAGCCGAGCGGCAAGACATCAGTAGTTATGCAGACCTCCAGTGTCATACCCGCTGGGATCAAGCTCAGGTTCCGCTACCACTCGGTTGGGTCGGTCACGGACCCAACGGTTTACTACGACTACTTGACCTGGAAGAAGTGATGCGTCTGCGTGTCGTCATGATCATTACTGCGCTGGTTGGGGTAGCAGGAATCCTTGTGGTTGAAGGCTTTGCGTTGGGGAATGACGTGTCTGGCGACACCCTCAGCGAGGTCGTAGCGGATGCTACGGACGTCACTCGAGCTCTGCCGTTTGCGTTAGGTGCGCTGTTGGGGCATTTTGCTTCCAGGCGCGAGTTGCAGGTATCCGGCAAGACCCGGATGTTCATGGCTCTCAGCCTGATTCCAGGGGCAGTACTCGCGCATCTCATTGGTGGTCCAGCTTGGGTCGTCGCTGCGGCTGGACTGCTTGCAGGGTGGTCGCTCTGGCCGCTAAGCAAATAGTCTGCCGTGATACCATTGAGGCACTGAGTACCTCGTAGTATTACGGACGACTATGTCTGGAGCTGGTTTCGGAGCAGGTGGTTGGGGCGGTGTCCCCTGGGGAGGAGCAGATCAACTGCTCTCTCAGGGCGTGTGCGACCTGTTCTTGTTCGACGCCACGAACATGGATGGCATTCTGACCTCACTGTTTGTGGAGAGCACAGGCAACCCGCTCCAGTTTGAGTTCGACTACCCAACCCCGCCGGGCACAAGCGCTGACCTAGGGATCCTCAGCGGCGATAGCGGGGACGTCGCATTCCCTACCAACAACGCCTACCTGACGGCGCTGGCTGCCATCGGTAATGAGTACACGGTGGAGGTGAACTTCACCTTTGAAGATCTGCCCAACGACTTCAACAATGTGTCCCAGAGGCACGTGATGTTTGGAGTCACGGACACCAACGGTCCCTGTGCTGCTGTCTTCATTTCGCAGGTGGGGCTGGCCTACTCAGGGGCGGTGCACCACGTGCCTGGTGCGCCAGATCCGAACGGTGTGCTGGTCTTAGACAGTACCCTTCAAGTCATCCCGGCTTCTTCTATTCACGCCCCCATCGGCGTGCCTATGACATATCGGCTGGCGGTATCTTCGACCGTTGGTGCTGTGTACTTGTTCGCCACACCCACTGCTGACCTGCCCACCATTGGGCACCAGCTCGTAGCCATTCTCCCGGTCATCAATGCGGGCGACCTCACGTTCCCGCCGCCTGCGGACAGGGCCATCATCAGTGTTCGAGGCACAACGCCACAGCCGTCCAGGGTGGCGTTGGACCGGTGGTGCCTGGCATCGGTCTTTGACGTACCCAATGTCATACCGATTGCCAACGCTGGGCAGGACCAGGCAGTGCGCACCTGCGCCATTGCTCTATTGGACGGCACAGCGAGCTTCGACCCAGAAGGCTCGCCCCTGACGTACCAGTGGCGCCTCATCGATGCACCAGCTCCCAGCTCTTTCGCAAACGAGGGTTCAGACGGGGCTACGTTTGCCTTGGCCCCGTACACCGGCTTCACCAGCAGGCTTCACTCGGCACAGCTGGCCGCTCTAGAGCCAACAGAGCCTATACAGTTCGGCGATGTGATCCTCATCAATGGCGTGGCCAGAACCATCATCAGCAAGGCCACGGACATCAACGGCTTCTACGTGCAGACGGTTGTGGCTGACATCCCGTATCCGCAGAGTGGTCTACCGTTCAAGCTCATTCGCCAGAATGGGCTATCAGCTCCTACTGCTGCTACCACCAGCTTCTTTCCGGATGTGCCCGGCTTCTACAAGTTTGATCTCGTTGTGTACGACGGGTCTTTGTACAGCCAGCCGTCCATTGCCATCTTGAACGTACTCGAGTCTGTTCTGCCGCGTGGTTGCGTACCCGACACCAGCTTCTTGTTTGACTACATCGGTGATTTCTGGAAGCTGGTGGAGAACTCGGAGGCTTTGGACACTACTTGGAGCGGCATTACGCAGGTGGCTGCCACTGAGCTCTTCACACTGTGGCAGCACGAGTACTCCAAGAGTTTGCGGGACATTCAGCGGACTATCACGCGTCGATGGCTTCACTATGACCTGTTGCTTGCCGAGCCCATCCCGGAGTTCACAAAGATCAGGGCCGTCTACTCAGGGGTGCAGAGCGTAAATGTTCCTGTACCTGGTGACCCCGGTGTGGTGGGCACCTCGTTGGTGCTCACGTCTCCAGCTTTAGCGGAGCCGGCCGTTCTGGATTGGGTAGCTGCAGCTACTGCACAGGCTGCGGCGAACGAGCTCAGGAACAGGCTGCTCGAGGTCGATACCCGGTTCTCAGTGGTGGCGCTGCCATCCAGGGACGGCACCTATTTGGTCATCCGTATAGACGCTCCGTTTCCCTTCACAGTGGGCGGAAGTACGACTACCACCCTCTTCACAGTAGGAGATTCCAGCGGCACGCTGGAGGGCTCAGGAGCTGCAGGCGGGGGAGCCAGGACCTATGTGGTTGACCGGAGCTTGGCTGCCTTAGGCATACGAGAGGACGACATACTGGTTCTAGCCGGCGTGGGGTACCGCATTTCACGGGTTATCAGTGGCGCCAGTACAGATCCAGACTCCTTCGATCAGCAGCGCATTACTGTGAAGGATGCATTGCCTGTGCCGGCGCCCACGTCGTGGAATGTCGCGAGCACGGTCAAGTCTGAGCTGCTTGATTTCTGGAACGGCATGGTATCGAGCCGCGACAACATCTGCTTTGAGGTTACGGACCTACGTGGTGGAGATCCCGAGCTCATCGAGACCACCGCGTTGGGAGTTGCAAAGAACCTTCCAGACTATCTAGGCGTCGATATTACCCCGCTGGGTGATGCCTTGGCGGACGAGAACAAGGTTGTGTACTTGGCTAAGTGCGTGCGACGTACGTACTTACCTGTGTCGCCTTTGCTGAAGGATCTGCCGGCACTACAGGAGCACATCGTAATCGAGGACGATGAGGCCACGCTGAGGCGCAACGTGGACTACTTCCTGGAGGAGTACCGTGGCGCCAGTGCCGTGCGATTCTTGTCTGGCAATAGTCCCGACGTATGGGAGGGAGAGATCCCTCCCGACAGACTTTGGGCCGAGTACTCCTTCATCGACAACAGCCCGGTCATTGAGGCCAACTTCGGCGGACCAGCCGGACTCACGTTGGACGATCTCGCGGGCTTGCCGGGTAACGTCGACTACCTCTCAGCTGTCCGAGGTATCTGGTACGCGTTCTTCAACGGACCGAGGCCAGACAACATCCGCACAGGAGCTCAGATCTTCCTGGGACTCCCCTTCGCCGAGGAGACGGGCGTCGTCGAGGAGATACGCACTGATTTTTCCCCTACGAATGGGCGCATCCTTGTGCGTGACGCGGCGAACACCGAAATAGTTCGAGCGTACACGTACCCCGCTAGTTTGGATCTGGAGATCAATCCCATTACGGGTGAGCGCTACGCAGTGGGAGATCTTGTCAGTCAGTTCGCGCCGATTGTGAAGGGCGTAGAGATCGTCGACTACGTCAAGGACCCTAAGTGGTTCAAGGGAGTCATCCAGCAGGGCGTGTTCGCCGAGGTTCAGAAGTACCATACGTTCTCAGTACGCGTGAACAGCGACGTGTTCGACCTCAGTGCCCTGCTTCTTGTGCGGGATTTCGTCATCACGCTGAGGCCGACATATACGTACCCGGTCATCGTGGTCGAGCTGAACATCGAGGATACAAATCTCAGCATCACGGATCTGGTGACATCACGTGGCACGTTGCTTTTGAATGATATGCCTTGCCAGCAGGATGGTTCTACAATCTTCGATGATGCCAGGCCCGGTGGTGGCGGATGGTGGAATCAGTTCGACAACAACGAGGACACCCCGCCACCCGTGTACCCAACGCCAGACATGGGCGTGAAGTGGGGCTACGACAAACAGTACCTCTGCCCTTCAGACTCTCTCGTAGTCAACCTGACCTTCGAACAGGTAGCGCCTGGCCCGGCGTTGTTTGACACCTTCCTGGTGTTCGACGACACCCTGAAACAGGCCATCACGTTCCTAGAGGCAGGGCCGGTGGTGGTTCCAGCTAACCCTGCAGAGCTAGACATACCGGTGGTGGGTTCGGGGCTCACTATATTTGCTGGGACTCTGTGCGAGGCCAGGCTGATAATCACTGGCACAGGGCCAGGAGGGTTTGCCACGGATTACGAGTTTGTAGTGGAAGTGAACGGCATAGACACTGCAGTTCAGCCGTTCGATGCTACAGACCCGGTGCTCGTGGTGAGTGTACCTATAGCTGGTCCGGTACTGCTTGGGGACACCATTACTTTCAAGATCCGAGTGCCGGCAGCATCACTCAACCCTGGCGCTCGTAGCCCCGGCTGGACTAGCATCTCTGGCCTTGTGGTATTGGAAGACGGTACGTGGATCTTCGGCGATGTCGTGGCTGCAGGTACCTACTACATATCGATCCCCATCTGATGCACGCCAACGTACACATCAACGTCTGGAAGGACGGGAAGATCATAGATACCCGAGAGGGGCATAACGTCTGGGTCGGAGGCGGGCGTGAGTACCTGGCGAAGGCCATCACGTTTGACTCTCCAGTGTTGGCCACTACCGAGGGGACAGTTGATCTGGTGGCCGCGTTCCCGACGCTGACGACCGAGACTCTGAGACTGCGCGTGGGGCACACCACTGGCCACGTGGAGTACACGGTCATGTTGGCCTCGCCTGTAGATAGTGTGGCGCTCTTGGCTCAGATCAATGCACAGGTGTCTGGGTTCGTGGCATCACTCGGTGGCTCAAATGGGCTTGTGTTTACTGCGGACAACCCCACCACTGTAGAGATCGTAGCAGGAACTGCGACCACCAAGCTGGGCCTCGTCCCGGAGTTTGTTGTGCCGGCTGGCTACACCACAACGCCGCTGGATACCAGAAGGATCAAGTACATGGGGTTCGGTATCGGGGGCAACAAGCAGAGCTCTGTAGTGTCGTCCGTGCCTCCCGTCAGTACCGCGTACCCTCCCGGGTTTGACCCAAATGCGACCACCGGGAGCGAGTACCGCAAGGAGTACCCGATAGACCCGCTCATCACGTCGCTGGAACGCCCAGTGCGCATCTCTGGGGGGGTAGTTCCGTACCCCGGTGACCCAGGCGACGTGTGGCTGGTTCAGGACCCCAACTTCGTCAACTACATCCCAGCGCCCGGTGTGATGACCTTTCAAGGCGTAGTTGACGGGGCAGCCGGCGACATGCTGTATGGCCCCTTCATCGAGATGCCGCTGTCTGAGGTGGGATTGTTTCTCAGTGACGCAGACGTCAACGACGACTACAATCCTGGCAAGTTGGTGGCTTACTACTCGTTTGGTACAATCATGCTGACCGTCGGCGTCAAGCTCGAGTTGGTGTGGACGGTTTCCTTCTGAGGCACTAATGCTCCGCGTACAGTCCGATATAGAAGTGAAATACAACCTCAAGCTGACCACGCGTGAGCGCGGCAAGCTTGTGGACCAGCGCGAGGTGCATAACATTTTCTTGGACCTGGGGCGTGAGTGGCTAGCACAGCTGGTGTCCTACCAGAGCCTCAGTCCAGACGTGCCTTTTCGGAATGACCGCGTGCGCTACATGGGGTTCGGCGTCGGAGGCAACAGGCAGATTGCACTGGCCGCTGCCAATGCACCTCCCATCAGCCCACCGTACAGTGGCACGAACCTACAGACCGATACGGACCCGCTCATAACTACAATGGAGCGTCCCGTGCGTATCTCGGGTTCGACGGCGCCTTACCCTGGTGTCGTCGGCGACGAGTGGGTAGGTTCTATAGGTTCTGCGGACCCACTTACTATCCCGACTCAGACCACTTTTCGGCGGCTCTTCACTCAGACTGAGCTCAGCTACGGTCCGTATGTCTCTGTTCCCGTTTCTGAGGTTGGCCTATTCACCAGCAACGCTGACCCATCCAACCACCAGAACATCATGATCGCGTACGACACGTTCGATACGATCTCAAAGACCACGGCGTTCGAGCTCGAAGTCGTTTGGACTATTAGGTTTTGAGATGCTCCATCGCCTCATAGCTCCTACGTATTTTGGTGGTCTGCCGGCTGGGTATGACTACATCAATGACCCGGCAGCGAACGGTGATCCTGGTGTACCCGCGCCGGCCGACGCTAAGAAGGGAGCAGCACCAGCCCCCGGTGACCAGAATGAGGGCACCTATTTCGTAGCGTTCAAGGAGCCCGCACAGGCCAGCAACGTCAACCGTTTGGGTGCTGCGCTGGCGGGTAATACGGACTTCTTGGATGACCTCCTGCGTAGGGATCTGGCACAGCCGACTGTCCACCAGGAAACAGCGGGGGTGTCGCAGACGAGCTTCCAGATAACCGGTACCGTCTTTGTGGGAAACGTGGCTCTGGGAGTTGAGGCTGGTGAGGAGTCTCGACTGCTGAATGGTCTGATCTACCTCACGGATGCTTTGGGCGTCCCTCTGTACAAGGACTCGGGTGGTGGCGCCTTCGTGCCGATCAAGGTCACGGAGGTCAGAGACAGTGGAAATGTCGGAGACGTCGTAGGCAACGGCTACGAGGTAGATCCTTTTGTGCACGTGTCTCCGGCACTGCCTGACTCCGTGGAGTTCAACGCAGTTCATTACGTTAGGTCTAGCCTGGCTGTGCAGGACGAGCAGAACTACACGAACCTGCGAAACCGGATGGGCAACTGGGAGGCAGACCTCTGGGCGTTGGTGAAGACCAACGAGGACGACATCTCAGACAACGCCGCAGCCATCGCTGCTGCCGACGCCATCGTCGATGCAGGGTTTGTTACAGACACGTTCACAGCGCCCAACAACCCACAGCAGCTGTACGGCGGGATGGGGACGGCACCGAATATCCAGGCTGCACTAGACAAGATCGACGTGGCCGTGGTTCGTCGTAGAGCTCACACAGCTATCTTGACGAATAACGGGTTCTCCAAGGGTGGTGACTTCAACGGGCTGACGGCCTTCGATCAGTTCAGGAACTCAACAACGTCGCCGATGGCTGTAGATGACTCGGGGGCGTTCTACCTCCGCAGGGGCGGGTACACAGTAGACTTGGATGCACAGCTCAACTGGGATGTGGATACCTACGTCGAGGGCGAGTTCGTCAGAAGTGCGGGCACCGGTAAGTACGTTACGACTTTGGCGCTGACTGGCACGCCGTCCATCGTGGGCCAGGTGTCGAAAGAAGCGTCCTTCAAGCACGTGCAGCTGGTGAACAACGTGCCGCCTGGAGAGCGGACATTGGAGATTCTGTCCACAGGCAAGTTGGTGTTGGATGGTTGCGACGTAGGCGCAGGCTTGCTGAAGATCACCGATGGCGAGGTCCAGTGGCACGGGGGACGTTGTGGCCTCGACTTTGGGACGAGCGGTGCGGCCAACGCCGGCACGCTCGAGATTACGGGCCATGAGGCACATGGGGCCATCCGTGACGTGGCGTTCAAGGACAACGGGACCTACGCCAACGCAGTCCTGTACATGCATGACGCGAGGACCTCGGATAATGAGGCAACACCCAGCGCCGGTTGGGGCCGTAGAGGGTGGGTCATTGAGAACTGTGACTTCCTCCTGGAGGACCAGTTGGCGGCCGGCACAAAGGGCGCACTGTGGATGAGCAACGTCCACATTCCCGTCACGTTTCGGAACTGCCAGTTCAGGGTTCTGTCCACGGCTTCCGTGGCGGCTGGGGTTGAGCCGGCTGCGGTGTGCTTGGAAGACACCAGTCGGATCGTGTTCGAGAGCTGTCTGCTCTACAACGAGACCGGGCGTGCTCTCAAGGCGGACTTTGGTGGAGCTACCTTCCGAGACTGTCTATTCGTCAGTGGTGACAAGCGCACCGTGGTGACGGATGCAGTGCCTTTGATCAGTGGTCACGGTGGTATTCGGTATGCCCAAGATGCGTCAGGGACGCCTCAGGACAACACCTATGCGCCACTGAGTCTTGTGAACTGTGAGGCCTTGTACGATTACGCCAACGTCAATGAGGACTCGGCGCCCACGAATCAGATCATCTCCCTTGGCGCTCTGGACGGATCACTCTCGTTCAGCATCGACGCAGAAGCGCAGACGCGGGTGGATGGGCTAATCATCCGTCCCCGAGTCAAGTACGGGACCGCAGATTTCTACCATGACGCAACCTGGTTGTTGCTTGCAGGTAAGTACCGCTCAACGACCATCCGGTCGCATCCCATCAACCTCTACAGGAACATCACCCTGGATATGGGAGGGTTCCAGCCCCCAGCGGCCGCTTCTCTGTCGAAGGTCAGCCCCAGCGGTTCAGCGGATCAGTACATCGTGGAGGCGTTGGGCACGCCGTTTACCGGGGGAATCGAGCTGGACCCGGGGTCTCTACGCATCGAGAACCTGCGCCTGGTTGATGTTAGGAACCCTGGTGATGACGGCCCAGACAGAGGTATCGTACTGCTGCAAGGTGCGGATGCAGACGGGGTGACGCTGGTCTCGCGGTCGGATCAGAACACAACAGCCACCGATGCGTGGCTAGGGCCTCTAGTGGATATTTTAGGATCCAGGCTTCGGCGCTTGGCAGTGAACCCGACCAACGGGTGGGACGATTCCGGTGAGGACTATTTGAGGAGCAATGGATCTCAGGGATGGGTTCATATTGATTCCTCGAGTGGCGGCAAGGAGCAGGTCATCTGGGAAGACAGCTACATCAACTGCGGACAGTTGGTCAGCCAAGTAGACTTTGTCGTAAACGGCGAGAGCTCCCCATATTCTACCTATCGGAATATCGACGTCTTTGTGCGCGAGGCTCACAACGACAACGTGATTTGGAAGTCTGGAGGAGAGCACTGCTCCTACGAGGGGATTCGCATTTTTGTCTTCAACACAAGTTCGTATGACAATAAGGCATTCGATGTGAACGCACCTTACGGCAAAGTTGAGGGTTGCACTGTGTTTGTGGAAGACCCTGGGACTGGAGATCAGGTTGACTTGACTGGCACTGACGGTGTGGCCATCGGCAATCGGTGGTTGGCAGGAGACAACGACGCCTCCGCAATCTCCGTGAGTATCGATGGCAGCTGGTCTACGTCAGGTAACCAGACCAGTAACCTCGTGCCCATTGCACTGTTCTCGGGGATCTAATGCCAGTCCACCGCTACATAACTCCTACGTACTTTGGTGGCCTGCCGGTGACTCACGATCTCATCAACGTGACCAGCGGCGGCATAGGGGCGAGCGATGGTAGTGCACTGGTTGCCCCGAAGAAGCCCGCCCCTCATCCGAACCAGGGCACCTA
>Ga0307379_10014732_pt1 | contig 10056 bp, 11 predicted proteins | sample UN2MG_FD_202237 | JGI IMG/M metagenome (GOLD analysis project Ga0307379, IMG submission 202237) | Soil microbial communities from Risofladan, Vaasa, Finland - UN-2 | ecosystem: Environmental > Terrestrial > Soil > Coastal area > Acid sulfate soil | place: Finland: Risofladan, Vaasa | collected... | reverse complement strand
GTCTCACCACCAGGAACTAACTCCCCCTTCTGGAAAAATTTTCTACCACCAATCCCCAAACCTACTCCAATTACCACAATAGCTACAATAATTATTGGTAAAGCTTTTTTCATTTGTCTCACCCCCTTTCTTACATCTATTCTACAAAAATTTAACCATTAGTCAAAAAGGCAATTCTTCTGAGTATTCTTCTTCCTTAATATCTCCGATTATTTCTCTGACTTTTTCTTTCTCTGGACAAAAGGTTTTAAATAAACAGAACTTACAGAGTTTGCTCGGTTTGGTCTCAAAATTTTGGCAGGTTTTAATCTGGTTTATTTTTGCCAATATTTCCTTTTTAATCTTTTCCGTTTCTTGCTTTTCTAAGTCAAACTCCTTTTTATGACCGGTTTTAAGAAAATAAAAACTGGCTTTAGCAACTGTCTTTTTAAAATTTTCTTCAGCCAAAACTTTGTAAAATCTTAGCTGAAATTGGTCGCCGTTTTCTTCCTTGCCGGTTTTAAAATCAACAATATTTAAAGAATCATCATCTTTCATCACCAAGTCAAATTTACCACTAATATCAAACACCTCTGATAGGGGAGTAATTAAATTTTGATAATCTTCAATTGATCGCCGCAAATCTTGGGTGGGTAAATATTCAAACTCAGGTTCAATTTTTGCCATTTGTAAAAAGTTTGCTAGCATAACCAAAGCCTGACTATAAACTTCCCTTTCCTCATCTAAACTTTTAAACCCACCCCATTCACCTAGAGGTGGCTTTTTATTCCACATGACCTCACTTTGCCAAGTCTGTTTAAGAAATTCTTTTAGCTGTTCATAAGTTCTTTGGTCAACCGGCGCATGATAAAAAAGAGTAATGGCATTGTGAATCGCTTTGCCTAAAGTTTGGAAACTGAAAATATTGTGAGGCAGTTTTTTCAAATCATTTTTCATCTTGGAGTAGATCGGATCAAGATAAGAAAAATGGTATGACTTCGGGCATTTCTCAAACATGCCCAATTTGCTCACAGAATAAATTTTTGAATAGTCTATTATTTCATCCATATTATTATTCTACCAGATTAAGGATTGAAAAAAAGCCTTTTTTAAAATAAACTGGTAAACGTGGGCAGAATTCATTTAATTAGCGGCCGGTCTCATCTTGTTTTGGCACGAAAAATTGCTAAATTACTCAAAACACCCCTTACACCAATCGAGATTAAAACATTTGCTGATGGTGAAATTTATGTCAGAATTAAGGAAAAAGTAAGAGGCGATGATGTTTTTTTGATCCAGAGTCTGTCATCGCCTGTTAATGAACATTTAGTCGAGCTTTTAATTACTATTGATGCCTTACGTCGGGCTTCAGCCGCTAGAATCAATGTTGTCTGCCCTTATCTTGCTTATAGCCGCCAAGACCGAAAAATAGTTTCCCGGGAGCCGATTTCGGCCAAACTGATTGCCAATTTGATTACTAAAGCTGGGGCGAGCCGAGTATTGACTGTTGATCTCCATGTTGAACAAATCCAAGGGTTTTATGATATTCCCTTTGACCTTCTTGTTGGCTATCCCCAGTTTGTTGATTATCTGCTTAAGAAAAAGTTCAAAAATATGGTAGTTGTTTCTCCAGATATTGGCGGGGTTAAACGGAGCAGAAAAATGGCCGTTTTGTTAAAAGCGCCTTTGGCTGTGGTTGATAAAAGAAGAAAAACTTACAATCAATCAGAAGTTGTAAGAGTAATCGGTGAGGTAAAAGGAAAAACAGCCGTTGTCATCGATGACATTATTGATACAGCCGGAACCATCACCCAAGCTGCTTATGCCTTAAAGCAAAAAGGAGCAAAAGAAATTATTGTTTGCGCCACCCACGGCTTACTAACTGGTGATGCCTGCCAAATACTCGAAAAATGTCCTGCTTCTCAAGTATTGCTTTTGGACACGGTTCATCTGCCCAAAGAAAAGAAAATTGCCAAAATTAAAATCATTTCTTTGGCTTCTCTCCTAGCCAAAGTCATTAAAAGAATCCATCAAGGCAGGTCTTTAGGCGCTCTTTTTACCTGGGAGAAAAAAGAAGTCGTTCTTTAATTTTATCCAAATATTAACGATATCCAACTAGCAAGGTAATGAGCAATAACAATTACTACTGAGGCAACAATTAGATGTTCCGCAACCGCTTTGTAAGGCTTTTCTTTTCGCCTCTCGGCAAGTTTAAAGCTAAAAATCCCTAATACAGATAATCCCCAAATTACACCAACCACCACCGCAGTTGAAAGCTCAAAAATTAAGAGTGGAATAATAAAACTTAAGGCAAAAACAAACTTAGACAAAAAGGTCGAGATTGTTGATTGCCAGATTTCTTTTTGACTATGTTTGCTTTCTGATTCTTCAGAAACATGAATGCCTAAAGCATCTGAAAATGCATCGGCAATGGCGATTACCAATATGCCCCCAATTACTGTCAACTTCGAACGGGTCCCGGCATGTAAACCAACCATTAATCCAAGGGTGGTGATTATTCCCGAAGTCAAACCAAAACTAAAGCCTGCTTTCAGTGAATGCTTCATAAAAACAGTCTACAATTTACTCAAACTTTTTGCCATAACAATTAGTCGCTTTTTTAAAACCCGTTCAATTTTAAATTAAATTGCCAATTCCATAATGTCCGGCAGATTCTTTTACTTTAATGCTCCACTGTTTGCTTTATCTCCTCTTCCAAAAAAGAAATATTAGCTGGACCTTGCCTAAAAAGCCTTGCTTCACTCAAACAAAAAAGATGCCCTCTTAGAAAAGATATTAACATTTTTTCCCAATTCTTTTGATCAAAAAAGTTCTTGTCATTAAGCTTTTTCACCTGTTCCCCAAACACCCTTTTACTTGCAACTGATAATAGAACAGGTTCCATTGTTCTATTTTGAGACTGCTCTTGTTTTACCTGGCCTGCTTTTAAAGAAACAATCCAGGAAAAGAGAGTAGCAACATCATGAACATCAATTTCATTTAAATCACCGGCCGTATTCTTCTCAATAACAGAAGCAAAAGCCAAAGCTAATCTACGTTCGTGGGAGTAGGGAGGCTCACGCCAAAGAGTTTGGGGGTTGTTTATTATTTGTCTCACTTTCTCGCTTTTGGGAGTGAGATGGCTCCATGCTTCGGCAAGAACAGCAATTAATGAAAAATCTGTCTCTAGTGGTTCCATAACCATACCTTTTGCTTAATTATAACAAATACCAAAATTAAGCTAAAGAAGCAGGTGGCATCAGCTAGTTTTTTATATTAAACTAAGCCGATGAAACGACTCGCCCTAATTTTGTTCATTCCAATCATTTTTCTAATCTACTTTTGTTTCCAATTTATCGGCCCGGGTGGAACAAAGGAAAAGGAAAGATTTATTATTAAGCCTGATACCCCGCAACTGGAAATTGTTGACAACCTTATTGCCAACAATTTTTTAAAAAACAAAATCATTTTCAACTGGCTTTTATCCAGACGAGGCAAAGACATTTCTCCCGGAGCCTATCTGCTTTCCCGAAACATGAATGCCTACCGGTTGGCCGTTACCTTAACTTCACTCCCTTACCAAAAATGGGTTACTATCCCAACTGCCAAACGGAAAGAACAGGTGGCTTTAATTCTCCAAAGGGCTCTTGATTGGCCCCAGGAGCGGGTCGTTGACTTTGTCCAAACTGCTCAAGAGGGCTGGCTTTACGCCGATACTTACCTGATCAATACCGATTACGATGCCCGACAAACTTTTCAAAAGCTATTCAATACTTTTAATGAAAACCTTGACTCCGATCTGCAAAAATCCCTTCTGGAGCAAAACATCCGCTTGGACACGGCCATTAAATTTGCTTCTTTAATTGAAAGGGAATACGGCAGTGAAGAAGACCGGAGAATTATTGCCGGCATCATTTGGAACCGTTTAGACAAAGGCATGAGACTGGAAATTGATGCCACGATTCAATATGCCATCGCTTCCCAAAACTGCCGGCTAACTAATGCCTCAACGGAAAACTGGACCTCAATTTCCAATTGTAACTTCTGGCCACATTTAACCGGTGCGGATATCAGAGCCACTCGTTCGCCCTACAGCACCTATTCAAACAAGGGCTTGCCACCCGGCCCTATTTGCTCGCCCTCGATTGCTTCCATCAGAGCGGTCGCCAATCCGACCGAAACCGACGCCCTTTACTACCTCCACTCTACCGACGGCCAAATCCACACCGCCCGCACCTATAAAGAGCATCTGGAAAACATCAAGGAGTTTCTTAACTAAATCCTGTTCACTCACTCTAATTTCCGAGGTAAAAATTTGACAACTTTGCCTTCCTTATTATCAATAGCAATAAAGCCGTCGCTTACAACAACGGCCGTGTCATCAGAACTCCTGAAGGCAACCCCTTCAACCTCTTGACCATCAGGCAAGTGAAGTTTAACTTTTTCTCTTTGTTCATCTCCAGTCAGTAACGCTTCAGCAACCGCATTAGCTACCTCAACAGCTTCTCGCGTTACCTCTCCCAAAATAGGACCAACTATTTCCTTGATTGCTTCAGCCATTTCACTTATTTTGAGCGCCAGCGAAAAACAATGTTCTGCGCGAAGCGCACGGTTCTTATTCTACCAAATTTTGGAAGAAATTTTCCTCGGAGTCCCTATATTTTTAATCAAGCTCCCCAAAAAACTTGACAAACCTGCAACGTTCACACTCTCCGTGACTTTTTGTGACCTGCTATAATGTCCTCATGAATACAAAAGTAAGACCCACTTGCAGTCACGATAAATATCTTTCTCATATTTGTTTCTCTTTAATCTTAATATTATATTCCTTCAAGATTTCGTCAACGATTCTAGTGGCAATTTCAAAGGCTGCGGCTAAACGATGAATTTTTACCTTACCTAATCCCTCAATTCCTTGGAATTTTTCATAAGGCTGCCCAGCAATACCTTTAAATGACCCGAATTTTTTAATTATATCCTCAGCTATTTTTTCAGCTGATTTTCCATGAATTCCAGCAGAAATAATAACTGCTAATAGCTCAGAGTTTTTAAGAGCTTCGGGTCCTAAACGTTCCATTTTCCCGCCTGGATGTTTCCAAGAAATAGCTTTGTTTTCTTTTTTACCAGAAGATTTTGCCTTTTTAGCTTTCTTTGGCATCTTAGCTAATTTTACCACAAACCCAAGGTTGAAATATTCATGCTATACTCATTTCAAATCCCTCCTTCGTTAAAACTACGCAGGCAGGAAAGCTGGGAGGGAAGAGCAAGCAAAGAAGAATGATTAATATTTTTGAAAAACAGTTTGATAATTTAGCTAAAAAAATTAAATTTCGTTGGAAGAATCTAATTTCCGGACTAAAAGCATATTTTAAAAAACTTCTCTTTCCTCTTTATCTTTTCCCAATCAAACTATTAACCTACACGATTTACTATTTACTTAAGTTTCTTATAAGGCTAGTAATTTCCCTTATTAAAATCATTATTGACTCTATAAAGTTCCCCTTCAGAAGTTTGAAAAATTTTCTAAAATCACTCTTCATTCTTGGCCTTGTTATTTACATGGTGGCCTCTCTTTTTGTCATTGCCGATTATCTCAGAACACAATATGGTTTTTATGGTAAATTTTTATGCTCGTTTGGCACAAAGAAAAAACTGCAAGACTCGGTTGTTAGGATCGTTGGTGGTTATTCAGAGGGCTCAGGATTTTTTATTGATGATGATGAAGTTACCACCAACTTCCATGTCATTGCCGATGAACCGAGTCCTAAAATTATTTTTCCTGATGGGAGCTTTATCGTTCCAGAAAAAATTATTGGCAATAAGGAAGCAGACCTGGCGATTCTTTTTACTGAAGAAGAATACCCCGACAAGGTTTTAAAACTTCTCGAGCCTTACGGGCTGCTTGAAGAAGAACCGTTAATTTCTGCAGGATATCCTCTTGGAACCGATCTTTCCGGCGAAGCAACTGTTGTTAAGGGGAACTTTATTGCATTTAGGCAATCCAAATATTCTCCGGTTGCCTATGTCCACACCAGTATAAATCTGGTTGGAGGCATGAGCGGAGGACCATTGGTGGATCAGTGTGGTTATGTTGTTGGTGTTAATACCATGAGTCTTTCTGGTATGTCTTTCTTTGTATCAGCAGACGAAATTATAAGATTAATTCCTGATTTCACGGATCAGGAAATTGCAAAAATTGAGGTTGATCCCTCAATCTCGCCCGAAGAATCAGTTCGTGCTTTTTATACCTATCTTAAAGCAAGAAGGATGAAAGATGGTTTTAATCTATTAAGTGAAGAATATCTTAAAAAAACTAACTTCGAGGAATGGACAAATAGATTTACTGATATTTTGGATGTTCAAATTTTCATATCCGAACCATACGAGAACACAAAAGACACAGCTTTTGTTAAGTTTGCAACTAAAAACTGGAATGAGGGCGAAGTAGATTATCACTATTATGAGGGTACCTGGCAAACTGTGCTAGAAGATGGTGTTTATAAAATGTTTAAAAGCAAGATTAAAGAAGTAGAAGATCCTGGGTGGGATTGGTTTTATGAGTAAGACGGATGGTCTAGGATAGACTCACACAAATGAAACACCAACCAAAAGTGTTAATAATAGGTCTAATTGACAGAAAAAAAGATCTCCAAGCACAACAAGCTGGTCTAAAAGAAGCTGAATTACTCGTGGACACCTATGGGGGAGATGTCGACAAGGTTATTACTCAAAACGCAAGTCATAGAGACAGTAGTACCTATATTGGTTCTGGAAAAGTCCAAGAGATAAAACAATTAGTCGAAGCAGAAGATATAAACATTGTTGTCATAAACGACCATCTCAAAGCTAGTCAACTATTCGCTCTTGAGAGTATTATCAGCATCCAAAGTTCATGTAAAATTTGGGACCGCACCCAGCTAATACTTCAAATATTCAAAAAACACGCAAGTACTGCCGAAGCCAAGCTCCAGATCAAGCTAGCCGAACTAAATCACCATGGGCCAGAACTAAGTGGGTTGGGTATCTCTATGTCCCAGCAGGCAGGAGGTATTGGAACAAGGGGAGTTGGGGAGACAAACACAGAAATTATGCGTCGCCACTGGCAAAAAGAGAAAAAAACTGTTAAGAGTAAGCTCGAAAAAGTCGCTCAAAACCGACATCAGCAAATGAAACATCGAAAACAATCTGGAATTCCAACAGTATCAATCATTGGCTACACCAACGCAGGCAAAACGACCCTTTTTAATGCTATCAGCAGCAAGAAGGATAAAGTTAGAGATGCTCTATTCGCCACTCTAGATAGCAGTGTAAGCAGTATGTATTTAAAACACGTAGGCAAGCAAATTTTCATTTCGGACACAATTGGATTTATCCAAGATTTACCCACCATGCTAATTGACGCCTTTAAATCCACTCTTTTAGAAACTATCAACGCAGACATCCTACTTCATGTTATCGATAGTTCAGATGAAAATGTGCACCTAAAGATAAACACAGTCAATCAAATAATTGAAAGTATAGGGCTAGAATCAAAACAACAAATATATGTATTTAATAAAACTGACAAATTATCAAAAACCAAAAGAGGCGAACTTTCAAAGAAATATCACAAGAACAAACATATTTTTATCAGTGCCAAAAATAATCAAGGCGTCGATAAGTTGGTTGATGTCATTGAAACAGAACTACTCAGCATAGGTCTGAAACGCTCCAAACACCTAAGCTACCTTGATAATTTGCTGTCGAAGAGAAATGATGGGGTGATGTCTTAGCTTTTTTTCTGTCTTATTTGTCTTGGTTCGACCACACTCACCACAAGCACTTCTCAGTGCAGGCATTTACTCTTGAATTATAAGGATAGAAGGGTCCTAAACCGAGCTGCTCAGCAAGTTGGAAAACCGCTGGTTGGTAAATTTAAGAAGCTATACCAGAATCATTACCAATGGAAATCTCAAAAGTAACCGTCCGCGAAACCAAGGTTTTTTGAGTATTAAAATTTAATCAAGGATCAACTTTTGGCAAAACTTGAAAAGAAACAGAGAAAGAATTAAGAGAACATGATATAATCAACCAGGAAACAAAAATATTACTGGCGAAAGGAGGTGAAAACAATGTCTGAAACGCAAACAGAAACACCCCAAGCTGAGTCGAGTGAACTTAATTCTGTGCTTGAAAAAGGAATGGGTGTTATTCGGGAAAGAGTAGACCAGAAGGTTGCTGAAAGGGAGACTGAAGCTAAACGATGGGAAGCTGTTGACCAGCAATTAAGAAATTTGGTTAAAAATGAAGATCTCCTTTCTATTCTCACCGAAAGCGGACAACCAGCAACACTATTTGAAGATGAGAACGGTAAACCGTTGTTGTCTCTTGACGGAGCTGGAAATATTTCAGTTCATTACCGCGAGGGGTGGAAAAAGGGAGTTGACACTTATAGTTTAAGACAAGCTTCAGAATTTGAATCCTCGGGCGAAACCTGGGCAAGGCACTTTGTAAAAGATGGGGAATTATTCTTAAGAACAGCTACAACCAAAACGCTTGGGGGACCACAAGCCCTCCTTTTTATATATGACAAATATCGTTTTGGCAGACAAGAGGTAACTGCCCCTAGAATAATAGAAACAGCTACCAAAAGCGTCGGAGAAATTGTCGCGAATTTAGAACGGGGGACAGAGCAGGCTTGATTTTCATAGAGGATCTGGATAAAGCTCATTCGCCTCACCGCAGGCGAGACACGAAGCCCGCCTCTGGCGGAATGAATACATCCCTGCCCCGCAGCAAGCTTAAATGCTTTTTATATGACCAAGTTTCACAAGAGATTTAATATTATATTGTCAGAAGAGAATGTACGTGGCCGTTTGGGATCGTAAGGTTCTAGACCGACCTGCTCACGATGCTGGCAATACCTTGTCCCGTACGCCAGACAATGCACGGCTCTTTACAATACTATAACAGAGGAAGCAAGGCTTTTAGGCGGAAGATTTTAAAATGAGGGTTTTTAGTTTTTCCAAACTATCCAAATCATGAATAGAAATGGGTAATATTTGTTTTTTCAGTTTTTTCAAAACCTTAAGACTTAACTTAACTTCCTTCTCTGATTTTAAATCTGTTTTGGTAAGAAGAATAATTTCCGGTATCTTTAATAATTTTGGATTATAACTTTTTAGCTCGTTCCTTATTTGTTGATAGCTTTTTTCAGGCTCTTCAAGTTCACAAGAAAGACAATGAAATAAGAGTGAAACTCTTTCGATATGTTTTAAAAATTTGATCCCTAAACCCTTTCCCTTAGAAGCCCCCTCTATAAGTCCTGGAATATCAGCAATAATTTTACCCTCTAATTCTCCTAAGTTAGGCTCAAGGGTAGTAAAAGGGTAGTGGCCGATTTTTGGTTTAGCCCTCGTTATCTCTTTAAGCAAACTGCTTTTACCAGCATTAGGAAAGCCAATAAGCCCACAATCAGCAATAAGCTTAAGATTAATATATAAATCTCTTTCCTGGCCCTTAAAACCCTTTTGGGCATATAATGGCGTTGTGTTGAGGCTAGACCGGTATTCCCAGTTGCCTTTACCACCCAGTCCTGCCTGGCACAAGAGAAAACGATCGTCTTTGCCAATCACTTCAAAAACTTCTAAAGAATTTTTATCAGTAATAATAGTCCCAATAGGAAGTTTAACTTCTAAATCTTCAGCAAACTTACCGTCTTTTTTATTTAACATCCCATGCTGACCGTTTTCTGCTTCGATTTTGGCGCTTTTTGAAAGATTGGAAAGAGCGTAAATATCTGAAGTAGCGGTAATAAAAATACTGCCGCCTTTTCCTCCATTACCTCCATCTGGGCCTCTTCTAGCTTTATAAAAAGAAACTTTTCCATTCCCGCCATTCCCAGCTTTAAACTTAATATTTATTTCTGTAATTAACATAGGTTTTATTCATTATACTTCGCAGTAACGCTCTTTATTTGAGCTTGCGAAAACAAGCTTTGCTTATAATCTCGTTAGATTATTATAACAGGCTGTACTAGTTGATATCTGTTGTTAAATTAGGCTGGGTTTGGTAAAATAGGTCGGGCAAAGATGCCTA
>Ga0307379_10014729_pt1 | contig 10057 bp, 6 predicted proteins | sample UN2MG_FD_202237 | JGI IMG/M metagenome (GOLD analysis project Ga0307379, IMG submission 202237) | Soil microbial communities from Risofladan, Vaasa, Finland - UN-2 | ecosystem: Environmental > Terrestrial > Soil > Coastal area > Acid sulfate soil | place: Finland: Risofladan, Vaasa | collected... | reverse complement strand
GCGATGCGACCGTCGCCCATGGCGCTGATGACCGTGGCCGCGCCCCGGACGATGTCTCCGCCCGCCCAGATCCTGGGTCTGGATGACCGTCCCGTTTCCGGCGTGGTGACGATGCCGCCCTTGCGGCTGATCTCCAGGCCCGGTGTGGTCATGGGGATGAGCGGATTGGGGCTGTTGCCGATGGCGATGACGACGGCGTCGAAGGGCACGATAAAATTGGACCCCTCCACGGGGATCGGCTTGCGCCGGCCCGAGGAATCCGGCTCCCCGAGCTCCATCCGCAGGCATTCCATCTCCTTGACCCAGCCGTTCTCGTCGCCGCTGAGGCGCACGGGGAGCGTCAGTAGGTCGAAGATGACGCCTTCTTCCTCGGCGTTCTCCACTTCCTCTATCCGGGCCGGGAGCTCCGTCCGGCTCCGCCGGTAGACCAGGTGGACCTCATCGGCGCCCAGCCTGATGGCCGTCCGGGCCGAATCCATGGCCACGTTCCCGCCGCCGACGACGGCCACCCGCGACGGCCGTTTTACGGGTGTGTCGTATTCAGGGAAGCGGAACCCTTTCATGAGATTGACCCGGGTCAGGTACTCGTTGGCCGAATAGACGCCGTTGAGGTTCTCGCCGGGGATCTCCATGAACCAGGGAAGCCCGGCGCCCGAGCCGACGAAGACGGCGTCAAATTCCTCCAGGAGCTTGTCCACCGTCCTCGTCTTTCCGACGACGAAATCCATGTAGATTCTGACCCCCAGGCTCTTCACGTATTCCACTTCCCGTTTGACGATCGCTTTGGGCAGCCGGAATTCCGGGATACCGTAAATCAGCACGCCGCCGCATTCGTGGAGCGCCTCGAAGATAGTCACGTCGTGGCCGAGGATGACGAGATCGTTGGCCACAGTGACGCCGGCGGGACCGGCCCCGACGATGGCCACTTTTTTCCCCGTTTTGGGCGCCATATCCGGGACTTCGATCTTACCCTCGGCCGCTTCCCAGTCGGCCACGAACCGTTCCAGCCGGCCGATAGCCAGCGGAGCTCCCTTCTTGCCCACGACACACACCTTTTCGCACTGCTCTTCCTGGGGGCAAACGCGGCCGCAGATGGCCGGGAGGGCGTTCGTTTCCTTGATCTTCTTGACGCCGGCGGCGAAATCGCCCTCGATGATGCACTTGATGAAGCCCGGAATATCGATCCCGACGGGACATCCCTGGTTGCAAAAAGGCTTCTTGCACTGAAGGCAGCGTTTCGCTTCCTCGACCGCCGTCTCGATGGGATAGCCGAGGGCCACTTCGTCGAAGTTCTTGATCCGCTCCCAGGGAGTCTGCTTGGGCATGGACCGACGGTTCGGGTCCAGCTTCTTCTTTTCCGGCTTCTCGACTTTTTCTTCGCTCACTTCAGGTTTCCTCTCTGACTGCGCCCGGCATTCTCCATCAATAATGCGACCGGCAGCTCGACCGGCGCAACGGATCAACTTCTTCGGGATTATAGCTTTTGCGCCGCGCCAGGAACTCCTCCCAGTCGATCTCGTGGCCATCGAAATCCGGCCCATCCACACAGGCGAATTTCATCTTCCCGCCGACGGACAGCCGGCAGACGCCGCACATGCCCGTTCCGTCGATCATGATCGGGTTCATATTGACGATCGTCTTCCAGCCCAGCGGCTTGGTGATCTGGGACATCCGCATCATCTGAAAGGTGCAGCCGTTGACGATGGTCAGGTCGGGGACGATGCCGGCCTGTTGCAGCATCGCCGGGATCTGGCCGATATGGCCTTTCTTCCCTTTGGTCCCGTCCCGGGTGATGACGAACACCCTGTCCGAGACCTTATGAAACCTGTCTTCCCAGTAGAGGAGGAACGCGCTCCTGGCCTCCAGGATCGAATAGACCTTGTTCCCCGCCTCCTTGAGCGCCCGGGCGACCGGGAAGACGGACCCGATGCCGTAGCATCCTCCCAGGCAAAGGACGGTCCCAAAATTTTTGATCTCCGTTTCCTTGCCGAGCGGCCCGACAAAGGTGGGGATGGTGTCCCCGGGCTTGAGGCGGGCCAGCTTGGCGGTCGACCCGCCCACCTGCATGAAAATGGAGGTCACCGTGCCGGCCTTCCGGTCCCAGTCGGCCACAAACAGGGGGATGCGTTCGCCCAGCTGGTCGGGCCGGACGATGACGAAATTCCCCGGCTTCACGGACTCGGCCACGGCCGGCGCCTCGACGGTGAACTCGTGCAGGTTGGGAACGATCATCCGCCGCTCTACGATCTTATACATGCGCAGTCTCCCTCAATCCGCGGACTCCTTCAACTTTCGGCCCGGGTGACGCGGACCCGCGCCGGATTCGGCCGGAGGTCGAACAACGGCCCGAGCTCTCGTCCCCGCTTCAGCCCTCCGAAGATGATCCGCCGGGTAAAATAGATGGCTCCTTGAGCGCACTCGGAATCGGCCTTGACCTCTCCCTCGGCACCGGCTTCATCCCCGTCCCAGGTAATGCGGATCCCGTCTCCGTTCTGCAGGCCGAGCGATTCCAGGTCCGCCGGGTGCATCCGGAATCCCTCCTCCAGGGCCAGCTCGCACAGTCCCCCGACCTTGGAGACGATGTCGATCCCGCGGTGCCGGTAGCCTCCCGGTTCGGCCACCAGCCAGAAATCACCGTTTGACATCTTGCCGCCGGCCGCTGCAGCGATCACCGGCTGTTCGAGGGGCCTCATCCGCCGCGGCTGCCGGTCGATCCTTGCCGGGAAACCGGGCACAGCCGCCATGATTTCCTGACGGACATCGGCGGCCGTCCGGTAGTCCAACGGCCGGCATCCGATGGCCTTGGCGAGGTCGGAAAAGATACGCCAGTCGGGACGCATGAACCCGGTGACGGCTCCTTCGGGAGGATTCTCGACCTGGACGACTTCCTGAACCCGGCCCTCCATGTTGATCAGAGTTCCGCTGGCTTCGGCGAAGCTAGAGGCCGGGAGAAAGGCGTCCACAGGAAATAGAGGAAGATAGTTGTCCTGGACGATCAGGAAATCGCACTCCGGCCTTTCCCGGAAAGCGACATCGCCGACGCAGTAGATCACCCTAGGACGCTTGCTTCGGCTCAGGACCTCCTCCCACCCGAAGCCCCGGCTTTCTCTGGGAACACCTCCCGGACCGACACCGGGAAAGACTCCCATCTCCAAAGCGCCCCGGGAGTTGGCGCCGAAATAAAGGGGGATGAAATTGATGTGTTCGAGCCCGGCCAAGGTCATGATACCTTCCACCAGAGCTGCGGTGTCACCATAATGAAAAACCCGCGGACCGAGGATGACGGTCACTTCTTTGCCGGAGGCGACGATCTCGAGCGCCTTCTTCAGACCGGCAACATCCACGGCCGCTTCCTTGGCTGCGGCGGAAGCGTCGATCTTCCGGCCGGCCCGGCGCTCGGCGAAGGCCTTGAGGAGCAGCCCCTCTTTCCCAGGCAGCGGGTATAGCCAGTCATCCGTATAGCGGGCCAGGTTGCTATCGCGGGGATCGATCGTCACCAGCCTGGCACTGTGGTCGAGCGCCTTGCGGACCTTAGTCCCGACGACCGAAAAATTGAACCGGCTGTCGAGTCCGACGGCCAGGATGGTGTCCGCCCTGGCGATCTCCTTGATGGAAATAGGCAGGGAGAAAAGCTTCGACCAAAGCCCCGGCCCACCGGCCAGCTCCAGCCGGGCCGTCGAGTCGATGTTGTTGCTGCCGATGCATTCGCGGGCAAACTTCTGGGCGGCGAATAATCCCTCGTTTGTCAGGTCCGGGGAGACGAGCATCAGGAAATCCTCGGGCCTGACTTCCTTGAGCTCAGCGGCCACTTTCTCCAAGGCCTCATCCCAGGTCACTCCCCGGAAATAGTTGCCTTTCTGGAGCATCGGCCGCTTGGCCCTCTCGAAATGGTGGGTCACCTCGGGCTGGCAGAACCGACCCTTGACGCAAAGCTGCCCGTCATTGACCTCCGGGTCCAGGTTGGCCCGGGCCCCGGTCAGTCGGCCGTTCTTGTGGAAAAGCTCAACCTGGCAGCCGATGGCGCAGAAGGGACAGGTCGAAACGCAAAAGCCGTCCGGTTTCCCTTCCCACTTGGAGGCCTTGTCCGCCAGGGCACCCGTCGGGCAGACATCTACACAGGCGCCGCAGAACTCGCAGCCGGCTTCGGCATGGCTCCGGCCGAAGGCGGGGCCTATCTTAACCTTGGGCCCGCGGTGGGTGAAGGCGAGCACACTGGTGCCGCGCACCTCCTGGCACATCCGAACGCACCGTCCGCAAAGGATGCAGACGTTGTAATCCCGGTCGTAGAACGGGTCGTCATGTTCCGGGTCATAGCCGTGATAGTCGATCGGAAAATCGATCTCGGTAAGGCCGATCTTCTCGACCAGGTCCTGGAGTTCGCACTGCCGGTCGTTCGGACAGAATCGGCAGCCCGTGGTCACTCCCGCCTTACGAATCGTCCCCTGATAGTCCTTGCATTCGACCCGCTCGTCGCAGATCAGGCAGCTCGAAGGGTGTTCGCTGAGAATGAGCTTGAGGATCTCCTGGCGGAGCTCCCGGAGGGTGGCCGTATCCGTCAGGACCTTCATCCCCTCCTGGGCGATGGTGCTGCAGGCCAGAGGATAGCCGCGCATCCCTTCGATCTCCACCATGCACAGGCGGCAGCCGCCGAAGGGGGAAAGGTCCTTGTGAGAGCAGAGCGAGGGGACGTCGACGCCGTTGAGCTCGGCGGCCCGGAGGACGGTGACGCCTTCCGGAAAGGTCGCCGGCCGGTGATTGATCTCCATTGTCAGTGTTCGAGGTTCTTGGCGCGCCATGTCTCAACCTAGGATTCGATGATGATCGCGTCTCCGGCGATCGCGTCGAAGCGGCAGATCTCGTAGCAGGACCGGCACTTGATGCATTTGGACGGGTCCAGGTTATGCGGCTCCGACCGCGGGCCGGTGATCGCTCCGGTCGGGCAGACGCTCACGCAGCGCTGGCAGCCTGTGCACTTGCCTGCGATGACCCGGTAGCTCACCAGGCTTTTGCAGACGACGGCAGGACATCGCTTGTCCTTGACGTGGGAGATGAACTCGGAGCGGAAATACTTGAGTGATGTCAGGGCCGGGTTAGGAGCCGTTGAGCCCAGCCCGCAGAGGGAACCGCTCTTGATCGTCCGGCCGAGCTTCTCCAGCTTCTCCAGGTCGGCCAGCTCTCCCTGGCCGTCGCAGATTCTCTCCAGGATCTTGACCAGATGACGGGTCCCGACCCGGCAGGGGACGCACTTGCCGCACGATTCCTTCTGGGTGAATTCCAGGAAATATTTGGCGGTGTCCACGATGCAAGTGTCGGAATCGAGCACGATCAGGCCGCCCGAGCCCATGATCGAGCCGGCCGCGGCCAGATGCTCATAATCGATCGGCGTGTCCAGGAACTCATCGGAAAGGCATCCGCCGGAAGGGCCCCCGGTCTGGACGGCCTTGAACGGCTTCAGGGTCCCGCCGCCGATGTCGAAGACGACTTCCCGCAGGGTGATGCCCAGCGGCACCTCAATCAGGCCGGTCCGCCGGACCTTGCCGACCAGCGAGAACGTCTTCGTCCCCTTGCTTGTCTCAGTCCCGCGGCCGGCGTACCATTCCGCCCCGTTGCGGAGAATATGGGGAAGGGTGCTCAAAGTCTCGACGTTGTTGATGATCGTCGGCATGCCGTGGAGGCCGGAAACAGCTGGGAACGGAGGCCGGGTGCGGGGCATCCCTCGCTTCCCCTCGATCGAGGCGATGAGGGCGGTCTCTTCGCCGCAGACGAAGGCGCCCGCGCCCTCCTTGATCGTGATTTCGAAGCTGAAGTCGGAGCCCAGGATGTTCCGGCCCAGCAGGCCGATCTCCCGCATCTGGGCAATCGCTTTCTTGAGACGCTTGATGGCCAACGGATACTCGGCCCGGATATAGACATATCCCTGGGCGGCGCCGATCGTGTAGGCCGCGATGAGCATCCCCTCCAGGACGGCATGGGGGTCGCCCTCGATCAGGGACCGGTTCATGAAGGCGCCCGGGTCGCCCTCGTCGGCGTTACAGATAAGGTAGCGCCGGTCGCTTTCGGTCTCCCGGCAGGTCTGCCATTTCCGCCAGGTCGGGAAGCCGGCTCCGCCCCGTCCGCGCAGGCCGGAGCGTTTGACCGTCTCCAGGACATCCGGCCAGGGTAAGGACAGGCACTTCTCCAGTCCGAGATAGCCGTCCCTGGCCAGGTAATGGTCCAAGTCGTCGGGGTCGATGATCCCGCAGTTCCGGAGGACGATCCGGACCTGAGGTTTGAGCATCGGCATATCGAAGAAGCGGGGGATCCCGTCAAACTCTCCATCCCCGAAATGCCCGGCCAGGCGGGACGTTGCCGGCTCGCCCTTGTCGAAGAATGACTCCAGGATGATGGGCACGTCCGAGGGCCGGACATTGGAATAGCTGATCCGCGGCTTTCCCGGCATCTGGACGTCCATCAGCGGTTCCAGATAGCAGGGACCGATGCACCCCACCTGAATGATCCGAGCTTTGATCTTGTTCTTCTTGAGGTACTTCTCGACGGCCTCTTGAACCTCAGCCGCGCCCGCCGCCAGCCCGCAGGAGGCCGCGCCGATGTAGATGAACGGGACCGGGTTCTTCTGGATCTCTTCCCACTTGGCGGCCGCCAGCCGGCGGCGCTCGTCAATCGCTCTTGTGCTCATCGAGGATCCTCTGTATCTTCAGAACGGACACCTGGCTGTGGACCTTATCGTCGAAGGCGACCACCGGAGCCAGGGCGCAGCATCCCAGGCAGGCCACCCGCTCCAGGTCGTATTCCCCGTCAGCCGTGGTCTCGCCCGTGCCGACGCCCAGGCGCTGCTGGGCGGTCAGGAGGATCTGTTCGCCGCCCCTGACGTGACAGGCCGTGCCCAGGCAGACGCGGACATGATGGCGACCGGGTGGATGGAAGCGGAACTGGGCGTAAAATGTCGCCACCCCGAAGATCTCGTTCTCCGAGATCTTGAGCCAGCGGGAAACGCTGCGGACGGCTTCGGGGCGCAGGTAACCGTGGAGGACCTGCACCCTCTGCAGGACGGGGATCAGGTCGCCCCGCTCGCCTTTGAATTCCGGCTTCAGCTCGGCCAGGCCGCCCTCAGACATACAATCTTTTCCCTTCATTCCGGTCATTGCTCGGGATCAGGGTGGCGAAACGATGAATCCGCGGCCGCCTTTACCTGACGCCGAGCTCATAGAGCTTCTTGGCCAGCGTCCAGGTGTCTCCGTCGAAACCCAACAGCCCGATTCCCGCCTTGTTGGCCAGGGCGATCACGTCCTCGGTCGGCGCCTTGCCGCGCGAGAAGACGACGGCTGCGACATCGACCAGGTTGGCCGCCGCGATCAGGTTCTTGTGCGTCTGCAGGGTCACGAGCAGGTTTCCCGGGCCGATGCCGATGATGTCACTGACCATATCGGAGATATAAACGCCTTCGATCTCCTTGTCGCCGGGCTCGTTGAAAGTCTTGAAATCGCCTTGTTTCAGCAGTTCGGACACTCTCATTGTTCGACCTTTCCTTTGTTCATCAATATATGTCTGTCAAACCGACATCCGCCAGCACGATCCCCTGGCAGGTATCGACGCTTTTGCGTAATTCGCAGGGGACGACGATGATTTTCTTGTGGGGATCCTGGATCCCACGGCTGAAATATTCGTTGAGGGCCTTGATCCCTGCCTTGGAGATACATTTTCCGGAGGCATGGGAAGTGTCGGCGCAGAGAGCCACATAAACCCAGGTCTTCCGGCCTTTTTCTTCCGAACCGGCTCGGTAAACGCCGCATTCCGGGTCGCATCTCATGCACAGCATCAGGGCCATGACGTCCTTTAAGGGGATTTCCTGGGAGCAGTTCCGGCACTTGAGGTCGAACTTGGAGGCCTGGGAACTTCCGAGATAGCTCCAGAAATGGTCGCCCTCGCGATAATCGTCCTGGGGAGGGACGGGCTCTTCGGAGAAAAAGGAGGTCCGGTTGCGGCAGTGGAAACATCCTTCGACGACCAGATATCCGCTCCGGATATTGGCCATGGCCCAGTCATGTTGACAAGCGTTCCGGGCCTTCGTTTCGGGCATCGTTTTCTTCATTATCAATATACCAGAGAAGCCATAGGATGGCAAAAGGAAGTATGTCTAACATGTTTCGGAGAGGACTGTCAACCGATGCGGGGCCTATAACGAAAAGTGGGGTCACCGAGGGATAACGGGGACTGTAATCAGCCGCCATCGGCCTTGCTCCCATTCGGGTTCTTAACGCCGTTCCCTCAACGCTCTTCTCGGCGCTGCGGAACTCCGCACGTCCGATTTGCTCCCACGCGTCTATTCCTTGGCTTCCTTCCTCTAGCCGCGGGATCTTCTCGTGCTCAAACAGTCCTCGCGCCCGCCGGAGCGGGTACCCTCTAAGAGCATCTCGGGAAGGCTGAACCCTCAATGGTCGCCGCAGCCAATGGCGGCTGATCATTATCCAGCGCCCAAGATAATAACCCCACTTTTCGTCACAGAGCCCAGATCGGGAGCCAGAAAGCATCTCAAGTTGCCGAGAGGAGGCGGCTTCCGCCTCCTCTCGCGAAGATCACGTATCTAGCCCGGATTATTCATGAAATTTGGAATAAAAAATCCCCTCTCCCTGGACGGGAGAGGGTCGGGGAGAGGGTGAATATTTCTTTGCATTATTTGTGAATAGATCAAGCTGGGAATGCTTCCGATAGGAAAATCCGCCTCCTCCAATCCAGCAGGACGGGCGTCCGCCCTCTCCGAAAAATGGTAAGAGGGGCGGTGGTGGGATTTAGAGGACGTCCCAGGCGATATCCACCCGCCGGAGGGCGTAGCCGGTCTCCCGGAGGTAATCCCCGTAGCCGGTCATCCAGTGAAAACCGGGCATCCGCTGGGCCAGTTTCAAGCTGTCGCAGCCGAAGCGGAAATCGATCTGGGAGCGGCAGATCGGGAAGAACGGAGCCTCGACGATCTCTCCTTCGAGCCCAACCCATCGCCGGGAAGAGAAGTCCGGGATGATATTGGTCACTGTCTGCCCCCGGGACATTTCCACTTTGGGGGCCGCCCCGTAGTCGGACTCGAAATGGGTCAGGATCCGGGCCGGTTCGCTCTTCCGGCCGTCCATCTTCCGGGGAGCGGTGCAGTGGGCCTGGGTGATGATCCCTTCGTGGGGATAGGTCGGGTCGTTGAGGAAGACGGGTTTCCCTGAAATGTTGGCCAGGAGGATGCCCGACGGGATGACCACGAAATCGGATTCACAAAAAGCCAGGTACCCGGCGTCGTTCAATAAGCTCAGGGTCAAGCAGGCAGAGGTCTCGGCTAGCGGCATGATCGTTCCCATGCAGCCGTTGATGGTGATGGCCCGGCAATCCGCCTGTTTCATGATCCCGCGAAAGACCTGCTCAAGCAGGAAGGCTTTCTCGACGAAGGAGCGCTCCGTTTCGAGGGTCGTGCCGGGTGTGGCCAGGTATTCGGCCGCCCGCCGGCGCGCTTTTTTCACGGCCTCGCCATCGGAGCGAGCCGCCTGGATAAGGCGGCCCAAGTCTTCATAGGGAACCGTCCTGAGGTCGAACTTCCAGATATCCTCGACGAGCCTGGGGACGACACCCGCCGGCTGGGCCCAGGCGTCGGGGCCGCCGACGGCGATGATCCGGGTTCCCAGGGCGTTGCGGAGACCCGCCAGGGCTCGCAGGCGCCAGAGCAGCTCATCCGGACTGTCGATGACGACATCTTCATCGTTGATATTCTTGGCGGCCAGGTTATCGGTATGCTGGCGAAGGTAACGGGGGCTGACGATCTCGTACCAGAGATAGACAGGGCCCGAGCGATGGCGGCAAAAGATAATCATGTCCTTCCCCATCCCTCCCAGGGTGTCGAGGACATCCATCCAGCCGCCCGCCGCGTAGAGGAGAATAACATCGGAACCGGCGAGGTCAACCACCGAGGAGAGCTCACCGGCCTTGCGAACGCCTGAAACGGGAAGGAACTCGACCGGGAAATCGGCGGCGGAACGAAGCTTGTCGAGCTCGCCCCGGATTTTCCCGGACTCTTCCTCGACGTCCG
>Ga0307379_10014728_pt1 | contig 10059 bp, 10 predicted proteins | sample UN2MG_FD_202237 | JGI IMG/M metagenome (GOLD analysis project Ga0307379, IMG submission 202237) | Soil microbial communities from Risofladan, Vaasa, Finland - UN-2 | ecosystem: Environmental > Terrestrial > Soil > Coastal area > Acid sulfate soil | place: Finland: Risofladan, Vaasa | collected... | reverse complement strand
TTCTATTTCAAATATTCCAGAAAATATAATTTTCAAAGTAATTGAAAAACAAATAAAAGATGGAATTAGTTCAATCGTAATACATGCTGCTTTTAACCTCGAGACTCTGAATAGAATGAAAGGAAAAAGAATTATGGGAATAGTAAGTAAAGGAGGGAGTTTAACAGCCTCAATCATGAAATCTAATGAAACTGAAAATCCCTTTAAAAAAAATTTTGAGTATCTTCTTGAAATGGTTAAAGAACACGATATTGTAATAAATTTAGGCAATGCGATGAGAAGTGGATGTATTCATGATAAAGTTGACGATTTCCAACTCTCTGAAATAAAAATTAATAATAAATTAGCAAAGAAGGCAAATAAAGTTGGTATCCAAGTAATCTTAGAAAGTCTGGGAGGCCACATAAACGCTAAAGACATAATTAAATGGGTAAAACTGCACAAAAAGTTAACTAAAAATCGACCGTTATTTGTTTCAGGTCCACTCCCTATAGACACGGCGACGGGTTATGATCACATTGCAGCTACAGTGGGAGGAGCATTTGCGTCTGGTTTTGGTGCTGATTACATATGTGCAATCACACCAGCGGAGCATCTTAGTCTACCTACTCTTGAAGACATTAAAAATGGACTAATTGCTTGTAAAATTGCTGCTCATGTAGGTGATTCCATGAAATTTGGTTTGAACCATCTCTTCAGTAATGATTTAGAGTTATCAAAGAACCGCTTTTTAAAAAACTGGAAAAAACAATTTGAATACTGTATAGATCCCGACGAGCCAAAAAAAAGACATTTAACCAATGATGCGATGTGTAGCATGTGTGGAAATCATTGTGCGTTGTCAATATCAAAAACGATTTTATAATCATCTATAATAATTAGTTTATTTTCTACTTAAGAAAGATTTTAATCTTTTTTTTGGTTCTCCTGAGTTAAAACACTCTTGAAAAGCTTCACTTTCCATTCGAAATCCTTGTGCGTTATTGTAAGTTCCCAATTGAATTAAATGCTTACTTAAAGCAATGGCTTTACCAGAATTTTGAATTATCATCCCGGCTACTTCTTTAACTCGATCTTCAAGTTCTGCCAAAGGTACTATTTCATTAACCAAACCAATTTTTAGAGCCTCCTGAGCATCAATGACCCTTGAAGTATATATTAGTTCTCTGGCTTTCAAAGGACCAATCACACGTATTAATCTTTGAGTTGCTCCCGCAGCTGGAGTCATCCCCCATTTGGTTTCAACTTGCCCAAATTTTGCGTTGTCAGCAGCAATTATGAGGTCTGCACATAACATTAATTCAAATCCAGCAGTTAGATTCAAGCCCCTTACTGAAGCTATCACGGGGATCGAAAGGTTTTCAAATTTACTGAAAATATTCTGTAAATTTCTGGTCATATCTTTGGCTTTAGACTCTTCTAGAGCTACTAGCCATTTTATATCAAGCCCAACAGTAAAGACATCTTCCAGTACAGTTGTAAATACTAAAACACGAATATCACCTAGGTTTTTTCCGATATCTTCCTCCAAAATTTGATCTAATTCCTTAACCACATCAAGATCAAAAGCATTTTTCTTATTAGGATTATTTAAATAAAGCCAAAATATCTTATCTTCAAGTTTGATTATCCAGAATTTATAATTGTTCATTTTTTTTAGCCATTTTATTTTAGATGTTAATTAGTTACTAATTTTGAATATTTCTAACTAACATCTATTTTTATTAAATTTTTACTAATAGTAAAAAATGCTAGTTATGGTTCGATTAAGAGGAAATTATTTTTTTTTATTAAAACTTAATATTTGTTTAAAGATTATTTCCTATAATACATGGTTTACTAAGGTTATTGAAATTGAGTTATGTAGATAAGGAATTTGATACGGTTAAGAATACTACAAAGCCAAATACCGTGAATTCATTCAAAAAAGATTTTTTCTCTCTGGGGTTAAAAGAAGGGTCTATAATCATCGTGCACAGCTCATTAAGCAAGATGGGATGGACGGTTGGAGGTCAAGTTGCCGTAATTGACGCATTGATGGATGTTATTACCCCAAAGGGCACTCTTATTATGCCTACTTTCACATCAGGGAATACTGAACCATCAGAGTGGCAGTACCCTCCAGTTCCAGAGGAATGGTGGTCAATTATTCGAAAATGTATTCCCGCATTTCATCCAGATAAAATCCCCACAAGAGGTATGGGAAGCATTTCAGAAACATTTAGAAAATACCCAAATGTCATTCGAAGTAATCATCCAACAACTTCCTTTGCAGCATGGGGAAAACACGCAAAAAATATCATCAAGAATCATCCATTGGAAAATGATCTTGGTATAGATTCCCCTCTGGGAAAAATATATAAATTGAACGGTCAGGTTTTATTATTAGGGGTTCCACACTTAAATAACAGTTCATTACATCTTGCAGAATATTTATGTGAATATCCTGGAAAAAAATATGTTAATATCGGATCGGCGATTTATGTAAATAAGAAGAGAAAATGGGTAATGTGGAAAGAACTGGATAATAATAGCGATGATTTTGATGATCTTGGGCGTAATTATGAACAATCGATAAATTATCGCCCTAAAAAGGTAGGACAAGCCGAGGCTCGATTGTTGTCTCAACGAGATATGGTCGATTTTGCAGTAAAGTGGATAATGAAAAACAGAAGGGAGGATTAGTGCAATTATTTTGATTTATAACCATATCAAGTTTGACTTCTTTTTAGTCTAAAATCCACTTATTCACATACCTTTGCTAAGGCATTTACTGGACGATCCCAAAATTTAAATAATATAGCTCCGTTATTGCGTATACATTTAGACCATGGACTGTCAAATCTTATTGGACTCACTTACAGAATTGGAACAGAATATTTTTGGGAATTCTTTAAAGTTGGTTTATATTTATATAAATATATATTTCATATTTAGGATTCGTTAAGTTAAACTAACTGTTTACCTTTAAAACCATAAATCAGAATTTTAAGTAATGATAATGATCGAGGAAAAAAACAATATCATTCAAAAATATAATAAAGATGTTTACAACATAGTTTGGGCAAAACTTGAAGTAAGGAATGAAACTATTCTTTATCATTATATTAAAAAGAAGTTTAATTGTTCAAATTTTTTAGAAATTGGATGCGGTACATATCCAAAAATAGATTTAGAAACGGGTTACTTTATAGATATTTCAGAAGTTTCACTAAAATCCTTATCAAAGTTTTCAGACAGATGTATTGTCGCTGATTTAACTTCTCTTCCTTTTAAGGATTCATCTTTTGATTGCATTTTTTGTTTTGATGTTTTAGAACATATTGAGAACGATAATATGGCGGTTAATCAAATTGTCTCATTATTAAAGGTAGGAGGATTATTAGTTCTTTCTGTTCCACTTAGACCTGAATTTTTTAACTATTATGATGAATATTTCGGTCATTATAGAAAATATGATATTAGGAACTTATTTAAGTTATTAAGAGAACATAATCTAAAAATGATTGAATATTACACCTTTGTACAGATACCATTGAATCCTAAATTTATGGATAAGCTTTCAAGATTCTTTTTAAAACGTCTTAAAATATTAGAAAAGATAAACCCAAAATATATTTCCATAGCTGAAAGCTATCTTTTTAATTCGTATTATAAAAATGTTAGGGAAAAAATAAAAAACATCAAAACAGAAATAGATTTGGATTTATTAAGGAAAGCAGGTTCAATAACCTTGATAAGTGAAAAAATTAGATAATGCTAAGCTTTCCTTTTAAAACTTGATTTAATTTATCATGTAATTTACCAAATCTTTCAATTTCCTCTTTTTCATTTCGTTGATTATCTGGAAGAAGCTGAGGTATTCCTTCATAAATTGGATACCAGCGATTACATTTTTGACAAAATAAGATTCCCGTATCAACTTTTAAGTCTAAAAGAATTTTATTAATTAAGTATAGATCAGGTAATATTTCTTCAACTTTAGCGTTTTTAAGTTTTAAAGAAAGTTCAGTTATTTTATTCTTTACTTCTGTTGTTATTTTTTTAAGGAAACTACTGACAATTTTATTCGATGTTTCATCAACCACATACTCTAATAAATCCATTTTAGAGAGGATATGCTTTAAATAATCCTTAAATATACCTGTTTCAGCAATAATTTTATCTTTAAGGTATATATTTCCATTTTTCTCAAAATAATTTATTATTTTTTCATCCTGGATAAATCTAATATTCTTCTTTTGGTATATAGATGAAATTCGTTCTATTTCACCAGAATTAGCATTAATAGAAAAAATGTACATGTTCAATGGAGAATGCTTATCAATTGGACATGCTAAAATGTCTAATAATAAGATATTCATAGCAATAAAGGAAATTAATTTTAGTTTAATTTGATAATGTAATCAATAATTAAAAATTTTGCAGAGCTCAATAATTTAATATCAAATATAATAATAGGTTGAACCGCGTGTTAATAGTTGAAATTAGAGGTTAAGATCCATTTTATGTATTTTTAGTAACTACCAATTCTAAATTAAGAATTTGTTAAGATATAATTAGATATTACCGAAGAACTTAAAATCAATATAAGAAGTCCATATAAAAGGGTGATACAAGCATAAAAAACCCAAATCTTTTTAGCCAATTTATTGTTAATTTCCTTATACTTTATAAGCACCATTAAGGGGATAGACCACCAAATAAAATGGGGGGGTTGAAAAAATACAATAATTCCAGTTTCTCCTATTAAATTTTCCCAAAAACCAGCAACACTACTAATTAATCCTGTGCTAGTTAAAAAAGATACCAATATAATAAGAAAGATACCAGTTAGACTTGGTAATATTTTTAGAATTATTTTTCTCTCATAATATAATAAAATCAAAAATAGCAATCCAAAGGTTAATATTGGTGTTATTTTGAAAAAGCCTAAAAGTAAAAAAAATGGTGCATACCATTCTTTACGATAATTTAAAAATAATAAAAAAGCAAATACAATCCATATATCTGTATTAAAAGTTGCCGAATGAATTAGTATCAAGACTAAATTTGCGTAGAACCAATATAACTCGTAATAATTTTTAATGCTTTTCATAATGTAATAAAACATTAAATCTGTAAGGATAATATGAATAAACAACCCCATAATTTCTGGAAGAAGAAACATCCATATGCATAAAAAGTAGAAATAATTTAAATAGAAAAATCCAGTCTGATATGTTTCTTGATTTAACCAAAAATTTCTTGTATTGGTATAATAAATCGCAAAGTCAGAACCAAAATGACTATGGATGATACCTAATACTAATCCGATGAATTGTACTACTATAATTAACAAAAGGAAAAGGAAAATGTTTCTTTGTCCTATACGAGATTCTTCCATAGAAAAATCAATGTTATAAAACATTAATTAGTTTTTATAGATTTTAAATTGTATTTTATCAAAATAAATATTCCTTTTTATGTTTGGATTATCTAAAGGGTTGGTTCTTCTTTTAGAAGATACTTCCCTATACTTACAAAAAGCAACAATAAAAATATTGTAGGAATGAAGTTATAAGGAAAAATATCTCTAAGTAGATAAATTAAACCGAAAATCGGAAGATCAATAAAAATAAAAAAATAAAAACTCTTTCTCATAATATTCCGCATCGAAAAATAATGATTAGCTTTGTCTGATATTTCGCTAATAGAAATTATCGAAATGAGAAGAAGCGGGATTAATATTATCAAATGAAGATCCCAAGAATCAAAATATACTAACAAGATGATAATAATTCCAAGAATATATCCATATACTATAGAATTCGTCATTAGTTTACGGATTATAAAAAGTAAGATTCCAATTCCTCCAATTAGCAAGAAAACAACCAGAATTATTATTATTTGAAGATCTTGTAATAAATTGATTTCAAAACCAAGCATAGTTAAGGCATTTATTATCAATTTAGTGATACTAAAGGAATTGTTAACAATCAAAGTATCTGTACCAGTAAAATTAATATTTATAAATCCAGTTAATAATTCTGGAATTATTAAGAATAATGGAAAATTAAGTAAAATTGGGATAAAAGCTCCGAATACTCTTGTTATGGAACGTGTAATTTCTGTTTTATTTATTTGACTTTTTGAAATTATACTAAAGCTAATCAAGAATGGAATTATAAAGATTGTAATTGGTTTAAGGTTTATACTTACTCCAACCAATATCCCCGCGAAAAAATTCCATTTAATTTTATCATATTTCAAAAAAATATAAAGAGACCATAAAAGAAAAATTGAAACTAATGAATTGACTTGTCCCATTGCATAATTAATAACATGAGGTAATGCTATTAGGTACAAGCTTATAAAAAAAATTTTTATATCCAATAATTTTTCGTTCTGAGGGAATAATCCAACAATTTTATAGAGGATCCCACAAATCAAGAAATTGACAAAAAGATTAAATACATTAAATAAAATAAAGGCAAGCTCGAAAGGTAATAGAGAAAATGGAATAAAGATTATAGCCCCCAAAGGAAAATACCTAAACGGCCATAAATAATTTGAAGGATCGTATAAAGTTTTAATATTGTGAAGAAATACTTTACCTACTTCATAGAAAACTACGAAATCATTAAACTCTCTATAAGAGATTAAAGTTATAATTATAGCGATTATCAGGTAGGAAATGTGAAGGAGTAAAGCAAATTTAAATATCTTTTTATTCCAGAATTTATTAAATATGCTTTTGAAATTCTTCGCTTTTTCTCTGAGCATGATTTGTATTAGAATTATGTTAGTTGCTTGATCTGATATTATCTATAAAATATAAAGTTCTTGTATATGTAACCAAATTTGAAATAATAAAAGATCTATAATTTTGGATTAGTAGAATAGAATAAAAGTTTTTTAATAATATAAAGCATAGTACTAAACCTTCCAGAAGAGAAATAAAAGAACTTAATGAGAGAAAAATTCTGGAGGACTTTCTACACTTTATAATTCTTATATTCGGCATATTTGACTATTTTAGACAAAGCGTTAACAGGGCGATCCCAAAATTTAAAAAGTATAGCACCGTTATTGCGTATACGTTTAGACCATGGACTGTCAAATCTCATTGGACTAACATACAAAATTGGAACAGAATATCTTTGGGAATTCTTTAAAGTTGGTTGAAGTAATTTTGAAGCTAATTTATCTTGTTCCTCATCTGAAAAGGAGGGAAAATCAGCATATTTAGCAATTTCCTCATTTTGTAAATAATCATCCATGACATCTTGAAATCCAACGACACCATATTGGATGATAGAATCAATTTCTCCAGATTTCATCAGAATTTCTGGTAATGTAATATAAAAGTATGGTAAATTCATATCAAATGTGCAATCAATGGGATTTTTATAACTCGCGGTCGAGGGTAATAGGTCTTTAAGTTCTTCTTGTAAATTCTTTGATAATTCAGGAATTATAAGCCCATGTTGCTCAGCATTGTTTGCAACCATGGCACCAGGACCGCCAGAATTGGTTATAATCCCTAAACGATTCCCCTTAGGCAAAATCTCTTTTGATAAAATTAGCGCTATATCTAAAAATTCTTGAACATAATCCGTTTTTATAATTCCAGCTTCTCTAAAAACAGAATTATATATCTTTGAGTCTCCTGCAAGTGAACCAGTATGACTTTGTAATGCTCGATTACCAGCTTCAGATCCCCCTACATATATTCCTATAATTGGCTTTATGGGGGTTATTTGTTTACATAACTCTAAAAACTTCTTACCTCTTTTTAACTCCTCAATATATAAACCTATGACTTTAGTTTCAGGATCATCTTTATAATATTCTAAGCAGTCTACAATGTCAATATTAGCTTCGTTTCCGATTGAGAGACTTTTGCATAAACCCAAGTCCGTATCATCGGGAGCAAACCAAATATGAGAACTCAAGGTTCCTGACTGCGAAGCAATGGAAAAGTTACCTTTTCGAATATGCTCCCAAATGGCTATGTTAAAAGCACTATTATCATTTTCTGGTTCGAAAGAATTATTAAACACTCCCAAGCAATTAGGACCAATAAATCTCATGTCATATTGAATGGCAATCCTACAAATCTCTTCGGTTAAACTGTTTTCCCGATCATCAATTAATTCTCGAAATCCTCCAGATATTAAAATTATTTTTTTAGTGCCTTTTTCACCGATTTCATTAAATATGTTAGGGACAGTCTTAGCAGGGAGCACAACTACTACCAGATCAGGGATTTCTGGAAGATCTGCAATTGATTTATATGCTTTAAATCCCATAACTGAATCCAATTTCAAATGAATTGGGTAAACATTTCCCTTATAACTCGATTTAATCAAATTCATTATTTGGATTGAAGCCAAAGAGCCTCCCTTATTGTTAGCACCATAAAAAGCAATCGAGGAAGGATTTAAAAATCCATGAAGGAAGTGATTTTTACTCATGAGTTTTCACTTATATTTTAAAACATGTGATCATTTTAAAATCTAAACGCTTAATTTAGCATTATTTGTCCATTAGTATGTGGGAAACAATATGAGTGAAATTGAATTTCAGCTTAGAAACTTACTTAGTGAAATATTTGATACTCACATACTCAATAGGTTACCAACTGATTATGGGGGTGGAAGAATTTTTTAAGATCCAATTTGTGGTGTTTCCAAGGGAGACGACACGATATTCCATAAATTTAAAGAGGTTGTAAGAACGAACCACCTTACTCCAATGGAAATGTGGAATGCAAATGGACTTACAGAGAATGAAAAGAATATTAGAATTGTATCTATTATATTTCCTTATAGTAATATTATTCATGAAGCGAGTAAACATGTCAATAATATTCAAAAAACAAAAACAAAAAAAATTGGTCCCGAATTTGGAGAAAACAATGAGGAAATATATTGTAAATTATAAGGTTACTCTCTTGATGATTTGAAGAGATGGAAACGGAAGAAAATCATATAAAAAATAAGCTTAAGAGTTTGAAAAACTTATAATTAGGTTAAGTATTAACTTTAAAATAATAACTAACTAAAGTGATAACCAATAATGGGAGAAAAAGAAGGAAAAAAGGATAATTTTCTCGATTCTTTAAACGAAAAATTTCTTGATTTCGTAGGAAATGCGTTTGGAGATTCTGGTCGTGATTTCATGGAAGAAACAGGGGAAAAACTTAAAGATTTCTCATCTACATCCATTAAAAAATTCATGGAATTCTCAGATTCAATATTAGAGAACTTAAAACTAACTGACAATGAACAAGTCATGAAAGCAAGAGATTCAGTTGAGGATATGTTGAAATCGGCTGGATTAATTGAAGAAGATGAAGATGAGTTCTAGATAAAATCTTAATTATTAGTATTTATTTTAAATCTCTTATTTATTTTTATGCATTTTAAGCTAAATGTTCTTCAATTATGGATTCATGAATCATAGAATGAAAATTTGGCCAAAAATTAGCACTTGAAAAGAATTTAGTATTTTTTAAACTATAATACTTTTGCATTCTTTAAGAAAGATTTGATCTCATCCTGTGTAGCGTTGAACAATTCAGAGATTACTTGAATAGAAATGATTTGGTCCATTCCAGCAGCCTTGTAATCCTTATACAACTGCACCCATGTCTCTTTTTGAGCATACCGCTCAGAGTGCTCCTTTTGAACATGTCTCCAGTATGGATGCTTTAATTCAATTCCACAGTAAGGACAAAATCGTGATTCGGTCTCATCTGGCATAAAATTACCACATATGTTATAATTTGTATATTTATTTCAGAATAATAGTATTAAGAGATTTATTCTTTAAAAATTTTTAATTTCCAAATAATAATTTAGATATTATTTCGGGACTTTTGATCAATAAAAAAATTTATTTCATCCACTGAACTACCAATTTCTTTTTAAATCCTTTTTTGTGAGCTTTCTAACGTGGTCAACTGCCCATATGACAAATTTATTGCAAGTTTTTTCCCAAACACTATCTTTTTGATATTGAGTAAACCCTTCTGGAGTATTGAAATCATATCCACATAAATGAGAGCAAACC
>Ga0307379_10014726_pt1 | contig 10062 bp, 13 predicted proteins | sample UN2MG_FD_202237 | JGI IMG/M metagenome (GOLD analysis project Ga0307379, IMG submission 202237) | Soil microbial communities from Risofladan, Vaasa, Finland - UN-2 | ecosystem: Environmental > Terrestrial > Soil > Coastal area > Acid sulfate soil | place: Finland: Risofladan, Vaasa | collected... | reverse complement strand
GTACTTCTTCTGCTTTTTTGTTTTGATTAAGGGTTGAAACATCGGTAAGTCCTCAAGTTAGTCTTGGGGATTTATTGTTTATAGATTAAATAATTATTTGTATATTAGCTCAATTATTTGTATATTAATCTTATGGATCCAATCAGCTGGGATGCTCTCAAGGCAAGAGAGCAAATAATAAAGTTATCTGATATTAATCTAGATGAGGACTATTTTGTTATAGGTCATCAGGATAAAAGAAGAAGCGCCTTTCAATGGACAGATTATCCTCTTTACTTAGTCAAAGCTTTAGATGTTCTTGGTCCAGTTTATACAAATGTTGATAGACAGTTAGCAAACTCAAATGTAACTTTCACAACACTATCCGAGACATATATAGATGTACCTAATATGGTACTTACTACATTAGAACTTGGCGGAGCTACTCCAGGATCTATAGGGAATTATCAAATTGATTTTTCTTGCAATTATGCCTTATCTGATTTATTATCATCAGCTCAATTTTTACTTAATGTGAATGGTGTAGATATCCTACCGACTGAGATAAATGAGGCACCTAATAATACAGGAAGATATAGAACTAACTTAATCTGGCAGATGGATAACCTACCTGCTGGAATAGTAATTAAAATAAAATTTAAAATCACATCAGATGTTCCAGGAGTTTCTACACTTAGTGTGTATAATAGAAGCTTAAGAATTAATGGTGTTAATGTATTAAATGTAATATAATATGGCTGATTTATTTGATATAGCGGGCTTAATAGCTGCTGACAAAGTAGTAAAACCGGTAGACATTAATCTAACAGATTCCTATATTCAAATAGGTACTTTCTCTCCTGAGAACAGAAAAAAAGGAGGAGCTGCTAATAGCTATCCTTCTTTAGTTATGTCTCTAGCAGATATCGTATCTGGCGGAGGCGGTACTTATTCAGGAGATGGAACTACAATAGTTCTTAATCCTGGTAATATATTTAGCTTTGCTTCTATGAACATTAGTCAGTTTACTAATGACTTAGGATATATTACATCCGCGGGACCAATTCCTACAACAGCAGGTAACACTTTACTTACTTGTATCACTGATATCTTTGTACAGAATGTTAACTCATGCTCACCTTTAAATATCAATGCTAGCAATGGTCAAGATGTTCTCATTGTAGCCGGTGGAGGTAATGTAGGTATTGGAACAGCTGCGCCTACAAGAGATCTTCATATAATAAGGAATACACCTGGTTTTGCACAATCAGTAGCAATTCAAGTACAGAATACTGCAGCAAGTGGTTTCTCTTTCATATCAACTAAATCAGATAATAATGTTAACGGAGCAAGCCTTGTTACATTTAATTCAGCAGGTGGTGTAGGAACTTTCTATGATAATAATAATGCAGGACTCGGTGTTAATGCCCCTTTTGGATTATTAGTAAATGAGAATGCTGCAGGTGGATGGATAATGACTGCCGGTGGATATGGAGCTGCTCAAGAAAGATTTAGAGTAACAACAACTCAAAGTTCTTTCATAAGAAACAAAGTAGCTATTACAGATAGCACTATTGCATTTACTGCGACTGCATCACTTCACGCAAGAGGTATTGATGCTACATCAGCCAACTATGTTTTAAAGACTGATAATATTGCTGGCTCACCTATTCTCTATGTAAGAAATGATGGTAATGTAGGTATTGGAATTACTACTCCTCTTGCTAAACTACATGTTCAAAATCCTGGTGCAGGTACAACTATATTAGGCGCTGTTGCAGATAATTTAGGAGGCTGGCAACACATTGCTACCGTAAGTGGTGGAAATGGTTTCTTATTCCTAGAGTCTGGCGGATCTTCAAATAATGTTCTTAATTTTAGAGCACTTGTAACCGGTGGTGGCGGTGGTGGAATTTTTGCTGTATATAATGCAACCGGTCAAAGAATATTTGAAGCAAATGGTACAATTGGAGTTAATAAACTAGTTGTTCAGAATGATGCTATTACTGGAGCATTAGAAGTACAAGCTGCAGGTGATGTTATAGCTTATCAAAAATTAGGGGTAGGTATTGCTTTACCTATTGCTAAACTACATGTACAAAATACTCAGGACGGTATAGGTACTGGTATTCCTAGTCTTTATTACAATACAACTGTTGGTGGAATATTAGCACAATATCAATCTGTTGATGGATATAAAGAAACTTTTACTGAAGGAGCAAATCTCAGAGGATCTTTTACAAATGCTGGTGGTTTTAGTAATTGGATGAGTTCAGGTAGAATGGAGTGGCGAACTATGGCAAATATATCCAAAATGTGGATGGACAATGCTGATGGAAGAATTGCTATTGGAGGAAATGGTTATTTTGCAGCAACAGCTCAAGCACATATTCAAGGACAAGATGCTACAGCTGCTAACTTTGCTCTAAGAGTAGAGGATTCTGCAGGTAATAGAATAATGTCTTCAAGAAATGATGGTAAGACTTTCTTTGGTCCGCGTTTTTGTTACTTATCATCTAGTAATATAATAAGTGGTGGTGAGTTTAATATGGTTGCAGAACAACTATTTTTACTTGATAGTACAATATCAGAAGTTAGAATTGAAGCCCTTAACAAACCTTTAATATTTAATACTTGGCACGGTGGAGCTACTAATAATGAAGTAGCTTTTGCAGGTAGAGGTGCTGCTGGTTTTTCAAGCTTTGTTAGAACTTATGATGTAACTACTACTGAAACAGGTTTCAAAACATATATAGGAGCAAGTGCTGCTGTAGGAGATACTAACTTTAGACACTGCTTTGTATATGGAAATGTTCATATAGGATATGATGAATTAGTAAACACTAATACAACCAAGCTTACTATAAGAAGTAGAAATGCATTACAGACTGAGAACAATCTATTATTAGAAGACAATGCTTCAGCTGTATTATTGAAGGTTAGAAATAATGGAGAAGTAAATATGCCAAGTCTTCCAACAGCAGCAGCTGGATTAGTATCCGGTGATCTTTGGGATAATGCAGGAGTAGTAAATATAGTACCTTAATAATTAAAAACTTAAAACAATATAATCATGAATTACGAATTAAAAGACACAAACTGGGTTAGTGCTCCCAAAGTAAAAGCTACAGATCCTACATTAGTAGAGGTATATGTAAATGTAACAACCGGTATAGTAGGACAAACATATTCTGGATTTCAGAATGTAGATACTATAGTAATGGAGTTTCCTATTGCTATGTCAGGGACAGATATGCAAGCTGATACATTAGTACAAGGAGCTGCTTACGTAGCTATTACTTACCCTAATATATAGTAACTAAATAAACCAACATATGAAAACAATTACAAACAAAGAGGTGAAGATCAAAGGTCAAGATGATAAGCTAATGCTTAGATCTAATTTATTAAACATAGTAACAAACAATCCTCCTGAGAGAGGTCTAGCTATCGCGGCTATGAAGGAAAGGATGAAAATCCTAGAAGCCATAGAGAAAGCTGATACAGGAGATATTACTCTAGAAGATGCTGAGTTCAATACATTAAAAAGACTCTATGATGAGTACGGATGGTTAACTCCGCACAAAGATATAATCGAGCTAGCTGATCATCTTGATGAGCTCTCTAAAACAAAATAAAACATGAGTTTTGCAAATGATAACACATCAGGTAGTAAGAATAGTAACGGAAGCTGGCAATTGTCAGTACTCCAGCTATTAGGTCAAATAGCAGCCGGTGGTGGTGGAGGCGTGGGCTCATGCCCCTGTCCTTCTAGTGCTCAAGAAGCTACTTTAGCTCAAGTACTTACTAAGCTCACAGCTGTTTCATCAACTCCAGGATTAATAAGAGCTGTTGGTGCAGGTATCATAGCAGCCGGGGCAAAGTCTGTTTCTGTTTATAATGCATTAAATGTTAATGGTCTTGTCTTGGGTCAAATTATTAAACCAGGTGAATCCCTTACATGGAGTGCCGGAGATATGAATAATACATTAGGTGCTATCTCTTATGATGGTACAGGAACTGAATTAGTAATAACAACTGTGGTATAATGGCAATAACTAATATAATCCCTCCAAGTCTTAGGAATCCTGTCTGTACATTAGAATTACAAAAGGTTACAATTCCTGCTATTCCTAATACTCTTGATGTACCTTTTAATTTTGTACATACAGATGATGGACCGGAGATTGATGTGATCACTATAGGTGTTACTGAGATCTTTAGAGATAGTGCAGGTCCTATATATAACATAGCTGTAGAGGGATTCCCTAATCCAGGAGTTTCTCCATTAAACACAGAGTGGAATTCAGTTTATACAGATCCTATCAATAATGGTCATATTAATATCCAGAATATTACTACACGCGCATACAGTGATTTTACCACAGCTCTTAATTTTGCTATTGGTCTCAATGTTTTGACTACACCACTTGTAATGCATGATCTTATTACCAACAAGTACTATCTATTTACATTTACTCAATGGACACAAGGTGGTGGCGGTGGATTTGCATATACAAGAACTGAAGTTATACTGGGAAGTCCTGCTGTTGTAATTTGTGATGGAGCTATTCATTTTGATGATGGTACTTCGATGGACACAATACCTTCAGCTGGCGCTGATTTACCTATTGCAAGATATATTTATTTAGTACAAGATGCCTCAGATGCTGTTAGAATGGGAGGAATTCCCGGAAATGCTTATACAACTTTTCAAACAGCATACGATGCGGCTAATACTTTACAACTAGCTTTAGGAGGATCCAATAGAGTTGCTATAATGGTAGGAAATACTACAGCAGCTACAGTAGGAAATTTAACCTTAGCAGCTAATTGGAACAGTAATGTTATTATAGTAGGTCAATCACAAACAAGTAGTGTACTAGGAAATATAGTAGCTTCTAATTTGGCTGTTAGCATAACCTTTATAAACATAACACTTGGAAATATTACACTAGATGCTGGAAGTCTTACTCTATCCGGATGCCGATATTCTACAATGGCTATTGCGTTCCTCTCAGGATCTGGTGCCGCAAATGTTAGTAACTGTCAAAACTTTGTTATTTCAGGAGGAATATTAGCTCAGAATATAACTACTGGAAACTCTTCAGGTATAAGTTGTTTTAATTGTATTAATACTAATTTAGGAAGTATAGTCGCTAGTGCTGTTGATGGGAGTGCGGGAAGCATTTCTGTAAATGGAGGAATTAATATCTCAATTACAAGTGTCCAACAAGCGAACAGTAGTGCTGTAGGAAACTACAACATGGGTGGTTTTTTTGCAAATAATACAACAGGTCTTATTATAGGAGGTATTTTTCAGACTTATACCAATGGGGCAAGCACAGGAACTCTATCAGGAGTGGCTATTCAAAATACTTGTACAAATGTTATTATTAATAATGCAGTCAGTATTCTAGTAGGGGCTGCCGGAGCACCGTCTGACGTAAAAGTATCCAATGTTGTATTTAATAATACAGTCTTTCCTACCGGTGGTGGTCTAAGAATACTTACTATAGGAAATACTCAATTTCCAGCTATTGGTAGTGGTTATGTAGAAACCTTCTTATTAAAAAACTGCTATGTTGGTTGGGGAGTTCGTGTTTGTTCTAATACTATAACTCCTAAAACTAACTTATCTTTTGAGATAATAGATTGTGAGATTACATGGAATATTGTTGTAGCTAGACAAGATTGCGGTCTTTGGATGCGCAATTCAAACTGTTCATATAATGTATATACACTAGAGAAAGTTCGTTGTGATGCTACGTACTTAGGATTGAATATTGCAAATCTATTGACTACTGCGCCTTTTATGACATCTGGTAATTCCATGATATTCTCTCAAGTGCAAACAGTAAATCTTACATTAGCAATAGCTAATCCTGTAGGACTTACTAATACAGTAGATGATGTAAAATTCCTAACCTGCACTACTAGATCAGCAATGTTATTAACTATTACTCAGGGAAATGTAAACTTCTTTATGGAGAATCATTCTAGTTCTGGTTATTATTCTATATCAAGTTCTGGAGTAGCGATTACTAAACCTACTGTTATTATAAACAGTGCACTAAATACTACAACAGCAGGATTAACTATACCAACTGCAGCTTCGCCACCTTTTGTTCTTAAGAATTCCTTTATGCAATATTATACTAATGCAGCAAGAACCTTAAATATAATAGCATACAGTTCTTATATAGAGAGTATTGCTGTAGTAGCAACAGCCAGTGTATTCACCGGAACTTTAAATACAAGCACTATAAGAAGACTTGTTACAGAGAATGTAGCAGGTCTTACCCTTAATGTATCTTATGATCAATCTTATTAATACTAAAATATAAAAAATGATATTACCTATAGATCCACCAAGAGAAGTAATCGTAGAACAAGGTGTTCCCGGTGTTCCTGCTGTTCCTCCTGTGACTCAAGAGTCCAGCGAAGTAGATGTTATAACTATTAATGACAATACTGTTGATGCAGTTATAGCATTAGTTAAGATAAATGAATTACAACAAGTATTAGTTTTGTGGCAAGGACAAGCCTATATTGATATAGGAGATTGGACACAAGCCCAAGCAGATGCACGAATTTTAGAATTAATATAATATGAGCTTTGCAAACGATAATACAAGTGGTAGTAAGTACAGCAATGGGAGCTGGCAACTATCCGTGCTTCAATTGCTGGGACAGATCAGTACTGGAGTTGGTAACATACCAGGAGTAGACTATGAAACTAGAACTACTACCTATCGCGCTATAGCGGCTGGTCCAGGATATTCTATTGATGATATCATAGTAAGATATGATATTATTGATGTAGCCGCACAAACACTTTTAGCTACGATATGGTTTAACCAAACTACACAGGTTGCAATTGCAGCACCTGTTCCGGCAGACATCACTCCTTACTTACCACCAGGTAATGTAACAGTGGCTAACCCATTTAACCTAGAAGCTACACAACTTTTAATTCAAGCTCTTCTAACAGCTATAGATGCAGATACATCAAGATTAGATGTGGGGCTTTCAACTAGAGCTTCTGAGGCAACACTGCTTGCAACAAATGCATTGCTTACCACAATGGATGCTGTGTTAGATGCGATCAAGGTTGATACTGGAAATATGCTTACCAGCTTAGCTACTGAAGCTACCTTGTTAGACGTTGAAACAGCTATTGATACAGTTAGATTAGACACTGCCAATCTCGATGTAGCACTTTCTACAAGAAGTACAGAAGCTACTCAATTACTTATTAAAGCTAAGACTGATAATCTAGATGTGGCGCTTTCAACTAGAGCAACTGAAGCTACTTTAGCCACACGCGCTACTGAAGCAACTCTTGCTACTATGTTAACCCTTGGAGGTTTCCAAGCTAGAATAAATACATTAGGTCAGAAGACATCAGCCGCATCTACTCCTGTAGTTATTGCTAGTGACCAATCTGCTATACCCGTTACATTACCTACAGGAATATCTCGTACTCCAAGTGTTGCATTAATTCCAGCAGCCTCTGCAGGAAATACTACAGCAGGTGTTGTTGAAGTTAGTTTAAAGATTTCTGGAAATAACGCTACAGTTGGTGGAGTCGCTATACCAAATGGTACAGTTCTTACATACCGCGCAGATTATAAAGATACTGTAGGGGCAATTGCTTATACTACAGGTGGAGGAACTACAATATTAATTTCTTATCTAACGTAATATGCCGATAGAACAACAAATAGATGGTCCTATAGTAGATGGTTTATACGCAGCCTTAGGTAGTACTTATCCCCCATCTTTAAGTAATAAGTTTGCTACATTTAATGATATTACTAATGGGGGTGCCGCAACAGGAGTACAAGGAGAAGTGTTATTTACAGCAGATATTGTAGATATAAGAAATGGAGTTAGTGCTAAAGCTCCTGTTTATATAATTAATTATCCTGTTAATGCAGGCATAGTAGATGGTAGATCAAGAAAGCTTAAGTATATTTTTAACTATTCTAAAACTTCTGGAATTACCACAACTCAATTTGAGGTTATAGTTGGTGGAATAACTTTAGTCTTCCCTACAGATTCTATAGGAAATGGAGCAAGAAATAATGATACTTATGTTCTTGATATTTATATAAATTTTAGAGCATCTAACCAAGCACATGTAATGGCTTATCTTACAAGACATGATGGAAGTGGAAATCTGAATGAAGAGTATACAGTAAAAACAACAGTATTAGGAACTTGGGATAAAACAATTTCTAATAACATATTTTTACAATATGAGATATTAACCGGAACAGCAACTCATACCCTTACCCTACAACAAGTAACAAGTGAATTAATATGACACTAGAAGAATTAAAAAATATTAGATATGTTGAGATTGACATGAGAACTCAAGAACTGATAACAGCAGGATTTATCTTTGATGGTAGAACTTTCTCTATGAGTCTTACTGCACAGATCAACTGGAGTAACTTCCCCAATCTTCCGGATGCTTTATTTCCGTTAACTATCATTGATATTAATGAAGCCCCTTATACATGTTCTTTAGCCAACAAGATGAACTTCTACTACTCAGCCCTTAATGCCAAGAATGGACCTCTACAATCCGGTGGAGTACTTAAAACAACTATTCATGCATGCGTAGATGAAGCTTGTGTACAGGCTGTAGTTGATAATAGAATACCATAATGGGATTTATACTATTCATAGCGTCTCTACTGATCAGAAGAATTCTGGAGCCTTTTGTCTATCTCTACAACGGAGCCATTGCTTTGTTTAAGGGAGAATGGGACCAATACAATATGGATCTAGCAATTTCTATAGATCAATATGGTAATGGACTTGGCAGACATTTATTCAATCAGGTCTTGATTAAGAAGACTGCTGTGAATAAGTTTGGTAATATTGATGAAACCATTTCAAGTGTAATAGGTAAGAATAAAGTAGCCGGTACCCTAACTTGGTTAGGAAAAGCTGTTGATATCTTGTTAGATTTTCTTGATCCAAATCATTCTGTAGATGCTATTGATAATACAGAAAATTAATATCTTTATATCATGGACTTAAATACTATTGATCACAATACTTCTTCTCCGGAAGCCCCTACTTTTAGAACAAGTCTGATATTATATGTTTGTTCTATAATGTTTTATATATTTCAAACTATGGACTTAGATCTCGTGTGGACATGGGTATGGAGAGGACTATCTCTTCTATCATTGATCCTAATTATTTATATTAATTGGAATAAGGCCCTGGAGATCTTCCAGAACAAGAAAAAGAAACTTAAATGATGAGGGGTTAAACAACTGCTTTGTTCACTTCGTCTCAAGAGCCCCTCCATTACGAGGGGTTTTTTGTTGGGTAAACTAAATTTGGTAAGTTTAAACTTATAGTATATATTTGTCTTAACTTTAAAACCAACTATATGTCAAAACCAACTACAAAACCAGCTACTGGAAAGAACGCTGACAAGGAGAAAACTCCTGAAGAACTTAAGAAGATGAGAGCGGATATGATCTTGTATTACAAGCAACAAAACGAGATTCTAGTGTTACAATCAGAATTTGAGAAGCACCAAGCAGATATCGCTGAGAATAGGGTTCGAGGATATGGTAATCAAATGCGTCTTGCTAGCCTAATGCAAGGCCCTCCTGAAACCAAGGAACCAAAAGAACGTAAACTTCAAGGACAAGCATAATGACAACAGCAAACATTATCAAAACGTATGGTCAACCCGGAGATACTAAGAATCTCACTAGGATCAATCTACCCTTTCCTATGGTTATTGCTTGGGATAGAACAAAAACAACAAGTAAGATGCAGGTGCATAAGTTAGCTGCTCCATCATTAACTAAGATCTTTAAAGAAATCTTAGCGGTTTATGGACTTGCTGAAATAAAGAGGTTAGGGATAAACCTATTTGGCGGATCTTATAACTTTAGACAAATGCGCGGAGGTACTAAATGGAGTGTCCATAGTTGGGCACTTGCTATAGATCTGGATCCTTCCCGCAATAGGCTTAAGGCTACTAAGAAGACGGCTCAATTTGCTAAACCGGAGTACAAGAAGATGATAGACATATTCTATAAA
>Ga0307379_10014725_pt1 | contig 10063 bp, 6 predicted proteins | sample UN2MG_FD_202237 | JGI IMG/M metagenome (GOLD analysis project Ga0307379, IMG submission 202237) | Soil microbial communities from Risofladan, Vaasa, Finland - UN-2 | ecosystem: Environmental > Terrestrial > Soil > Coastal area > Acid sulfate soil | place: Finland: Risofladan, Vaasa | collected... | reverse complement strand
TGACGATATTGTAAACGTTGCATACGCAGGATTAGTTAAAGCAGCTAGCCCGACAGGACTGCTGCCTGTGCTTGATCGATTCGTAGATAAAGATGTCGTAGCTGAATATGGGTGGACCTACGATTCAGCGAAAGCCAAGTCAATTCTTGCAGCCGCGGGATACAAAGATGTGGATGGTGATGGATTTGTTGAAGCTCCCGATGGTGCAAAGATTGAACTCGAAGTTACCTGCCCGTTAGGTTGGTCTGACTGGGAAGCTGCTATTGCGGTTATCGCTGACAGCGTCCAGGAAGCTGGCATCAATTTGAAAGATGTGCCAACTGATTACGGCGCGTGGAACGACGGACTGCAGGGCGGCACGTTCAATATGACCCTGAACAACTGGGCTTCCATGAGCAATACACCTTGGACAGCATTCAATCTGTTCTTCAGACACCCCATTGATCCAAAAATGCAGAGCGGTAACTTTGGCCGCTATGAAAATCAAGAAGTCTGGGATCTGGTTGATGCACTAGCTAAAATCCAGATGACTGATGAAGATGCGATGAAAGCAGCCTGCTCCGAAATTGAAAAGGCAATGCTGATAGATGTGCCAATGATCCCACTCTGGTACAATGGTTTGTGGGCGCAGTTCAGTGATGCTCACTGGACCAACTGGCCAACCGATGCCGCAGATACCCCCAATACACTTCCAACAACCTGGTCAGGCTACTGGCAGTTGGGTGGGTTGAGCACACTTATTGGCCTGGAATCAGTTCCAGCTGAATAAACTTTTTCAGTAATAAGAATAAAAGATTTGTGTTTTCGCCCCTTCTGATTTGTTGATAGGAGGGGCGAAAAAATCTGAAAAAAGAGGATTCCAGTGAAGAAATATTTTACAAGGAAGATCTTTGTTTATGCGATCACCTTTTTTGTGGCTGTAACTATCGACTGGTTGATCCCGCGGTTTATGCCTGGCGATCCGATCAGTAATATGCTATCTCGAGCAGCCCTAAATGCTGATGGCTATGAAATGATGTACGGTTATTTTTCTAAATTATTTGGTCTTGATCTGCCTGTTTGGCGGCAGTATCTTAATTTTTGGGCAAACTTGTTTAAAGGGGATCTGGGTATCAGTTTGTACCTTTTTCCACAACCCGTGATGAAAGTGATCTGGCGTTCAGTCCCATATGACTTATTCTTATTAATTCCATCCATATTATTAAGTTGGATCGCGGGTAACCGATTTGGCGCTTTCGCGGCACGATCCAAATGGCTTGATAATACAGTTTCACCGATTGGGTATATTTTATCCGCAACACCCTATTTATGGCTTGGTATCATTCTCGCGTGGTTCTTTGGAATTGTCTTAGATATTTTTCCCATTGCCGGGGCTTACAGCTATTCATTAGCTCCGGATCTTTCCTGGATATTTGTGTTCAGCCTTGTGGAACACTGGTTCTTGCCATTCGCATCATTATTTATAGTAAATTTTGGTGGATGGGCTATCGGTATGCGGAATATGATCATTTATGAATTAGAGGCAGATTACTCACATTATCTGGAGGTTTTGGGAATGCCACGCAGTCTAATTCGAAGATATGCTTTCAAAAATGCCGTTCTTCCTCAGATCACCGGTTTGGCTTTGCAATTAGGCGTTATTGTCGCAGGAGCCTTATCCACAGAAGTTGTTTTTTCTTATCCCGGGATCGGATCGCTATTATTAAATGCGATACAGAACCAGGACTATTTTCTTATCCAAGGGTGCTTCTTATTCATCATCATCGGTGTTCTAATCGCGAATTTTGCCATTGATGTTATTTACGTGATCGTTGATCCCAGAACCCGGAAAGGAATGACAGGCGAAACTGAATGAAAGTAATAAATAAAAAAAACGAATTCGTGTTCTTTGCATTTAGAAATAAGAAAGTGATCATTGGAATAGTAGTAATCCTTATTTTCCTGTTATTCGCTTTGGTTGGACCTAATTTCACTGAGAATGATCCTTTTGATTTTGCATATCCATCAGGACCAAGCAAGCCATCACCAGATTACTGGCTAGGCACCACGATGTTTGGACAGGATGTGTATTCTCAATTTACAAATGGATTGAGGGCTACCTTTTTAGTTGGTGCTCTTGGGGGTGGGCTCGCAACGCTTATTGGAATAATCATCGGATTTACCGGCGGGTATCGAGGTGGGATTATTGATGAGATCCTAAATATATTGACAAATATCGTCCTTGTCCTTCCGGGATTTGCGGTACTTTTGATTATCGCAGCGTACCTGGATGTGAGAAGCCTTATTTCGGAAAGTATTTTTATCGGATTGACGGCTTGGCCATGGGCAGCCAGAGCCATCCGCGCCCAAACATTTTCTCTGAAGTCGAGAGAGTTTATTGATCTGGCTAAATTAAGCGGGATGAAAGCATGGAAGATCATTATTGGGGAAATTGCCCCGAATATGCTTTCTTATCTGGTTATGACCTTTATTCTGCAATTTGGCGGAGCGATCTTGATCGCTGCTACTTTGGATTTTATAGGGCTTGGACCCACTGAAGGAATCTCGCTTGGATTGATGATGCAGGGAGCTGTGAGCTGGGGAGCGCTTCAACTAGGTGTATGGTGGTGGTTCGTTCCGCCCGGTTTGGCAATCACGGCAATTGTCAGTGCGCTTTATCTGATGAATATTGGATTAGATGAAATATTCAATCCAAAACTGAGGGAGATGTAACTGTGAGCTTATCAGTCGAGAATCTTACAGTTTATTATCAAACACTACAGGGACCAGTTCGGGCTCTGGAAAACGCATGTTTTTCATTGGCTGACGGAGAGATCATGGGTTTGGCGGGGGAATCAGGATGTGGAAAAACAACCCTGGGATTAAGCTTGATCTATCTCTCGGAACGTATGCGGTATATCCAGGGAAAGGTTGTTCTTAGCGGTACTGATATTCCAATTTGGGATCACACGAAGATGGATACATACCGATACAAGTACATATCCATCATTCCACAATATGCGATGAGCGCCATGAACCCTACCAGAAAGATCGGTAAAATGGTTCATGACCTGATCTCTGCCAGATGTATTGATTTTGAAAAGATCAAACCGGAATTCCTCCGCAGGTTGGGATTAGTGAAACTATCCGAAGATATTCTTTCTATGTATCCGATCGAATTATCAGGCGGTATGAAGCAGCGTATGGTAATGGTGATCTCCTCCTTACTTAATCCCGAGTTGTTGATCGCGGATGAGATCACCTCCGCATTGGATGTGTCCACTCAAAAAGCAGTCGCTGAAATGCTCGTGGAATTCCGCAATAGAAAATTTTTGAACAGTATGATAGTCATCACACATGATATATCCGTTCTATATCAGATCGCTGATTCAATTTTGGTGATGTATGCTGGTCAACTTTCGGAAAAAGGGCCCAAAGAGGAGATCATTGAGAATCCGCTTCATCCTTATACAAAATTGCTAATTTCCTCATTACCAAAAATTGGTATGAAGATTAACGAGAAAAGACTCTCTGGAATTCCCGGTAAACCACCATTGTTATTGAATCCGCCGGAAGGATGCAGGTTTAGGGATCGGTGTCCTGTAGGTTTTGAGAAATGTAAAGAAGTACCTCCTTTTATAAGGATCAAAGACAACCACTATGTCGCCTGCTGGAAGGTTTCAAAAAAAGATGTTTAAACTTGAAAATATATCGAAGGTATATAAAATTGGTACATTTGGGGGAAAAGAACTTGTGGCAGTGGATGATGTGAGCTTTGACATTAACACAGGTGAAGTAATTGCATTAATAGGAGAGAGTGGGAGTGGAAAGACAACCATTGGGAAAATGATCCTGAGGTTAATCGATATCTCTTCCGGGAAGATACTTTTTAATGGTAAAGATATAAGCAAGAACAAAAGTCGAGAATTGAAAGAGTATTACCGGAATGTGCAGGGAGTGTTTCAGGACCCCTTTAGTTCGATCAATCCTATTTTTAAAGCTGACAGAATATTTGAGACGATTAAGGTTGAGTTTTATAAAGACGTACCTCCATTTGAATGGAACAATAAAATCAATGAGGCATTGCTGCGTGTGGGATTGAACCCTGAACATATTTTAGATAAATATCCGCACCAACTCAGCGGTGGGCAATTACAAAGATTTTTGATCGCAAGGGCGTTGCTACTGGATATTGATTTTTTAGTTGCGGATGAAATCATCAGTATGCTGGATGCATCAACTAGAATAGATGTGCTGAATTTATTGGCCGACCTACGAGAAGCAGGGTTATCGATCCTGTTTATTACTCATGACCTTTCGCTTGGATATTATATTAGCGATAAGACAGTCATACTTTATAAAGGAAGGATCGCAGAAATAGGAAAAACAGAAAAGGTTTTCAACAATCCCTTGCATCCATACACCAGAATGTTATTGGAATCTGTACCGCAAATAAATAAAAGATGGGACCAAAAACTTGTATCATTTAAAAAAACAACCATTGAACCATCAAACGGATGTGTTTATTATGACCGCTGTACTCACCCCAAGAAGAATGAACAATGTTTGGATAGAAAACCCGGATTATTAGAAATCGAAAAAGATCATTTTGTTAATTGTTGGCATATTAAATAAAAATATAGGTTTTTAGAACAAGAGGTCTAATGAAGTTTGGTTATTTTGATGATGCAAATAGAGAGTATGTGATAGAAAAGCCTGATACCCCACTCCCATGGATGAACTATCTTGGTTGCGAAAATTATTTTGGGATAATCACAAATACTGGGGGAGGGTATTCTTTTTATAAAGATGCCCGTCTCAGAAGACTGACAAGGTACCGCTACAACAATGTACCAATGGATGTTGGCGGGCGATATCTTTATATCCGTGAAAATTCTCCAGAAGGTGAATATTGGTCACCTACCTGGCAGCCAGTTCGGAAAGACCTCGATGAATATACCTGCCGGCATGGACTGGGATACACGAGGATACAGTCGTCTTATTTAGATATCCATACGAATATCTGTTATTTTGTTCCGCTGGGAGAAAATTTAGAGATTTGGGATACAACGATTACAAATAATAGGAAAGAAACCGCTAACCTATCATTATTTTCCGCAATCGAATTTTGCTTGTGGGATGCCATGGACGATTCAACTAATTTCCAGAGGAATTTTTCAATTGGCGAAGTTGAAATTGAGGAAGGTATTATCTTCCATAAAACCGAATATCGTGAGCGGCGCAACCATTTTGCGTATTTTGCATGCTCAAATAAATTAGATGGTTTTGATACTCAAAGAGACGCATTTCTTGGATCGTATCGGGGATGGGATTCTCCCCAAGTAGTCGAATCGAATAAATCCGCAAATTCTAAAGCTGCAGGGTGGCAACCAATAGGATCCCATCATATAGAAATCACACTCAAACCTGAAGAAAGCAAGAGGATTTTATTTCTATTAGGGTATCAAGAAAATCCACCCCCAAAAAAATTTATTGATGAAAAATGTCAAATTATCAACAAAGAATTTGTAAGACCTACTATCGATAAGTATCTTGACTTCACGAATGTGGATATTGCATTCAAACAGCTAAATTCTTATTGGGATCATCTTCTAAGTAAGCTTCAAGTTGAAACACCAGATGAGCATACAAACCGTATGGCAAACATCTGGAATGTTTATCAGGTTATGGCTACATTCAATATTTCGCGCTCAGCATCATTATTTGAAAGCGGAATTGGCAGGGGAATGGGGTTCAGAGATTCTAATCAGGATTTGCTAGGTTTTTGTATGCTTGACCCAAATAGGGCGAGAGAAAGAATTCTAGATCTGGCGGCAACTCAGTTGATTTCCGGTGGCGCATATCACCAATATCAACCTCTTTCGAAAAGGGGAAATAATGATATTGGCAGCGGTTTTAATGATGATCCTTTGTGGTTAGTATTAAGTGTGGCGGCATATTTAAAAGAAACTAGTGATTGGGACATTCTGAAGGAAAATGTTCCTTATAATAATGATCCATCGATTAGTGAATCTTTATTTTCGCATTTACAATGCAGCATACAGTACACGATGGATCGGCTCGGACCTAACAAGCTGCCGCTGATTGGAAGGGCAGATTGGAATGATTGCCTGAATTTGAATTGTTTTTCTGATACACCCGGGCAATCCTTTCAAACAACAACCAACAAGGATGGTAAGACAGCCGAAAGCGTTTTTATCGCTGGTATTTTCATTCTAGCTGCGAAAGAAATGGTTGAAATCGCCAAGCGATTTGACACCGAAAATTCCGCAGTTAAGTATCAGAAAGAAATACGGGCGATGGAAAAGGCCATCTGGAATTCTGGATGGGATGGCAAATGGTTTAGAAGAGCATATGATTTTTTCGGGAATCCTGTTGGATCGAGAGAAAATAATGAAGGCAAAATATTTATAGAACCACAGGGAATGTGTGTTATGGCTGGTCTGGGTCTTGAAAACGGAAAAGCAATACAGGCATTGGATTCAGTCGCAGAGCACCTTGCCACGAAAGATGGAATCCTTTTACACCAGCCGGCATATAGCCAATATTATCTGCATTTGGGTGAAATATCTTCTTATCCACCCGGATATAAAGAGAACGCAAGTGTATTTTGCCACACCAATCCCTGGATTATGATCGCAGAAACCATGGTTGGCAGGGGTGATCAAGCCCATGACTATTATCTTCGAATAAATCCGTCTGCTCGTGAAGATATCAGTGATCTTCATAAATGTGAACCTTATGTTTATGCACAAATGATTTCCGGCCGTGATGCACTAGTGAAAGGGGAAGCCAAGAATTCGTGGTTAACCGGTACTGCTGCCTGGAATTATGTGGCTATTACTCAATGGATCTTGGGTATTAGACCGACTTATGAGGGCTTGCTGATTGACCCCGTGATTCCAGTTACTTGGGAAGGGTTTACAGCGAAACGCAAATACCGGGGTATTCAAATCCAAATAGAAGTTCAAAGAAAAGGGAAAGGCCACTCTGTAAAACTTTTTATTGATGGCGAACCCATTAAAGATAACTTGATCCGCAATGACAGGTTGAATAAGAAGGAATTAAATATACTGGCAATAATTGCATAAAGACTCTAATGAACAAGAAATCGCTTCGCAAGGGTATCAATCTTGGCGGATGGCTTTCGCAGTTTAAAGTTTATGATAAAGATCACTTTGATTCTTTCATAACTAGAGATGATATCAACCGTTTATCAGATTGGGGGTTTGACCATATCAGGCTTCCGATTGATTATATAGTCCTTGAGGCTGATTCGTCACCCGGGATATATCTTCAACCCGGTATGGATTATTTGCATTCATGTTTCGATTGGTGTATTAATGCAAACTTAAGGGTAATTCTTGATCTCCACAAAGCTCCTGGATACGCGTTTGATACTCAAGAACAAAATGACTTTGAAAAAAATATAATAAAGCAACAGCGATTTATAGATCTTTGGAAGATACTCTCAAAAGAATTCATTTCCGTGAGCAATGATTTCTTAGCTTTCGAACTGCTTAATGAGATTGTTTTTGAATCATCACAAAAGTGGAATGGGATTGTAGGAAAAACTCTGACGGAAATCAGAGTAATTGACAGAGAGAGATTGATTCTTTTTGGAGGAAATTATTTCAGTTCCGTTGATTGTTTACACGAGTTGCCGATTGATAAAGATCAAAACGTATTGTATAAATTTCATTTCTATTTTCCGCTTTCTGTTACGCATCAGAAAGCCTACTGGATTCCGGGTTTATATCAATTCGGTCAAGCAGTGAATTATCCGGGCAGGGCTCAAGGGTTAGAAGAATTTATAGAGAAAAATCCCCAATTTCAATTGCGATTAGATGAAGATGTTAACGTTAATTTCAATTTCAACTATCTGAAAAAAAGAATAATGCCCGCGATTGAATTTATGAATAGGAATAACCAACCGCTCCACTGTGGGGAATTTGGCGTGATAGACAAAGCTCCCATCCAAACGAGGTTGAATTGGATCCGAGATATGGTGACCTTATTGAGGGAATTTGAGATAGGGTATGCCTATTGGACCTATAAAGAAATGGATTTTGGATTGGTCGATTCGGTCGGAAAAATAATAAATCAGGATCTAATTGATATCCTGGTTAAGTGAGAAATCATGAGATTCGGATATTTTAATGAAAAAACCAGGGAGTATGTCATCACTGATCCAAAGACTCCAGTTAAGTGGATCAACTATATAGGAACGCGGCAATTTGGGGGCTTCGTTGACCATACTGGGGGAGCATTGATTTGCAGCGATGATCCGGCACTGAATAGAATCACTAAATATATTCAGCAGATGCCTTCATCGGATTTTAAAGGTGAGACGTTATACATCCGGTTGCAACGTGGTGACGATTACATCATTTACTCCCCTTTTTTTGTTCCGGTATTAAAAGAATTGGATTTCTATGAATGCCGCGTTGGTCTTGGATATACGCGCATTATATCGAAATTTATTGGCATTCGAACCGAGGTCACTATTTTTGTTCCAGAAAAAGCGAAATGCGAGATCAGGGATATAAAAATTAAGAATGAATCAAAAGAGGAGATCCAGGTTGATTTAATACCTGTGGTTGAATACACTCATCCTGATGCATTAAAACAATTCACGAATGCTGATTGGGTACCCCAAACCATGCAGAGCAAAGTGATAAAAGATAAGGACGGTTTCACGGTTCTCACTCAATATCCATTTATGCTTCGGGACAACCGTATCAATTACTTCACATCCAATTACCCAGTTTCATCATTTGAAACCGATCGAAAAATTTTTCTTGGCGGGAATGAATACGGTAGTTTCCAACATCCATTAAGTCTTCAAAAATCACTTTCAAATTCTGAGGCGCTTAGGGGAGATAATATCGCTGCAATGCTTCATGAACTTGGAATACTCTCACCGGATCAGGAAAAACGCATAATCACACAATTGGGTCAGACAAGTACTCTCTCAGAAGTCGAAAAACAAATCGTTGAGTTTAGAAACCATTCTGCTGTTGATCGTGAACTTCAAAGGCTATCTAAATTTTGGGATGCCTATCTGGGCTCATTTCGGGTTGATACGCCTGATAAGAATTTGGATATGATGATTAATCTCTTCAATGCAAGGCAATGCTTCATAACATTTACCTGGTCCAGGTACCTATCTTATTATCAATTAGGTTTGGGTGCGCGTGGAATCGGCATCCGTGATTCTTCACAAGATATTTTGGCTGTGATCTCTTCGATTCCCTCTGAGGCGAAGGATTTTATAAGGTTGCTCTTTTCTTTCCAGAAAATAGATGGCTCAGCAATGCACCAGTTTAATCCAATCTCACTAATTGGAAGTTGTGGAGATTCTGAAGAGATGGAAGACCGGTTTCATTTTTATAGCGACGATCATTTATGGTTGATTTTGGCGGTTGCGGCTTATATAAAGGAAACCGGGGATCTCGACTTTCTAAATGAAGAAATTCCATTCTATGAAAAAGATAAAAACGAAAAACCAATTGAAAAAGCGGATGTTCTAACTCACATAGAGCGGGCAATGAGTTTTACGCGCAATAATATCGGGAAACATGGATTGCCCCTCTTGGGATTTGCGGATTGGAACGATACCGTGAATCTTCCAAAAGGAGCTGAATCATTGTTCACAGCAAACCTTTTTGGCGTGGCTCTAAAAGAATTTATGCCTATCGTTGAAAAGATACCTAAACCTGAATTATCAGGAAGATTTAAAGAAATGTATAACGAGATGAAGGAGAAGGTAGAATCAACAGGTTGGGGTGGTGAATGGTATTGCCGTTTTTTTGACCATGAGGGAAATCCAATTGGCACAGCTGAGAATAGGTACACAAGAATTTATTTAAATGGGCAGACATGGCCGGTTATTTCGGGTTTCGCCTCAGATAAAAGAGCCAGAAAAGCAATGCAATCTGTTTATGAAAATTTATATACAGAAAACGGAATTAAAATCTCTGCTCCTCCTTTCAACGGATACAATTCTGTTTATGGTGGCATAACAACTTTTCCACCAGGCGTCAAAGAAAACGGAGGGATT
>Ga0307379_10014724_pt1 | contig 10063 bp, 11 predicted proteins | sample UN2MG_FD_202237 | JGI IMG/M metagenome (GOLD analysis project Ga0307379, IMG submission 202237) | Soil microbial communities from Risofladan, Vaasa, Finland - UN-2 | ecosystem: Environmental > Terrestrial > Soil > Coastal area > Acid sulfate soil | place: Finland: Risofladan, Vaasa | collected... | reverse complement strand
ATTCGCCGTGTCCACGGTCAGAACGTCAATATCTGTAAATCTTCGGGTTCCGTCATCAGTTCGTAGGGGGGAGCTGGCCGCTTGGGGCAGGGAGCCTTTGATTGCTGCGGTGTGGAGGCGCACGAACTTATCAGGAACAGCACACTTACCAGCATCAGGACTTTCAACATAGGAGATCACCTCTCGTTCGACTTCAATAAATTCGATTTCTTTTTTGCGGGACTTCTGGGCCGCAATGGTCGCCTCATTCATTTCTGTCTGGAATGTCAGACGTTCTATCTCAAGGGTGGCGAGTGCATCCTTCTGGAAGAACTCTGCCAGCTCCAAGTCCTTCTGGACTATCACTAGCTGATACTTCTGCTCGGCGCGCTCATAGCCACGGGAGTCCACTAACTTGTAGGCACCGCCTATCAACCCAGCTAGGGCAAAGATGAAGAACAGATACTTCACTACCGCCGACCACCGTGCTTCAGCGAGTAGTGGTTGCCGTCATTGAAGCTGACACCAGAGGAAGCGTCTTCCGACATGGACTCCCATGCCTCGCCTATTTCTCGGTGGGCCTCGGAGCTTTGCTGGAACACACCATCAATAATCAGATTCCAGTCCTGAGCCAGACGCATCTTGTGCAGGCTGGAGGCCCGTCCGTAACCACCGGGCTTGGCTATACCGACAGCACCAAATACTCTCGGGTCTCTGAAGGCGTCACCTTTGGTCAATTGGTAGTTCGGGTAGTTCTCTTCCACCCAGATACGCCAGTACGCCTGCATCAGGCCGAACCGGTTTTGCTTGGCTCCTAGCTTCTCATTCGGGGGTACTTTGAATTTCTTCGGAGCAGGCATAGTGTGCCCTCATACGTGTCTAACCCATTTGGGTCAGTATACCTCAGTCTTGGAGGGTGTCTACCTTCTGCTCATCAGAGAGGGCTTGATGCCGCGCCCAATCTTGGAGGTAAGGGAGTATCTCAACTATCGACATCAGGTTGCCGTTGAGGAGGATACCGTCTTGCCCAGCGTAGCGTACGAGGGAAAACTCGAACTCGTAACTCATGAGCTGCGTTGCTTGGCTTCCGGCTTTTCTGCATCTCTTTGTTTAGCGAGGTTGTGCTTCATAAGCCGGGCGGTCTGGCGTATAGTTTCGATATGCGCCTTCATGCGCTGCCGGACTTCTTCACACGTTTTGCAGCTCATTGGCGTCGTAATCCTTGTCGGGCGGCTATTCCAGCGAGGGTGGCTGCGGTATCTCTATCAATCGCCTCCTGCCGCTCGCGCGCGCCGCGCTCTCTGGCGGACTCGATCGTAGGCGATGTTGAGACCCCCGAAGGTGTCGGTGTTTTCTTTTTCTTGGGCTTCTTGGGGTCCGCAGCGGCCTGCTCCGCCTGAGCTATACGGTCAGCGGTAGATTGCCCAGACATGACGTGCTGCATATTCCGTAAACCTGTCCCAGACATCAGATGCCCCCATAGGACGTCATACGTACCTTGTGTTTGCGAGTGCCCTTCTCGTTCAGCGCCATGGCGCAATATGCCATAAAATCATCCCGCTCTTGGTCTGACTTCACCAGATTGAACGTATCAGCGTCCTGCTTGCGGTAGGCGAGGTGCCTGACCCACTTGAGCAGGTGGTAGTGGTGCTCATCGCGAACGCCTGTGAAGCGCTGACGGGGGCGTGTTATGGGTATCAGAGGGAGCCGCTCGACCACGAGTTGTATGTGGGTATGCGTTATAGGGACATTGACCCAGCGGACATAGTCTTCCTGCTCCCCGATAATCATGTACCGGACATCCCCTTTTAGCGTGGGGTTGGTAGTACGTATTACCCCGTAGTCCGAATCAGTCAGGGCATCGATATCTTGGGCGTTGATGACCTTGATCTCTTTGTACTCGTCCCGCTGCGGGCCGGTATTAACTGCTGTCCGAATCCGCATGATGCTCTTATCTATAGCAAGCGTTGGCTGGTTTGCGATCGCGGTAAGTTGTGTTACCGCAGAGGACCCGTCAGCAATACCGCCGGTGAGGCGCACGAACATGAAATACGCGTCATTGATATACCGGTAGACTTCGTCGGTACCCCACAAGTAGGGCGCTGCGTCGTCGACCGCATCATCCCGGAACGCACATAGTAGCTCGTGCGACTCCATTAGCCAGCTCTATCCAGCTTCGCTTGTTCCTGAGCTTCACGCTCTTGGGCGCGGAACGCTTCCCAATAGGTGTCACGCTCATTAGAGGTGACTTCAAACCCGGTCAACGGAAACATGCGCTTGGCATTAGGTATTCCCGTACCGGTAAAATCCAGTCGTTCGTTACGTGTTTTCATAATCTCGAATGCTGCGAAGACCTTAGCTTTGCGCTCGTCTGCAGACATAACAACAGGTTCAGGTGTATCTTCGACATTATCCGCAGTCCCTTCTACAGGGCGCGCGCCGATAGAGACCGCATCCTCTACGCATTCTGGTGGCACAAACGTCGGTTTGTCTTTAACAAAGCCGATAGTGTGCATTTTAGTGGTACGTAGGATGTAGTTACGATGAAAGGTAAACAGCGGCATGAATGCCTCCTATTGGTAGGTGAAAGTGGAGGGGGCCGAAGCCCCCTCCTCAGTATCGCTGTTAAGCGACTTGTACCTCGTTGGCCCGACCTTCAACGATATACTCAACCACTACTTTAGCAAGACCAGTAGCGACGCATGCATCGGCAGCAGTGAACACAATTACGATGTTCTCGCCAACGCCTACGTACCCAGTCGGTACCAGAGGAGTTTTAGCCACGCCCTTGCGGTCCGCAGTAGTTAAGTAACGATCAGGGTCAGTAGTGTCACCGATAGTGACAGCGTACGTCGCCGCATCGAAAGCTTCAGTAACGTTGAGGAAACCACTGAGTACCGTCGCGCCCGGAGGCAGCGGGATAATCACAGCAGTAGTCGCAGCGGTGTTTGTTAACCCGAAATCGACGATAGCACCGGAAGTATTAACGATGGTGTCGTCGCGTCCGAAAGAGAACTCAGCAACCAGAGGTGACTGAGCAGTTCGTGAAGCAGTTAAAAGTGACATAATCGCTATCTCCTATTGCTCTACAAACAATGACATGACGCCGTGATCTTCCACGGTGCCGCCAGAGTATTGCGTAGTGAATTGAGGCTTCAGGAACCCACAGATCTTTCCAACGGAAATACCTTGCTGGTTATCGTAATCAAAGCCTTTCTCGTTCCACTCTGGAGAACCGATGTCTGCCATGCCTAGTGCTTGCGCACCGCAGAACAGAACCTGACAACCTTCAACAGAAGCACCGCCCCAAGTGGGGTTGAGCCGGTTGTTGGGTACGTGACGGAACTCGTGGAGGTAGATACCATCGATCTTCACGGTTGAGCTGGTGTACAACGGGTTATCGTTAGTACGTGGCTGCGCGTGACGAACGTTCAGAAGGTAGTTCTCTTCCATCTTCAGTTTCGCCATGGCTGACGGCGACAGGAACGCGTGGTAAGTCTCCTCACCGCCTTTTTCCTTCACGCCTCGGATATAATTATCCTTGGCGTACGCTTTCGCCTGTACAAACATTTCCCATGATGGGTAGTCACGAAGCGTGCCAGTGCCGACGGAACTTGTACCCTGACTGAAGTTAAGCACGGCATTGTCCGCATCCCATCGTGCTGCCCGCTTGGCTGAAGGCGCTACAACATCTGCAGCAAACTCCAGACTCGGCAGGTCGGAACCTACGCGAGCACCGCCAGAGTTCATTACAGAGTAAGAAACCCCTGCCAGCGTCAAGAACGCGATCTGGTCGATACGGTCAGCCAGCCAGTAAGCCAGCAAGTCGCGGGAGTTATTCCGGAACTCGACGATAGACTTCTGATCAGCCATACGACCTTCGTGCCGGTTGGCGTGACGGAGCTGGTCAAGACGAATGACTTGGTCATAGGTCTTCATCGCTTCTTCGTTGCCTTCCAGAGTACGATCCCCTGCAATACCATCTCCTTCGAGATCAGCAAGCAGCGTGATTACGGCCCGGGCACCCTTCTCAGACTTCTTCAGCTCAGTGATGTGCTGGATAAGCGAGTTGGAATCTTTGCCTAGGAATTTATTGACGAAAGAGTAATTACGGGCCTGCTTCCACAGATCCATACTCCAGATAGTCTTCTGTTCGTCAGTGAGAAGACCAAAATTAGTTAATGACATAGCGTCACCACTCCTCAAAGTTAAGTTAGATTGCGTTTGTGTAACGTACGTCGTTACCGCGAACAGTCGACCTTAACGTGGAAGAACCGGGGGGTTATATCGCTAACCCCCAATACGATGGCCTGACTATAGACCAGAAAAAAATAAAAGGGAAGTATCCGCTATTGGATGAAGTCCCCACGCATTTTCGCCAACTCAGAATCAGGCACTTTGATGAACTCATCGAAGCTCATGCTGCTGAGCATATCCGCATCCAGCGCGCCGCCGGTCTTGTCGTGGTCTTTCCCGACGGAGTCCAGTGACGGGGGCTGCTTGGCGGCAGTCTGGATATTCTTGTCGATCTGCTGCTGGGTCCGGCGCAGCCCGCTGTCAACCGCCTCTTGGGAGGGGGCATCCCGCAGCGTGTCGCCTTTAGCCTGCTTCGCAGGCTTCAACAGAATGTCCGTGGCTTCCTGCAGCGCTTCTGCCGGATTCTTGCCTTCGTTCTGCATGAGGCCAGTGATCATCATCTGCACGCGGCGCACGGCTATCGGGTCGAAGTCGTCAGCGTCCGGGTTAATCTCGGGGTACTCTGCCTCCAGCCGCTGCACGGTGGAGTCATACTGCACCTCGATCCTAGCGCCATTACGCGCGTTGTTCGCCTGCCGCTCCATGCGGGCATTCTGCATGTCGTCGCGCAGCTGAAGTACCTGCTCCATAACATCGGAGGCCTTGTCGAGGTCGCCGTCAGCCAGCAGGCTGGAGTGCTGCTTCAGCATCTCCTTCACTTTCAGCTGTGACGCCTCGAAATTCTGGGCTTCGTTCTGCTGCCGGTCACGGTCTTGGTACTGTTTTAGCCGCTGGGCCAGCTCGGCTTTCTCACCGCGCTCTTTCTGGACCGCCTGATCGAAGCGGGTCTTGGGGATCATGTGCCCTTTGGTGTCGTCCTCGTCCGCCTTGGGCTCCTCTACGGCGGCTTTTTCTGTTTCCGGCTCTTCGACAATAACCTCAGGCACCTCAGGCTCCGGTGCTGCGGCCTTCACCGGCTCGGGGAGGTTGTCGCCACGGTCTACGGGGGCAGTGTTCTCTTGTTCTTCAGCCATTATTTAGGTCCTTTCTTGGGAGTGGAGGGTTTGACTTTCGCCGCAGCCTTCTTGGCTGCGATGGTGGCTTCATTCTGCTCCTCCTTGTGCTCCATTGCAAGATCATGTTCTTCTTGGTCTTGCTGCATCTTCTGCGCGTGCTCGTCCGCCCTCTGCTGCATCTTCGCTTCGAACTCCCGCACTGACTGGGCGAACTCGGCTTGCTTCTGGAGGAAGGCCTGCTCCGCTTGGCGCATCTGCGCCATCATAGCCGCCTGCTTCTCGGCGATCTGGTCGTTCGCGCCGTCCGCATCGGTCTGCGCTTTCTGCTGGACCTCCTGCGCTTTGGCCTGTTTCAGCGCGGCGTCAGCCTCGACGCGCGCCGTCTCCGCTTTAACCTTGGCCAGCTCCAGCTCGGCCTGCAGTTTAGCGATCTGGTCAGCGTACTGACTATCGGTAGACTGTGCCTCTTCGCGCATCTGCTTGATAATATCGCTGCGGCGGTTGAGGCGGCTGTTCTCGATGAGGGTCTCATCGGGGATATTGACGCCCATCTCGCGCAGGCTGATGGCCTGTTCGAACTGGGAATCTTCGAGGGTCTCACGCGCCGGTGTGTTGGCGACAATGACGTCATACTCACCGATAGTCAGGTCGTGCAGGATAGACCCGGTATACGGGTCGGGGGTGTTGACCTGCACCTCCTCTGTGTCGCCGGTCAGGCGGTTGGAGGTGATGTTCATAATCCTCGGCTCGGTGTAGAACTCCTGCACCATGGACAGGACGTTACGCGCCAGAAAATAGTCTGTACGCTGCAGGGAGTCCGAGGGTCCAGCGAGGGTAATAGCCCCCCGGTTCTGGTTCAGGGCGACGGCCTTGGCTGACACGTCTTCGCGCGCGTTGCCCGTCTGGTAGTCACTGACGCCGGAAATGGACTTGATGTGTTCTTCAGCCTTGTAGCTGAAGCGGTCCAGTCCGGAGGGCGTCTGGTTAGGCAGGATCTTGTCCAGCCCGTCCATGTCGTTCAGCTCCACCACGAGGCCGGTCTCAGCGCCGCGCTGCTCCAGCTCTTCGATCGTCATGTTAGTCAGTGCACCGCTCTTCACCTTCCAGCCACTGTTAGCGGTGGTGTTAATCACGTGCAGCTCTTGGGACGTCACCTTGTTCAGGTACTCCTGCGGGTCCAGCAGGTTCTCCACCAGCCCGATGGTTTTGCCGTGGCGGAAGTAGGGGAAGTACGGCACAACGGTAAAGTGCTTGTACGGGCTCCACTCTTCGTGGAGTACCTCGTTGTCTGCTGTGACCACCCACTTTATGCGCTTCACCATCTTCTTGGTCAGCCCGAGATTGAACTGCTGCTGGGCCATGGCGATGCGCTGCTTGCTCCAATTATCCGGTACAGGCCGCAGGTCGCCAGTGGCCAGATCAACGAAGTGCTCCTGCCGCGATAGCTCCCTGTACTGCCGCTCAATGAGCCGCACGTTGCGCTGCACGCTGGTGTCTGATCCTGCCGAAATGTACAGGTTGTCCGAGTTCGGTCGCCCGAAGCGGTCGCGCTCGTGGTCGATGGAGTCATACCCGTAGGGGAACATACTCGTACCGCGTCCTTTCAACCCTTCGGCCTTGTCCTTACCGTACAGCATCTCGACGTCCTGCCACGTCACCCACTTCGTGGTTATCACGTCGTTCCACGTATCCGGGTCATAGTCCTCGGCGTCAGGATCGATCAGTACGTTCTTCGGGTTCAGGCGCTCGATGCGCACCTCGCCGGACATCGCGTCGGTGAAGTCCAGCCGCGTATCAAAAAAGCCACGGCTGGTGATAATACCGTCGCAAAACACGTCTGAGCGCTTCCAGTCGAGCTGGTTAGAGTCCGCGATCTGCCGGAACACTTTAGTCAGGGTCTCAGCCGTCTCTACGGGGGCACCGCTCCTAGGTTGGAACGATATATCTGTCCGATTCTGTATCTGCTCGCCCATCACGTTGCTGATGGTGCTGAGAATCTTGTTGATCGTCAGCGCGGGGCGGCGTGCCATTTTTAGCATCGCCACATCGATGGGGTTCCACTGCTGGCCGCGAAAAAAATCGTTGCAGCGGTCAGCCTTCTTAACGAAATCAGCGTGGCCCATGTCGCGGACCTGCTGGTAGCGCGTCCACTGCCTGAGCGCAGTATCAATATTGTCCGACATTAGGTATTCTCCTGAGCGAAGGTTCTATATTAGTCCCCTTCTTATATCCCCCCGCAGCATACTCCAGCGCGGCCTCTTTGTTCTTCCCAAAATCTTTATAGTTCTTCGCTTTCATAGCTCTGCGCTGAGCGTCGCGTAGCTCCAACTGCCGGAGCCTACCGTCTTTACCCTGCTGGATGGTAGGGAAGGCTGACCAGTTACCGTCCTCCCCGACTTCTGCCGCCATGCGGTGCGTAGAAACGGAACCGTCAGGATTACGTAGCTGCGGGTAGGGTATCTGGTGCAGCCGCCGCTCGTACTCAGGCATTCTACGGAGTCCCTGTGCCATACTCTCCCTCTCTACGCGCTCATGTGGCCGGAGCCTGTCCGGTCTGCCACCATCAACTTATCCTTCCAACTCTCGATCTTCTTGGGTGTGCGCCCACGGGGCGGTGTCGACCCCACCGCGAGCGTTACCGCCCACGCCAACGCGTCCACAATATCATCGTGCGCCCCTGCGGGGAAGCGGAGCAGTTCTTTCTTGATCAGGTGCACCCACGGCGCTTCGGCGGGGAAGTACACCCGGTGCTGCTGCATCCTGCCCTGCAGCGGTCGTGCGCGCGCCATTTTATCTGTCAGCGGGTGCAACACCTCGTACGGCGGGTACAGCGTGCGTTCACCCATGCGCTTGGACAGCAGCGGTTTGATACTCTTCCATATCTGCCCGTCCTCAAAGCCTATGGTCAGAGGAGCGGTCGGCTCAGACCCCCAGCGCTGTGCCGCGTCGAGTATCTCCTCCACGATCGTGAAACTGTCCCCCTTGAACCGCACCAACTCCACGACGTGCAGGTAGTCGCGCTCGTCCTGTATGAGCGTCACGCCGACGGTAAAGTCGTTCTGCTGCTTCTGCCCGATGGCGAAGTCCCACGCCTGAAACACCTTACGCCCGTAGTGCGCCGGGGGTGTTGGCTCGAACTTGAAATACTCGTCCTTGAAATAAATACCTTCGTCAGGCACCGGGTTCTGCTGGTACAGCGCGGACCACACGCGTGGCGGCTGGTTAGCCTTCAACCTTCTGATCATCTGCTCCGTGAACCGCTCGGGGTGCAGCGCCTCGCCGGGCATACGCAATAAGGTATATGTCTCGTCAATCTCGTCCGGTATGCTTGTGCCCGCCTCGCGTTGCGTGGTGCGCAACACCTCGTGGCTGGGGTCCAGCGGCGCGCCGAACCGGTCAATCAGGTCAGTCGTTTTGTTGTGGTACTCCCACTCCTCAGCCTGCGCCGGGTACTTAATAATCTGGAACTGGTCGATGTCATCAAACTCGTCAGGGTCCTGCGCCGCGTCAGCCATGCGCTGCTGGAGCCTGCCCGCAAGATCATCATCCGACCAGCACGTTTGTATGAGCAGGACGCCGCCCCCGGGTGCGAGGCGGCTGTAGGCCGTTGACCAGTACCAGTCCCACAGCGTGTCACGCGTCACGATCGAGTCCGCCTCCTGCTGGTTCTTGATCGGGTCATCAACGCCCAGTATGTGCGCGCCCTTACCCGTAATACCGCCACCGACACCCGCCGCCGTATACCCCCCGCCCGCTGTGGTGTTCCACGCCTCGGCGCTCTGGCTCTCCTTGTCAATATCACACCCTTCGAACAGGCTGGTGAAGCTCGGGTCGCGGATCATCTCGCGCACCTTGCGCGAAAATTTCATCGGCAGGTCGAGGTTGTACCCGCAATTGATAAACTCCCACTCCGGGTGGTGCCCCAAGCACCACGCAGGCCACCTGACCGAGCCCAGTTCTGACTTACCGTGCCTCGGTGGTACGAGCAGCATGAGCCGGGGGGACAGCTTGTTCTCCACGTCGCGCATGAACTGCTCCAGCCGCCGCGCAATGTCGAGGTGCACCCACCCGGGCTGGTAGTTCGGCAAAAACCGCTGCGTGAACGCAATCAGGGAGCGTCTGGCAAGGACACGTCGGACGATTTCACGTCGTACCTTGGGGTCAAGGTCCTGTACGAACTCGTCCGTCGGTGGTGGTGGTTTGGGCGGCGGCTTCGGTGGAGGAGGTGGAGGCGGCGGCGGTGGAGGGGGTGGGGGGTTAAGCGCGGCCTGCGCCTCTTTCTCCGCTTTCTCCCGGGCGCGTTTTTTCCGCATGGCGTTGCGCGACCATTCCCGCTCTTTATCCGCCCTGATTTGCTTGAGCCGGGCTACAGCTTCGTCCTTAGTCTCACCTGTCACAAACCGATCTCGGCATAGCTCGCGTCAGCCACTTCCTGTGTCTGTTCCAGCACTTCGGCGAACTCCCCCTCGATGGTTTCGGAGTCGTTTTCGATCATTTCGAGCAGTTCGGCGTCGGTCAAGGCCTCCAACTTATCCACCGCGCGTTTGGCGGTGATGTTGATGTCAATAACCTTCTTCTCCGCCGCGTAGTAGCCGCACATCAGGCCCAGTTCACGCCATCCACTCACCATCGTTTTAGGATCGGCCTGCATTTTGGCCATGTCGATGGCCTCCAACATCCCATCCATCACTTTCTTGCGTGTCAGTTGGGTGGCTTTCTCGTATTTCCGGTGCTGGTAGCGCAGCGCCTCCTGAATTTTAGGTAATTTCATCAGCCGCACCGCTTCTACATGGGCAAATTCATACCCTGCGGAGCGCGCCGCCATGGTCTGG
>Ga0307379_10014723_pt1 | contig 10064 bp, 8 predicted proteins | sample UN2MG_FD_202237 | JGI IMG/M metagenome (GOLD analysis project Ga0307379, IMG submission 202237) | Soil microbial communities from Risofladan, Vaasa, Finland - UN-2 | ecosystem: Environmental > Terrestrial > Soil > Coastal area > Acid sulfate soil | place: Finland: Risofladan, Vaasa | collected... | reverse complement strand
AAACTATAATTTGATGTAAGAATTGAACCATCGATTAAGTTATTATCACCATTTATGATAGAACCATATATACTCTTCTTTATTGTATTTAAAAATCCGTTACCAACCATAGCCCCTTCACTATTTGATATAAGATGTAGAGATCCATTAATGATTGTTGTACCAGTACCACCACTTAAAGTATTATATTGACCATTAATAATGGTAGAACCGATTCCGTCAGCGATATTTGAAATTCCACCCAATACCAAAGATTGATTTGACAATGTAAAATTATTACCAGAAAGTGTTACAATATCATATATGTTAGATCCAAATTTATATGGTGATATTGTACCACCCGAAATAACTATAGTTCCACCACTTCCTGAAGGAGCTGGTTGCCAGGTTGCATTACCAATAGAATCAGAAGTTAATACATAACCGTTAACCGCACCATTTGTTAATTGAAATTCTGTTGTTTTTGTTTTTCCAGAAACATCTAATTTAGTTGATGCCGATAAGTGACCTATCGCAATATTTCCATTATTAAACGGTGATATAATTACATCACCACCACTTATATCTTGTATGTAAAGTGGTGAACAAGAATTCAAACGTTGGACATATAGGTCAGTAATACAACTTGCTGATGTATTACCAGTAAATTGTATTGTCGTAGTATTACCAGTTGTAAAACCAGTTATACTAACATTACCGTTTTGTCTATTTAATATTAAAATACCGTTTGAATAGGTACCGCCAGTAACATAATTGTCAGTACCACCAGAAATGATTATAGTTCCACCACTACCAGTTGGGGCTTGTAACCATGTTACCCTCCCATCAGCATCGAGGCCACCTAAAAAATATCCAGTTACATCTACAGTTGTAGTACCTGTTGTACCACTCTGTATTATTATTGGTGGTTGTACAATAAATGATGAAAGTTCACCATAATTTATATAACCATTTATACCTGCAATATTATATTGCGTACTAGCTGAAGTACTCCCCGTCCAATCTAATATTGGAGCATTTATTTTAAGATAACCCGTAGTGTTTATATGGGTTTTACCAGATAGAGTGATAGTGTCTCCACTATACTGAACTTGTTGTCTATCTTCAAAATTGGGTCTTGTATAAAATGACATATTATATTACTGTAATACCTAATGGTCTATATTGTAATGCTTTATTTAACATTTCAGCTTCAGTGGCTTTACGTGTTAACATTGCTTCAGGTCTTAATCTTTCTAACCTTTCATTAAGTCTTTCCATTAAGGCTGTTTTATCTTCTTTTGATTCACTTAATAACGATTCATAATCCATGGTTACTTCAGCATCTGTAACGCCTAGTACACCACCAAATTTACCACGAACCCTACCTAGGGTTTCTTTACATAGAGCTGTAAAATAATCTCTCACCCATTGTTTAGATGGTGTATTTAATTCACTAAAATTAACGATATCGATTGGGACATCGGAAGGTAACTTAATAATATCTTTATTTGCATTTAAACACCTTTGTCTCTCCTCATCAGATGTAGTCTCATAATACCAATACCATACTCTAGAATTATTAATTGACTGGCCGTTCAAACCAAGACCACCAAAAGCAATTCTACTACCTGGTGTTGGTATTAAATGAAGTAATCTGGTACCATTAGGCCCAGCGGTTAATTTATAAATTAAATCTGAACTTATTAATCTTTGTTTTAAATTATAGTCAGAGTTTCTTAATACAATATCAAAAGATGTGGTTAAATATGAACCACCATATCCAAAACCACCACCAGCAAATTGAGCCCCGCCAAATCCAGCCGCAAACCCACCATAACCACCACCAAATCCGTTACTAGAAAATAAAGCTAAATCTACAGTGGGTGGTTGGTAATATAATACTTCATTTAATTCTCTACCAGCTGGGATAGAGTATGTTTGTTGTCCATTTCTTAATGTAACAAAATCTTGTTTAAGTTCCCATGGTCCACGAGCTTGTAACCCAACAATTTTTGAGTAGGCATATGTGAAAGAATCTTCATAACCTAAACCTCTAGTTGTTAAAGCTTTAGTTAAATCAGCAGTATCTAAATTAATACCGTCTAAAGATGACCATTGAGTTTCAATTAACCATTCGTTTATGTAAGATGAATGGTCTTCAACCGCAATTTCTAATAGGGTGCACATTTGTTCGTCATCCAACTCAACTTTTCTGAGTGGTGCCCCTAATCTATGTTTAACCTGACGAAATACTTTTTGTTTTTCCGCTTCTTCTATAACAAGTGACATGTTCGACTTTTATTCATAAATATCGCCGAATAGTTAATGTTTATAGTATCATTAGATAAAGTTGTGTTTCTTAACGGAAGTTTTTATTAAATCCATGAAATCTGTCATAATATCCATCTCTTTATGTTCTTCACCCATAACAGTATTGATAATACCACGTTTTCTTTGTAATGTATCAAATATCATAGTTTGCACTGTGTTTTCAAATAATGGGTAATACACATTTACAGTTTTATCTTGTCCAATTCTATAACACCTATCTTCAGCTTGACTATGGTTTGCAGGAACAAAATCTAAATCATTCATAATAACCTCTGAAGCTGCGGTTAGTGTAATAGCTGAACCAGCCGAAATTATATTACCAATAAAAACCTTTATTCTATCATCTTCTTGGAAAGAATCTATAGATTTTTGTTTTTCTTTATCATTCATTGGTCCATGGTGACAAACCGCCACATCCCCAAATCTTCTTTTTAATTCTAAAAGTGAATCGGTAAAACAAGTAAAAACAATTACCTTATGACCTTCCTCTATTGCTTTTTCAGCTAACTCAACAGTGTGTTGAACCATTTCCATAGCTAAAAATTTACGAAGAACAACTAATTCAACCATATGTCTACCAGCACCAAGATTTTTACCCTCACTTTTTGCCCATTCAAGATATTCCTCAAAAACAGATTCGTAACGTTTTCTATCATCAACCTCAACATAATAAGGCGATATAATTTTAGGTGGCAAATCTAAATGATCTTCCTTTTTTCTTCTCAGAACTAAATTTGTAGTTCTTTTATGTAGTTCTTCTAAATTAGAGGCCCCATCAGTAATCCAAATAATCCTTTCTTTACCTAATTTAGTTTTTTTCCTGAATTTTTTTGCCGCACAATAACGAAAAGCAAAGAATTGCCAATTAGATGTTACACTAGAATCACAAAGATGTAATAAGTTATAATAATCCATAGGACGATTAGCTATTGGTGTTCCTGTTAATAACCACCTTCTTTTAATTGGTTTAGCAATTTCATTTACAATTTTGGTTCTATCTGCTTTTGGGTTTTTAACATAATGTGCCTCATCTAGTATTAATAAATCAAAACCTTCATCTACTAGAAATTTTTTAATCTCATAATCTTTATAGTTTTTTCTTCCATCAATTAAGGTGTGAAATTTATTTAAAATATCATAATTTATGATTGTAAATTTTTTAGGATTCCAGTGGCCAGATTTGATTATAGAAATATCATCTTCATCAACAAAATTCATAATCTCACGTTTCCAGTTAATTTTAGCATTTGCCGGACAGATAACTAATATTTTTTCAGCTTTAACTTCTAAAGCTGCAACAATTGACATAAAAGTTTTACCTAGACCCATATCATCTGCTAAAATACATTTGGGTTTTTTATATAAAAATTTAATTCCAGATTCTTGATGTTTAAAGGGTACCCTATTTTTTTTATCTAATTCTATATATTTTGAAAAATCTATATCAACATCATCTAAATTCTCCTCAAATAAATCAGTATGTATTTGTGTTTTTGGTAGATAATATAATGCCGATTCTTTTTGGTTTTTATATAACTTACCCCTAATATGGTATGATTTATCAGTCTCAGCTAAAAGTTTTTCTATGAAAACACGTTCTGGGACATTTTTTAATTCATATTTTTCCTTTAACTGTTCACCCAAATATGGCGTTATATCTACAACCTTATTAATATCTATTGGTTCCCTTTCAAAATTTTCTTCTATATAACTTATTTGACTAGGGGTGAGCAAGAAAAATCCATCCACATCCAATTTTTTCTTCATTTTTAAGATGTGTTCATTAGCACCTTCGTAGTTTCGAACCCTCTCTAAGGTCGTTTTATTCTTTAATTTGGTTAAATCTACCATACGACAAAATAAATATAGTACTTAACTGTGGAAAATAAAGAAAATCGTATATAATCAAATATTTATTAAAATATAAGTGTGCATATGGCAAAGCGTAAATTCCCTGTAAACAGGATGGGCAAATTTTTTGATGAGATTGATTTCGGAATAGAAAACGAAATGGCTCGTGAATATGTTGAAGGTGATTTAAACATAGTCGTAGTTTTATTTCAGGTAGATAGAAAAGAAACACAAACTGATGATGTTTATGGTGAAGCTAAAACAAATGAAATTAGATTTAAAGCACCTAAAGAATTAAGAGTTAAATTAGCTTTAGATGAAGCTGAAAATAAAACTTATAGTGAAGGTGTAAATAGGTATTTAGATTACGGTCAACTTAAATTTCAAATTTTCCAAGAACAGTTGGAAGAATTGAGTGCTGAAATTAGTTATGGTGACTATATAGGGTATTCAGATAGAGAGGATAATATAAAATATTTTACAGTGACTAATGACGGTAAAATATATTCAGATAACGCACATACAAGAATTGGTTATAAAGGTTACTATAGAACTATTACTTGTATTACTGCTGATTCTAACGAATTTTTACCAAATTACTAATAAATGGCTTTACCTAAAAAATATAAAAAAGATTTAAATATTAAGGTAGTCGACCCACAAGGTGGACCTAAAAAATATATTGATGACTATCACGACCAGAATAAAGCTAACTTACCACGTGGTGTGGACCACGCTGATTTAGATAATGGGTTTGTTGATTGGGTTAATAGTGATTTAGATATTGTGATAGGTGGTGATAAAGTTCCTGTAACTTTTTTAACAGCACAAAGATGGTCTGAGTTTACAAGAACTTGGCAAAATTCAGATAAATATAAAAACATTAAAATACCATTTATATCGGTAGTTAGAAAACCTGATGCACAACCAGGTACTAATCCGGCTGATTTTAAAATACCAGTTAGAAAAACATTTCCTTATATGACAATTCCTGTTTGGGATGGTAATAAAAAAGGGTCCGATGTTTATATGATACCTCAACCTGTAGGTGTGGATTTAACCTATAATATTAGGTTTTTTACTTTCAGAATGAATGAGTTAAATAAGTTAAACCAAAAAGTTTTAACAGCTTTCGCTTCAGCACAAGCATACGTTAATATAAAGGGTCATTACTTTCCTATATATTTAGAAAGTATTGGTGATGAGTCAACAATTGATGATCTTGAGGGTAAAAGATATTATGTTCAAACATATGAGTTAAGAATGGCAGCATATATTTTAAATGAAGATGAATTTGAGGTTAAACCAGGTTTAGAAAGGGCAATACTTTCTTATGAGATTGATGATAAAAAACCTAAAGTTGTTGTTAGTAGAATTAAAGATGAAACCCAACACGATAAGACAATAAGTTTTATAGTACAGTTTTTACCCGGCTCACCTACTACAATAACATTTCAATCTGATACTTTAGCAACTTTTACATCTATTGATACGGATAATATTTCATCAGTTACGTTTTATGTGAATTCAATGCCAACTTCTATGCCATTTTCTGTTAACGAAACAGACATGATTAGCATAAGTATAGTTAGAACAAATTCAACTCAGTTATCTGAGCTAATATTAAGAGGAACAGTACCATTATAATGACAAATTTTTGTGGAAATAGTGATATAACTAAGATTTTTATTGTCGAACCTGGTAATGCATTTACTGGTGGTACAATCGACGGTAATTTAATTATTAATGGTGATATTATTAATTGTTCTTCTGGTGCAACAATTTATACTGAAACTATTGTTGCCTGTGAAAGTGGGGTAACTATTAATAACGCTATAACAGTTTACCCAACCGATGTTATACCAACATCAGATAATTTAATAAATTTTGGTTCACCAGTAAGGAGATATAGGGATATTAATACTGTTAGTGGTACATCTACAGTTTGGACATCTACTGGTGTTATCTATACACCAGTTTTGAATTTAGGTTCTGATTTAAGTGGAAATACAAGAATAATAACGGCCGATAGTTCTATCATACAAGATGACTGTTTATTGGGTGGAACTTACTAAAGTCAATGATATTTATAATAAAATTAAAGAAAAAGAAAAATGGCAACAAGAAGAACAATACATGTACTTAAAAACAGTGTAATTCCTGGACAATCATTACCTAGTAGTGGTGTAAAACCTGGTGAACCCTTAATTAACCTTGGAGATGGTATTCTATTCTTCTCAGGTGGAACAGCTGGAGTACCTACATGGGTACCTTCAGATAATAACGCTAACTATTTTGAAGTTGGTTCCAATTTATATAACCTTAAATTAAGAAATCAGTTAACTACCTATCAAGGTATTAGTGGTTCTGGTTTAATTGGTAAATTTTTATCTGGTACAACAACAGGTTTTGTATTAGCTAATATATCAGACATTCAGGGTGTTGATACTGATAGTTATGTAACAGGTGGTACTTGGTCACCCAACACATTAACTTTAGGTTTAAACGGTGGTAAACCTAGTGTTCCTATAACAATAGATTCATTTAACAATGTGACACTTTATGGTGTCACTAATGTTAGTGATTTAACCGTAACTGGTACAACCACTTTAAACGGACCTTCTTATTATAATCAAACAGTTACAGGTAGTAACCAGTTTGAGGTTGTTAATTATGGTTTACTAACATCTTACACACAAACAAACGATGTATACACAACTGGTGGTACTTCATTAACTTCCGCCACTAATAATACACCAACACAATCTTTATTGTTGGGTTATAAGGGTACCCCAATTGGAGGTCCTTATTCTGTTATAACGGAAAATACATTTACAACTGGTGGTACATTAAATGGTAGTGTTGTTAGTTTCTATAGGAATGATGGTACACCATACTCGGTGGATTTAGGTAGTCTCTCACCAACAGGATTTACAGACACATACGTAACAGGTTTCACAAAATCTGGTAATATATTAACTATATTAAGAAACCAAGGTGAACCAAATTTAACGGTAGACTTAAGTACTTTACAATCTTTAACTGTTAATGGTAACTTAACAACCACTGGTCAAACAACAACTAATGATTTATTAGTTAATAACTTCGTTCTAGGTAGTTTAATACCTGATACTGGTTGTACATACGATTTAGGTTCAACAACAAACAGATGGAATGATGTTTGGGCTAAGAAAGTCAAAATTGGTACTTGTACTACTGATTTAGAAGATGATGGTTCACAATTTATAATCACGGTTGGTGGTACATCTTCGGGGGCTACAATTAACTTAAATGGTGGTGAGTTAAATGTCGGTGGTAATATATTACCTATTGGTGATTTAACCTACAATATAGGTGAACCTTCAAATAGATGGAACAATGTTTACGCAGCTAATATTTCAGCATCAGCTATTACGATAAGTAATTTATCACCAAACAGAGTTGTTTATACAAATGGTTCTGGTAGTTTAGCAACTGAAACTGGGTTTGAATATAATGAATCAACGGATAGAATGACTGTTGGGGCATTAACAGTTAATAACCCAACAGGCACAACATCTTATATTGGTCAAGGTGGTTTAGAAATTGGTTCTGGTGGTTCGACAAGTACTCCTGGTATTGGTGATTTAATAGTACACGGTAATTTAGATGTTTTCGGAACAACTACAACAATTAGTACTTCTGAACTTTATATTGAAGACCCACAGATTACTTTAAACTATAACCCTACTGGTAATACGTCACCTACATCTATTGCCTCTGGTTTTAAAATACAAGATGGTGCTGGTGTTGTTAGTACAGATGTTTATTTAACTATCGCACAAATGAACACCTTTATAGGCGGTGATGTAACTGAATATTCAGGACCTACTGGGTACACTAATAGAGGTTGGTTAACACAATTGAATGATATAGTAATAAGAAATACTAACCTAAATAATGGAGCACCAGATGGTGTCAGGGTGTTGGCCGAATTTGATTGTCTGGATGGTGGCACTTATTAAACTAAATTTATCTCACAATTTTATATCCCCAATCGAAAGTTGGGGATATTTATTTTCATAGGGTTATATAACCTTTAATTACACACCCTAAATAGGGATTTATAAATAGTCATACATATGACAGGTATTACAAGACAAAATATTTTTAAACTTAAGAGATCCAATGTCTCAGGTAAGGTACCCACACCTTCACAACTATTAGTGGGTGAGATGGCCGTTAATACTCAAGATGGTTATTTATATACAGCAATTTCTGATTTAACTGGTACAACAGTAGGTGTTAGACAAATAGGTTGGGATAGGCTATCAACAATTTCAGGTGGTACTATTAATGGTAATGTAATTATTAATGGTACATTATCGGCGACAACAATACAAGGAAACGGTAATGGAATTACAAACGTTGGTTTAAGAACTAAATCTGGGGTGGTGAGTAGTAGTACATTTTCTGGTGTACCTAGAAAAGCAACAGTAACATTTACAACAAATTTTCCCACAAATAATTATTCAATATCTATTTTAGGGGGAGATAATAGGACTTTTACTTATGAATCAAAAACGGTGAGTGGATTCACAATAAATGCTAACTCAGCAGCACCATTAACAAATGACGTTCTTTGGATGTCAATACAACACGGAGAATACTAATATTTATTATATATGAGTTTAATTATAGATAGTTTAAATGTGGAAGGACCAATGAATGTCACTGGTGACACTATTTTTCATAGTAACGTTAGTGGTGTTAAATTTTTTGGTGATGGTATAGGCCTTTATAATATAACGGGTGGAACTTATTTAAGTGCGGCAACATATACTAACGGTAGTATTATTCTCACAAATAGTAATGGGTCTGTGGTGTCTACACCTATAACTGGTTTAACTAGTGATATAGACGAACAAATAGCTACACTACAAGAATCAATTAGGGTAGATTTACAAAATAACAAATATTCAAATGAATTAAGTATCTCAACAACACCAACTATTATAGCATCTGGTAGTACTAATATAGAATTAAGTGGTGGTGTTTATACTATTAATTTTATTTCAGAATTTGAAGGTTCTGGAGGGGGTAATAAGCGTTTAATTACCTACACATTAGGTACTGATTTCAATAATAACCCAATTTTTACCGGTCAAACTTTTCAGATATATGCTGTTAATAATCAATATTCAACAACTAACACTGTTGGTGTTAGGTATTTACCGTGGAGAACTAATGTATATGTTTATGGTTATGCCACAAGTGGTAATATAAACGTTAGAAATAGAAATCTAACACTTTACGGTATTAATAACGTTTTAGTTTTAAGTGGTACAACGTAATATGGGAACAAAATTAAATTACAATAAAAATATAGAAATTAAATCAATACCACAGTTGGTAGATGAGTTGGAAGGTGCTTTAGGTGTTAATAATACTGTTACAACCAAACCAATTGATTTTTCAGTAACATACATACCAACTAATTTGATTGTTAATTTTGATTTTGATTTAACACAGAATCAAATAGACACATGTGATAATACGGTAAATAATTTCATATATAACCCCAATTATACTTTTAGAAGATTTTTTAAAATTAATAATTCTTTGGGTGATCCTTCTAAACTCGATTACGATATTTTAGGCCTTAATAAAAAAAGAGTCATAATTAAGGGTGAGTTAAGAGAAGTTGGTTATTACTGTGGTTACAACCCAACAGCTAATACTTTTTCAGATTTAGTTGTCTTAGAAAAAAGAACCTATAATAGAGACCCTATTGGTATTGCAACATCTAGAGATCAAACTAGTATTTGGTATTTAAATGACGGTAATAGTGGTTTAACAAAAACTTTCACTAAGTATTATACTGAGGAGCAAGGTATAGAGGAGGGTATTAATAGAAGAGG
>Ga0307379_10014721_pt1 | contig 10064 bp, 6 predicted proteins | sample UN2MG_FD_202237 | JGI IMG/M metagenome (GOLD analysis project Ga0307379, IMG submission 202237) | Soil microbial communities from Risofladan, Vaasa, Finland - UN-2 | ecosystem: Environmental > Terrestrial > Soil > Coastal area > Acid sulfate soil | place: Finland: Risofladan, Vaasa | collected... | reverse complement strand
AATTCTACTTTTCCTTCTTCTATGTGTTTCAATATTCCCTGTTTGTAAGATACCTGTGTTATGGTTCCTTTATCTGTTTTAAAATAATCTGGTAATCTATTAGCTTCTACAATCTCATTGATCTGTGATTTATATTCATCGAATCTTGAAAGATTGAAATGCATTTCTTTTGGTTTTGATTGCCAACCAAATAAAGTTATTTTACTTTTTTGTAACTGGTTATCCCATTCAATACCCTTTTTAACTTTTATAGAATCGTTATAAATCCAATGTTTTAGATATTTTTGATTTTTCTCATATTCTGTTAGTCTATCGTAGGTTATAGATATTGATATTGGCTGATTTTGATCTTTAAAATAAAAATATTCCTCATTGATGCCCTTAACAGAATCTTGATAAAATAAATCTAATGCTTTTAGAATATTGGTTTTGCCTGCATTGTTTTCCCCAATTAAAACCGCCAACTCATCAATCACAATACTGATATGGTCTATCGACCTAAATTTGTCTATCTCAATTTGTTTTAATTTCATATTATACCCTCCTCTAATAAATAATGCCATTTTGAACAACGTAGTGTTGGTAAAAATTAGTGAAAATAGTTTATAAAATAATCTTTACTTTTGCTTTAATATATTATTGTGTGGATTTATTAAATATTTTCTTGAGAATAAACCTTGAAATTTAATGTAGTTAACAGAGCCATTTACTATATCTACTTTTAAAGCATCATAGATTTCTCCTTTTGCACTAAAGTAAAGAACTTGCCATCCTAATTTAGTAATGTTCTTCAATGTATCAATCTGTCTCTTTAACCTATCAGGATCAGCTTTTACAAATGGATCATCCAAAATAAAGAATCCTTTATTCCCTTTTAGGAGTTTTTCCCCAAGAGCAAGACGAATAGAAAAATATAATTGGTCATGAGCACCACCGGATAATTTTTCTGCTCCCAGTATCTCCCCATCCATACGTTTAACTTCAATCCTCCCGGTCTCCTGATTAAAAGTAACTTCCTTATAGAAACCATCTGTAATTTCATTAAAATACTTTGAAATAGAACTCTCTTCACCAAAAAGCTCGGAAACCTTTTCTTTTTCTTCTACTTCTATTTCTTCAAAAATTTTTATGGCCTCTAATGCATTATCTTTATTGGCCTCATTTTTATTTATAAATCTTTGCAATCTATCTTCAACTGCTTCTAAATCTACTGATGTCTTGCAATATAAATATTCCTCTTCTGCTCCCAGAATCTCATTTACTTTTCGCTGTACATTCTCCATTTCCTTTTGAAGCGATACCATCTTATCATTTATCTCTTCCAGCTTCTCTTCAAACTCCCGTTTTTTCTCTTTCAATTCTGATACAGCGGTTTCACTATATTTTATCTCCTTAGCTTTATCCTTATACTCTACAAAATTACCAATTTCTTCATCCCATTGCGAAATATTTTCCTCTAATTTCTCGCTATCTCCCCCGAAGTAGATCTTCAGGATACTTTCTTGTTCTCCCATTAGCTTTTCGAGTTTTTGTTTCGATTTAAATTTCTTGGTATATTCATCTAAAGATCCTTCTCCTGACTTTATTTTTATCCCATCTATATTCTTTTCGGCACCTTTAATCTTATTTTCTATATCTGGTATTTTTTTATATCGTAATTCCTTAATTTTTCCCTCCAAGTTTTCTTTTTTCCTTTTTATTTCCTGTAACTCATCGGATTTCTTACGATACTCATCATCAAACTTCTGAATATTTGAAAAAATTCCCTCAATATCTTCTGCGCCCAATCCAAATTTTGAAAGGGTTAATTTATTCCTTTTAATCATTCCTACAAAGCACGCCTTATCTCTTACAAACTGGAACTTAATAATTACTGAAAACACAGTTGAAATTGAAGATAATGCTACCAAAATGTAAAATAATAATGATGGACTGAATATAACTCCGAGTAAGGATACCCCAAATAAAATTACAGAAATTATCCCCACTGAAGTAAAAAAAATATTTTTTCCCTCTTGTTGTGCTAACTCTCCGCTCTTCATCTCGCAAGTCTTCAATTCTGGTCTAATTTCCTCGTCTAATTTTATCTTTCTCTCATCAAAAATCCAAAAGTCTCTTTCTACCCCACTTAATTCTTTGGTTGTATCTTTGAACTCCTTTTCTATTTCCTTGACTTCTGCAGATAATTTTTCTTTTTCTTTATTATATTTCTGGCTATCTCGTTCATAGTCTCTCCATAATTGCTTATCATCTTCATTGTAGATTTTCAAATCCCTAAATTCTTCGAAAGCCTCTTTGAGTTTATCTAAGGACTCTTTCCCTTTTTCATATTTCTCTCTCTTTCTAGCGTTTTCAAAAGTTACTACTTCTTGTTCAACCCCTTCTATCTCTTCCCTGTGCTTGACTGACTCTTCTTCAAGTAGGTCATATTTTTCTTTTTTAATTTTATCTTTTAAAATATTTATTTCCCCAAGTAATTCAGAAGCGCTATTTACTCTAGATTTTATATACTCGAATTCCTTCTTATCAGAAAATTCAGAATCACTTTCTGCTCGTGTTAATCTCCCCAGCTCCTGAAGTTTCTTTTTTATAGAAGATATCTCTTTTGTTCTCAAGCCTGTTAGACGATCAGTTACATTAGTATAAAATTCACTCTCCTGTGTAATGGATAAATCACTATCCCGTATGATAAAAATATTACGGCACTCTGAGGTCGTCAGGCCTACTGTTTTTGTTAAATCTTTCTTCCTGGATAATTTTATTTCTTTGCCCTTATCGTCTTCTATAATGATATAGCCTTCTGGTTTTTCATCTACTCGATTTATTTTCTGGAAATCTTTCATGTTTCCTCCCAGCAACAATTTTACAAAGGCATCTATGGTTAGCGTTTTCCCATCTTCATTCTTACCAAAAAAAAGATTGAATTTATCTAATAAAATTTTCCCTGTATCTGGTAAAGGGCCATAATGGGTTATTGATAATTCTTTTATTTTCATTATTTTACTTCCATCATCGATTTAATTGCTATTTGCTGTATCGATTTCTCCTTTTCTTCTTGGTAATCAGATTCTCTAAGTTTGCACATAAATTTTTTGAATAAGTCATCTTCTAATATTGTTTGTATATCTTTAAACTCGTATCTTTCTTCAATGCATTTTTCATTGATAATTTCTTTTATTTGGCTAACAATCTCAGATTCACTTATCTCAATCTCTTTGCTGTTAATATATCCCTTGATTATTAAAATGACCCTGGCTTCCGGCTGAATTTTATTCATAATTGCTTTTACAATCTCTAATGGTTTTTTATTTTCGTATGGATTAAATTCTATCACCACTTCTTCAAAATATGGTGTATTAAGAAGGTGTTCCTTTGGTGGCTTTCCTACCTCAAAAATATTTACTTTTCTCTTTCCTTTTTCTCTTTTTGTTATTGAAATAGGCGAACCAGGATACACAAAGTAGCCACCGTTCTCTAATTTCCACATGTCAAATTTTGAATGAAAGTGGCCAGCAAGCACATAATCAATATTTAAATCTTTAAAATAAGAAAGTTTGGCTGGCATATATCTTTCTTCTCCCTCATCGCCAAAATCTCTCCTGGAAAAGAATGCGTCAAGCAACTCACCATGGTAAAGCAAAATATTTTTCTTATCGGGAGTTAATTTATTTGCAAGAGAGTGTAATTTAATAAGAATATTTTTCCCCTCTATGGTTTCAAAAGGCATTCCCCATATTCTGATATCTTTAAATTCAAAAGGAGTGTCTAAATCATTTAAAATAGTAGTATCTTCGCCAAAAAACATACCACTCTTATAGGAATTGCAATCGTGATTACCCGGGATTAGAACAATTTTAAATCCATTGCGTGAAAATATATTTCGTATCTTAGGTCTTAGATTCTCAGCATTAGCGCCTTTATCAAAGAGATCTCCACTTATCACAAAAATTTCAACTTTCTCCTTCTTGCCAGTTTCAATTAACTTTTGGAGAGTTTTCCATCTATCGTCTTCATATTCCCTTAAATGTACGTCTGCAGTATGAAGTATTTTCATTTTATTTTTACCTCAGCTTCCCCTGAAAGCTTTTTAATCTTTTTTTCTTTCTGTGATAATAAAATCTTCATTAATTAAAATTACACAATTTATTATTCCCTTAACAAGCAATAGTTCTTGGGGTTACAAACCCACATTAGTAAAGAACTGCTCCTCTTGAAAGGTGCATTTTTATTTTCCACCTTAAGTGCATTTTAGTTTACCATTTCCAATGGCTCTGGCTCTTTATCTTTGACAAACACTGGGTGAAACAGTAACTCTACCAAAAAATAACTTCGTTTTAAGTTATCTGCTAAAAGTTACCAAATGATTGAGCTAGTACAAGAGTATCTATTTATTATTTATTATTTAAACAAAATTTTTAATGTCCTATCAACAAAGCTTTTAAGCTCAGCATCAATTATTGCTTCATAATCTGCATTAGGATTGATAGAATGATGATATTTTTTTGAAAAGTCATTAATGTCTTTTAATTCATTCAATTGCGGTTTCATATTACTCAAAGGTTCTCCATTTGAGGCATTCTCTATTTTCTCAATAAAATCTCCAAGCCATTCGCCTTCAGTAAATTTTCCGGGGAATCTGAGCCTAAGATATCCTTCTAAAAGAAGTCTTATACATATGGCAACATTTCGCAGTTGTTGTTGTCCAGATATACCTTCATTTAGATATTTTTCTAAAATAAAATAGTTATTAAAGTACTCACCTGAAGTTTCTTTTTCTAAATCCCATTCAGAAATTTTATATGTTTCAGCAGATCTTACTATTTGCAAATTCTTACATTTTGATTTATCAATCTCATTCCAGAATTTTCTGGCAAAAATAGTATTATGGGTTAGTATTATTATTTGCTTTGCTGAGCCATTTATTCTTTGTAATTGCTGAGTGGTAGCTGTTCTACGATTAGAGTCCAAACTTGATAAGGGGTCATCAAAAATAATAATTTTATCTGAAAGGTTGGGATCTAAATCAAGTTTAGCTAAAAAGAAGGCGAAAGATAAAGAACTTTTATCTCCTTCACTTAATGTATATTTGAAACAAGGATTTATTTCGTCATCCTCAAATAGAATTTCTTGTCCAGATAATCTAAGTTTATATTCGACCATCGGGTCTTTGCTTCTTCCCACATAGCTACCACCTCTTGTCTCTACAATTTCAAATTCAGTGCCAAATTTTTTAAGATAGTCATTTATTTTCTCTCCATATTTTTTAAATACTCCTGAAATAAATTTGTTTAATTCTTCTTGTTTCTGTTCTTTTTGCTTATTCAATTTGCTGATTTTATTATTTTGCTGATTATATTCAGTACATAATTCTATTTTTTTCTTATCAAACCTCTGCTTTTGAACTTCTAATTTTAATAATTCTGTGTTTAATTTTGGCAAATCTACCTGTGTCTTTTCTTTCAATACTTGAATTTCTGAATTGCAAAGATCAATGGTCTCATTGTAATTTGTTATTTGTTGATTAAAATACTTCAATAATCTTTCAAATTCATCAACAAGTTTAGTTTCCACTATCTCGAGTGGATCTTTATTTTTGACCTCAACAAGTTTTATCAAATCATTAAATTTCATGGTAATTTCAGTTTTATTAGTAAAAATATTGCCCTTAAATAGTCTTGCCTTAATATGATTTTTCCAAAATTCAAACAACACATTATTTTTCAAGACTTCCTTTTCAATTTCATTTATTTCACCAGCAATATTTATTTTCTGAACATCTAACATTAAAGCGGAAATGCTTGCTTTTAGATTTTTATACTCTTTATTAAAGTATTGATTGTATGCCTCAATTATCTCTTTTGCCTTATCAATGTTTTGCAAGCAAAAAGGACAAATATTATTTTTTATATGCCGATGACCCTTTTCTAACCAATCTTCTGACTCACTTCCCATTCCTAATTCTTTTTTGCGAATCTCTACTTTTTGTAAATATTCATCAGAAATTGTAGTAATAGATTTTTGAAGAATAGTTCTTGGATTAGTTAAATCTACACTTAACTGAATTAAACTTAATCTCTTCAATAAATCTTTATTTTTTATTTCTTCATAAGCTTCGGCAGTTTCGATTTCCTTCCTTTTTTCGGTTACCTTCTTATCAATTTCTAAATCTTCTTTTAAATTCACAAAATCTTCTAATGAATAAACATTTTTCAGATATAGATCAATTTTTGATTTTATTTCTCTTAGTATTCCATTCTCTTTTTCAATTTCAGTTTTTAAACTATTAATTTCTTCTGTTAATTCCACGCCTTTAGCACCAACTATGAATTTATGAAGAGTTTTTTTGTGAGTAGATGATACTTCAAAACCTGAATAAATATTTTCATTTACAAAGAAAATATCAAATATTTCTATATCCCTTAATATATTATCCCAGTTATTCTCCTTAAAAGTTTTTTTCCCAGAATCTGATAATATCTCTATTTCTTGAGAACCTGTATCCTTAATTGTTCTCCGAGCTTTAATAATTTTAGTATTATTATCTCTTAATGACCTAAAAATATCGGAAAGCGTTGTTTTACCAGCTCCGTTTTCTGCATAAATAATATTCGTTTTTGAAAGTTCTCCATTCCAACTTGAAGTAGGTTTCAATGAATAATTCGCAAACTTGCCAACACCTTTAATTTTCACTATTTTTTTAATCATATTTTCTTACCTGTTAATTTGATATCCAAGTCTGTATTGTCAAGAGAACCGTTGTTAACCTAACGCGCCTAACAATACACTTAATTCTAATATTTTCTTAAATCTAATCGATTCAAACAAGGTGCTTCCCGATGTTATCCCAACCTTAAACTTACTAATTTCTTCCACAATCTTTCCTCTTAGTTCCTAGTCGCGTAATGTTTTGCTGTTTATGTCCTTAATCCTTCCGGAATTAATCCACTCTTTTATTATTTCTCTTCTCTTTTCTCCCAGGATAACCTCAAGTAATTTTGAAGTTATTCCTTTAACTCTTCCCCTCTTAAGCTTTTCTTTCCAAAAATCAGGTAGTCTTTTTTCTGTTTCTATTCTTATCTCTTCTATTATCGGGCTATCGTTCTATAAGAACAATAATTCCAAGGGTGAACTTCATAGCTTGCCAAGGTGTAGGTGTTTCCCCAAAATTCCATATAATAATTTACACAGGCTTCAATGCTGTCTAGAGCCGGAGTAGCTGAGGCAAAGAAATCCCACACTTCAATAAAACCATATTTTCCCGGCGTAGAACCCCAATACCAATTGTAGTCTGTATCTTTATATTCAAAAACAGTTATGAGGTGTCCTGCAGATTCATTAAGGAAAAATATGGGTATAGAATATACAATGTAATCATGATAGTTTAGAACATAACAACTAAAAATACCAAAATCGGTACAATCTCCTTCTTTCCTAATATAAAATTCATAGGGAGTATATACGCCGTCATGTTCTTTATAGTGGCAAGTACTTAAAAAATTAAGTAGTTTTAGAGGAATATTTAATTCATTTAATAAAGATATGAATTGAGAATCATATTCATCCATCCCGCCATTATCTGGAATAATTGGTGGTGTTGTTACCCAGCTGCAACCTACAAAAAATAAACAAAAAAATAGTAGTATTCCTAAAACAAATAATTTTTTCATATTTACCTTTATTGTATTACAATTTATCAAATATTTCTTATTGTTGGCTTTAAATATGACAGGTGACGGTTCTTTGTTACACTTCTATCCTTCCGGATTTAATCCACTCTTTTATTATTTCTCTTCTCTTTTCTTCTTAGAAAATAGGGACCTGTTGTCACTATTTATTATTAATTATCATCCTCCGTTTCAATCCACTTTACGCGGGTCTAAGATACAAGATCAAATATATTACTACCGTACACCCCTTCTAAATGATGTCTCATTAACACTTCTTCTTCTAACTGCTTACTGGTCTAAATTACTTCCAGGTAATTAACTTTTTTTAACTCTAAATATTATCATTTTTAATTCTGACTCTCAGAAAGGCTATTAATTATTTTTTTTATTTTATTTAAGTTCGGAATACAATTACAATTATGATTATAAATAACCCAATAAGAGTCATGAAACATCCCACAGTTTGAAGAGCACCCAACACAGTTGGCTCCCCACATTTAGGACATTTTGTTACGCCCGTTCCTAAAATATTTCCACAGTTCTTACAAACCATTTTCCCGCACTCTGGACATTTTGTTACTCCTTCTGATAGAGAAATTCCACAGTTCCCACATGTTCGCATTTTCCTCTCTTTTTCTATTTTGTTTTTTACTTTAACCTCTTCATCTGAGATAAGTTCAAAAGGCTGGTCTTCTTCTTTAATTTTAATATAAGGATTTTCTATGGCATTAGGAATTTTGAACTTAACTAATGGCTCATTGCAATTTTTACAAAATTTGCTACCTTCTTCATTTTCAAAATCACATAGAGGACATTTAATTTTCATAGTTTAATCCCCTTTAATTCTCCTTTCTAAAACGGAAACTTCCAAACTCTTCTAATTACCTTTCTACCTATAACTTTATTTTTTACTCTCCGGGCAATCTTTTTAGGATCACCACTCGATAGTTTTTCGATATCGTTGGTCTTTCTGGCCAGATTGTAGAGAAATGAAACTATTTTGCTCACCTACCTAATCTCCTTTAAAATTTATTGGCATTCTAATTTTCTATTCGAATATTTTGTTTTATAATATGCCTTTAGCTTCTATAAAAAATCCAAATTATAAAATTTCTTTTCTTGATCTTTTATTTTAGAGTCATTAATATCCAATTCTACTAAATCCTTTTTTTAAAATGCCCATCTCAATAAATGCAGTATAAATTCTGTATCTAATTGGGATAGAGAATCATTTTGTATCTTTCAGTTATTCTTTTTTATGGATTACATTTCTTACAAGGTCTTCTACCAGAAGCGATTGCCTCTTCACGGGTTTTAAATCGAATTAGGTTTTCGGGCGTTATCGATGCTACATAAGAACAGCTAAAATAATGAAATACATCTGAATTTTTTGAAGCAGCATATTTATATTCTTGGGATTCAGAAGTTTTAGTTTCGCTTTTTACTATTGGTGGCGCTCTTATACTTCCTTTTTCTGTAAATACCTGATAATCTGTACCATTTGTTTCTACTAAAATAGTTCCATTCAGATCTGTCCTGTAAATATTTATTCCTAAGTTTTGGAGAAGAGTCAAAGTTTCCTGATGGGGATGACCATACTGATTACTCTTCCCACAAAAAATTATGCTTGTTTCTGGATTTACTAATTTAATAAAGGGAGGTGAAGAACCACTGTAAGATCCGTGATGGGCTATTTTTAAAATATCTACATTTAGATTATTTCTGGATTCATTTAAAAGTTGACCTTCTCTCTTTTTTTCAATATCTCCGGTAAATAAGCAAGAGAAATCTTTATAATCCAATCTAATTACTATTGAATTATTATTAAGCTCAGACTCCTTAATAAGAGGATTAGCTGGAGGTAGAATAATAAAAGTTAGGGGACCTAAATTGATCTTCCTGGAAGTTCCTCTATAGTAGTTGATGTTATACTTTCCAATAGCGGTAATCATCTTCTGGTAGATAATGGTAGTATGGGGTATGCCTGAATCGATAAAAGCTTTTGGTCTATATTTTGCAATAATCTTATCCATACCAGTAATATGGTCAGCATGGGCGTGGGAAGCTATAAGTAGGTCTATATGGGCAATACTGAGGTTTTTTAAATAGTTTAAAATTAAACTCTCATCGGGTCCTGAGTCAATTAAGACCACTTGGCCTGATGATAAAATAATAACTGAGGAATCTCCTTGACCTACATCCAGAAAATAGATTTTTAGATTTTCTTGGGCATATAATGTTCCAGTAAAACATAAGATGAAAACTAAAGCCGAGATAATAATTAATTTTTTCAAAGTTGGATATCCCCGCCTTGGTCTTTTTTCTTTAAATTTTCCAGCTGTTCTTTAATGTTTTTTCTTCTTGTTTCAGTTTCTTTTTCATCAATTTTAATATTGA
>Ga0307379_10014719_pt1 | contig 10064 bp, 4 predicted proteins | sample UN2MG_FD_202237 | JGI IMG/M metagenome (GOLD analysis project Ga0307379, IMG submission 202237) | Soil microbial communities from Risofladan, Vaasa, Finland - UN-2 | ecosystem: Environmental > Terrestrial > Soil > Coastal area > Acid sulfate soil | place: Finland: Risofladan, Vaasa | collected... | reverse complement strand
CCCCTTTGAGGGGGAGGATTAAGGTGGGGGTGAGACATTTTCTGTCATTGCGAACCCTGATTTATCAGGGTGTGGCAATCTCAATTGGTCAACTGGTTAACAAAATTGATTGACTAATTGGGAGATTGACGGATTAAATATGCTTGTATTTTATAACTTAATTTACAAAAAAGAAGGATTTTACCAACCTTTTGTTGTATTAGAGTAATGTTATAGAAAAATTAGAAAAGATTTATTTTTTACTCTCTAGTGGCGGTTTAATGGGATAGATATATATTCTTGAGGTACGACAGAAAACTTTCCCTTGGAACATGTTTTACAATACAAACATTGATAAAATAATAAAATCTTCTTACAATAAAAACCAATTAATAAATAAATTAATAGGAAGTGAAAATGTCTGATAGTTATATAACTCCTGAAGTTAAGGCTAGACTACAAATAGATAAGAATTTAATCCAAACCGGATGGATAATCCAAAATAAAAATCAATTAAATCTTTCCGCTGGGTTAGGTATTGCAGTGAGGGAGTACCCAACAGATTCCGGTCCGGCTGATTATATACTTTTCATAGATAAAAATCCCGTTGGTGTAATTGAAGCGAAAAAACCGGAAGAAGGAGTTAGGCTAACTTCTCATGAAGATCAAACTTCAAAATATGCAGAAAGCCACTTAAAATGGTTCTTAAATAGTAAACCTCTTCGATTTAGGTATGAGAGCACAGGAGAACTAACCAGATTCACAGATTCCAATGACAATATACATCGTTCAAGATTAATATTTAATTTTCAAAAACCACACACTTTGCAGGAATGGCTTAAGCAGGATGATACTTTAAGAAATAAGCTTGCCAAATTTCCTGAATTAAATACCAAAGGATTAAGGGAATGCCAGATAACTGCCATAAAGAATCTTGAGCAATCATTTTCAGAAAATCGACCGAGAGCACTTGTTCAAATGGCAACAGGGAGTGGAAAAACCTATACGGCAATTACTTCTATATACAGATTACTTAAATTTGCCAATGCCAAAAGAATTTTATTTCTTGTAGATACAAAAAATTTAGGTATGCAAGCTGAACAGGAATCTATTGGATACTCACCCGTTGATGATTCCAGAAATTTAGGTGAGCTTTATAATATCCAGCGCTTGAACTCAAGTTACATTTCCAAAGACAGTCATATTTGTATCTGCACCATCCAAAGAATGTATTCAATCTTAAAGGATAAAGAGCTTGATGAAAGTCTGGAAGAGATCTCTTTAAATGAAGTTAAATTAATTGGACCGCCCAAAGACGTTGTCTACAATGAAAAATATCCACCCGAATTTTTTGATTTTATTGTGATAGATGAATGTCACCGTTCAATATATAACTTATGGCGGCAGGTAATTGAATATTTTGATGCCTTTCACATAGGGCTTACTGCTACCCCCGATAAAAGGACTTTTGCTTTCTTTCATGAAAATGTAGTCAGCGAATATTCCCATGAGCAGGCAGTGGTTGATGGAGTAAATGTGGGATACGATACCTATATCATAGAAACCGAGATTACCCAGCAGGGAAGTAAAATTAATGCCAAAGAATTTATTGATATCAGAAATAAGCTAACCAGAGAAGAACGTTGGGAGCAATTAGACGAAGAGTTTCAATATTTTGGAAATGATTTGGATAGAAGTGTAGTTAATCCCAGCCAAATAAGAAATATCATTAAAACTTTTAAAAACAAACTTTTAACAGAAATATTTCCCAATAGACAAGAGGTTCCCAAGACCTTGATTTTTGCTAAATCCGACAGTCACGCAGATGATATTATTCAGATAATAAGAGAAGAATTCGCCGAAAGTAATGAGTTTTGCAAAAAAATTACCTATAAATCCGATGAAGACCCAAAATCAATACTTGCTTCCTTCCGCAATGACTATAATCCAAGAATAGCTGTTACGGTTGATATGATTGCTACCGGTACAGATGTAAAGCCGATAGAATGTATATTTTTTATGCGCGATATAAAATCAAAGAACTATTTTGAACAGATGAAAGGAAGGGGTACCAGGACTCTTCTAAAAGATGATTTAAGAAAAGTAACGCCTTCTGCTTCTGATAATAAAACCCATTATGTAATCATAGATGCAGTCGGTGTGTGTAAATCATTAAAAACGGATAGTAGACCACTTGAACGAAAACCCTTAATTCCTTTAAGAGACCTGATGATGAACATCGCCATGGGTAGCAGGGAAGAAGATATTTTACTATCAACCGCAAATAGATTAATCAGAATAGATCGGGCAGTATCTGAAAAGGAAAAAGAAATATTTACCGAGATTTCCTCGGGCAAGTCCATAACCGAAGTAGTTAAAGACTTGCTTGATGCAAATGATTCGGATTTTATCAAAACTAAGGCAAAGGAAAAATATAAAGTAGAAAAAGAAGAAATAACTAAAAAGCAAATTGAGGACACTCAGAAAGAATTTTTAGATAAAGCCTGCGATATTTTTAATAATCCAGATATTAGAGAATACATTGAAAATGTTAGAAAAAAACATGAACAAATCATAGATACAATCAATATTGATACCGTTGTAAATGCCGATTGGGATAAACAAACACAAAACCAGGCGCAAAATACCATAGAAACTTTTCAGGAGTTTATAAAAAAGAATAAAGATGAGATAATAGCTCTTAAAATATTTTATAGTCAACCTCAAAGAATAAAAGAAATTACTTTCAAGATGATAAAAGAACTCTATGAAGCTTTAAATTCTCCTTCCTACTCCTTAACTATAGAAAAATTGTGGGGAGCTTATTATCAACTTGGTGATAATAAAGTAAAAGGAATAAGCACGAAAAGAATGCTGACTGATATTGTGTCGCTTATTAGGTATGAACTTAAAATAGATAAAGAATTAGCCCCGTTTTCCGAAATTATTAACCGGAATTTCAAGGAGTGGGTATTCAAAAAAAATGCTGGACATATACAATTTACAGAAGTACAAATGGAATGGCTGAGAATGATAAAAGACCACATTATGACTTCTATGAAAATAACTAAAGGGAATTTTAATTTTACTCCCTTTGACGCACTTGGTGGAATAGGTAAATTCTATCAAGTGTTTGGTGAAGAGTACGAAGAGATAATTAATGAATTAAATGAGGTGTTGGTAGCTTAAATGTTTAGTCATGTTAAAAATTGGGAATTGTCTAAAATTGGTGAATGCTTAATGATTATAAGAGGTATTTCATTTCCAAAATCAGCTAAAGATATTAATTATAAAGATGGATTAATAGCATGCTTAAGAACTAAAAATGTTCAGAAAGAACTTGACTGGAATGATTTATGGTTTGTGGATAGTACCTTTTTAAAACGTGAAGAACAAATTATTAAAAAAGGCGATATTCTCATATCTGTATCAAATAGCCTGAAATTATTAGGGAAAGTTTCCTTAGTAAAAAGTGTTCCTTATGTATCTACTTTAGGTGCTTTTATTGTTAATTTAAGAGTTTCAGAATTACTTAATAATAAATTTATATTTTATTATTTATCTTCTCTTGATTTTAAAAATAATGTAGTAGAAAATGCTTCTACAACCACGAATATTTCAAATATATCTACAGGAAAACTTGCAAATATTTTCATACCCATTGCTCCGTTAAATGAGCAAAACCGCATTGTAGAAAAAATCGAAGAATTATTTTCAGATTTAGATAAAGCAACCGAAGATTTAAAAAAAACACAGGAACAATTAAAAATCTATCGGCAAGCAGTTCTTAAAGCCGCATTTGAAGGGAAATTATTAGAAAGAAAATATAAATGTAATTTTGAAAATTTAGATGAATTATGTATAAAAATTACCGATGGGGAACATATAAAACCAAACACTATGGATAAAGGCGTTTATTTTATTTCAGCAAAAGATGTTCGTGACAACTATATAAATTTTGATTTCCCATTATATGTATCAGAAGAAGATGCAAAAAAATTTTGGAACCGTTGTAACCCGGAAAGAGGAAATATTTTAATTGTAAGCAGAGGCGCTACTGTAGGTAGAATGTGCGTTATTAAGACTGAAAAAAAATTCTGTTTATTAGGAAGTGTTATTTTATTAAAAATAAAAAAGGAATATAATAACAACTTTATATATTGGATGTTAAACTCACCTAATATCCAAATAATATTATTGGGATTATCAGGAGCTACAGCTCAACAAGCTATTTATTTAAGAGATATTAAAAGGGTGCAGATTCCTATTCCTATAATTGAAATACAAAATCAAATAGTACAAGAAATTGAATCTCGTCTTTCTGTTTGTGATAAATTAGAAGAAACAGTTCAGCAGAGCTTGAATAAAATTGAATATTTACGTCAGAGTATTTTGAAAAAAGCATTTGAAGGAAAACTGGTTCCACAAGATCCGAATGACCTACCTGTTTGTGAACTTTTAAAACAAATAAAAATTGAAAAAGATAAAATGAGCAAAAATGGAAAATAGATATTTAGCTAATAATGAGATGAATTTACTGGTATCAGAGCAAGATAAGTGGTATGTATATGCGATAGAATGCAACAATGGGAGTGTTTACATTGGGCAAACTAAAAAAATGTTAGATCGATGGAGATTGCACCAGAAAGGTAAGGCTGCTCAATGGACCAAAAAACATGAACCAATAAGATTATTTTATTATGAGATAGTAGATACATTTAAAGAAGCTTTAGGTAGAGAAAAAAAATTGAAAAAAACAAGTGGGAGAAGATGTTTAAAAGACTTATTAAAAATTGACAGTCAGGCAGGCGAGTCTGTCGAAACACTATTAGAAAGAATAAAACAGGAAAAAGAAAGTTTTGAATCCAATAACAAAAAGAGGGAAAAGAAATGAATGCAGATACAATAATATCCCGAGTATGGAGTTTCAGTACTATCCTTCGTGATGATGGAGTTACCTATGGTGATTATCTGGAACAATTAACCTATCTGATATTTTTAAAAATGGCAGATGAATATTCAAAACCGCCCTATAACAGGGATTTAAAAATACCGGAAAGATATAACTGGCAAACTTTAATTGATAAAAAAGGTGTAGAACTTGAGACGCACTACCTTAATTTGCTGAAAGAGCTTGGGAAAGAAACAGGATTGATAGGCGAGATATTTGTTAAAGCACAGAACAAGATACAGGACCCGGCAAAGCTTTATCGAATTATACAGATGATAAATTCTGAAAACTGGGCGATATTAGGTGTAGATGTTAAGGGTACTATTTACGAAGGATTGCTTGAGAAGAATGCAGAAGATACAAAAAGTGGAGCAGGGCAATATTTTACACCCCGTGTACTTATCAAAGCGATGGTAGAATGCCTTAAACCCGAGCCAATTAAAACAATAGCTGATCCTGCCTGCGGAACAGGTGGTTTTTTTCTCGCCGCATATGACTTTATTTCTAATCCTAAAAATTATTCGCTAAATCAAGAACAAAAAGAATTTTTAAAATTTAATACTTTCAGAGGCTGGGAATTGGTTTCAACTGCATACCGGCTTTGTTTAATGAATTTATTTTTACATAATATTGGTGATATGAATAGCAAGCCACCTATTACCAGAAATGATGCCTTAATTGCCGATCCCGGAGAGCGGTTTGATTATATTTTTACCAATCCACCTTTTGGCAAAAAAAGCAGTATGACCTTTACTAATGAAGAAGGTAGACAGGAAAAAGAAGACCTTGTTTATAACCGACAGGATTTCTGGACTACAACTTCAAATAAGCAATTGAATTTTGTCCAGCATGTAAGAACTTTATTGAAAACTGAGGGTAAGGCAGCAGTTGTAGTTCCTGATAATGTTTTGTTTGAAGGCGGTGCCGGCGAAACTGTCAGAAAAAAGATGCTTGAAACAACTGATTTACATACCATTTTAAGACTTCCTACTGGAATATTTTACAAGCCGGGTGTTAAAGCAAATGTGATTTTCTTTGACAATCACCCTGCAAGTAAAAATCCTTGGACCAAAGAAGTCTGGATATATGACTTACGTACCAATATGCATTTCACTTTAAAGGAAAACAAGATGAAGTTTGAGGATTTAAAAGATTTTATTGAATGCTATCATCCTGAAAACAGACATGGGAGAAAAGAAACGGAACGATTTAAAAAATTTATCTATAATGAAATAATCTCAAGAGACAAGACAAGTTTGGATATCTTCTGGCTGAAAGATAATAGTTTAACAGATTTAGACAATCTTCCAGATCCTGACGTTTTAATTGAAGACATTATTGAAAATTTAGAATCCAGCCTCGAAAGCTTACGAGAAATATCGAATAATTTAAGTAAAGAGCATTAATAAGAGAAAGAACGAAGCACTGTTGTATGTAAGATTAAAAATTATTTAAAAATATGAGATTAAAATATAAATAATTTATAAATTTTGATCCTAATAAGTAAATGCATTTTTCATCAAAATAGAAATTTCTCATTAAGATTTATGAATAAATAAGCAAAGAAATATTTCCTTATTTTTATGAGGGAATATGTGATTTTTTATCCGAGATGCTATAAAAATGATTCTATCATAATATTTCATGGGGTAATGTGAATAATATGAATCCACTTGACAAGCATTATCTATTACTACAATTCAAAAATAAGATTTATTCAAAGAATGGAACCGAATTTCAAAGTTTCTTTGAAAATATTATGGAAAAAGCTTATTCTGATTATCAGAAAATAAAACCTCATGGCAGTGAAGGAGATAGAGGTAACGATGGATATAGAAAAAATTCTGGAAAATATTATCAAGTTTATGCCCCAGAAGCTCCATCAATAAAGCTAACCGAAGCAGCAAGAAAGTTAAAAGAAGATTTTGAAAAACTTAAAAAAAATTGGAATAAAATTTCAGAAATAAAAGAATATCATTTCGTTTTTAACGATAAATATTTTGGTTTAACTCAAAAACTTGAAGAAGCAGTATCAGAGTTAGAAAAAGATAATAGAGAGATTAAATTTCATATTTTTACGGCAATAAAATTAGAAGAATTATTTTTTTCATTAGATATTGCTGATATGTTAAGTCTTGGTTTTGATGTTGATTCAACCAAAGCTGTTTTAAATGCTTATAAATATTTAAAAAATATTGAAGTCGAACTTGATAGGGAAAATGGAAAGTTTGCTTTAAAGACTCTTGAAAACATTAAGGAAATCATTTTCGACTTTGGGGATGATCAACTGAATTTGAAATATGAATTACTAGAATGTAGGTGCTTGCAAAAGTTAGAAAAAATTAAAGAAGCAAGAGAAAAATATGAGAATATTTCTAAAAGATTTCCAGATGATCCCCATGCTTTTTTATATTTAGCGGAAATTTATCTTAACAACGAAGATTTCAAAAAAAATAAAGAATTTTTAGAAAAAGCTGAAAAAATTGATGCAAATCATTGGTTGCTAAAATTAGAAAAATTAGTTAGGAAAAGCCATTTAAGAGAAGAAATTGATACAACAAATATAAATGAAGAAAATTTTCCGGATGAATCTAGAATAAAAGCTAATTTTTATCGTTTATATGCTCGTTTTTTTGAAGATTCCGGAAACAAAACAATGGCGGACAGTTTTATAGAAAAAGCTATACATTTTAATCCGGATAGGTATAGAAATTATATTGAAAAATTGTTAATTTTTGAGAAGAGAATTTATTCGAAGCAAGATAATTCGAACATATCAGAAGACCTTCTAAAGCAATTAGAAGAAATAGAAGAAGTAGAAAAAAAATTTCTTGCGCTTGGAGATGTCGGAGCCAGGAATAAAGCTATCCTAAATATAAATAAGCTGAATGTATTTGCTTTACAAGAAGATTACTCAAGCCTTGAAAAAATATCCCAAAAAACTATTGAATTAACACTTGATTGCTATTTTGACAAGGAAATCGACCAGGTTATTACAAGCACCTTGCGGTTTATTTCACCATCTGACAAGAATTTTGAAAGGTTGTTAAAATACCTCAAAGAAGCGGAAAAAGAAATTTCCGATGAATTAGCAAAAGTAATTATATATCAATATAATATCAGAAATAGTCTTTTAGAGGAAGGTAAAAAGTTTTTTAAAGGAATAAATAAACAAAAATATCTTGATTTTATAATTAATATTAAAAACAAAAACTATGAAAATGTTTTAAAATTTTTTAAAAATGATAGACAATTTAAAATTGTAATTGCAAGGTCATTGAAGAATTTTCCAAACTTAAGAAAAAAAATAATTCAAAGCTTTCCAGGTAATGAAGAGATCTTAAAAGAAAAATTATTGCTCGAATTTAATTATGAAGAGGGAAATATTGATGATGCATTTGGTATTTTACAAAAAATTGATTTATCTAGTTTAGATTATTTTGAAAGTATCATTGCTTCAAAAATTGCTGAAAAAAAGAAAGCTTGGGACTTTCAAATTATAATCTTAGAAAAACTTTTAGAAAAAGAAAAGGATAAAAAAAACATTTTTCACCTAAAATTACAATTATTCAATGCAAAATATAATCTTAAAGATTATTTGGAAGTTATAAAAATTGGAGAAGAATTATTAGAAAGTGATTTAAATGAAAATATTTTAGATATAAAAAACAAAGAAGCGCTACTTGCTCAAACAATCAGTGCTTGTTTTGAAAGGGGGATCGTTGACAAAAAGAATTTTAAAAAAGCTAAGAAATTACTTGAAAAATACTCTCTATCGCAGCCCACTTTTGAATTTAAAATTGGCATTGAGGCAAAAATACATATTGGAAATAATGATCCACAAAAAGCATTAGAATCTGTAATCGAAGGAGTAAAAATAAAAAAAATACTTTCTCTTGAAGAATACGCAAGATTATACTTTTTAGTTTGTATTCAAATTGGAAAATTAATTGAAATAAATTTAAATTCATTAGAAAAAGTCAAAAAAAATACATTTGTAAAACTTAAAAATCAAGATAAATGGTATTTCATTGGAAATGATAATGAGTTAGATGCGATTAAAATCTTAGAAGAAAATAAAAAATACTCACTTTTTGTCAACAAAAAAGTTGGTGATAAATTAATTTTTCAAAATAAGTATGCATCGGAAAGTCGTGAAGAAATAATAAAGAATATTTTTTCAATAGATAAATATATTATGTGGCAAACCATTCAGAACTTTCAAAAATTATCTCAAGACAATGTTCTTGATAGTGTTCAAACGATTGAGATACCTAAAAAAGAAGAGACTATAGATCCTAAGTATTTACTTGCTTTTCTCGATGATTTACAGGGAAAAACAAACCCTTTCTTTGAAATGTACTGCAAAGATAAGCTTCCATTAGCAATGCTTGCTGTTAGCGAGGGCGGACTTACAAATGCAATTGGACGCATACAGCGCGAAAATAAAGGATTTATTAATTTTAGCTCAGGCACCAGTGCAGAATTAGAAAGCCAAAAAGGTATTACAAGAAAGATTATTGATAGCAACTTACCATTTTACATTGATGGGACATCTGCTCTTGTATTATCAGAAACAGGATTATTAAAAAAAGTCTATGCCCACCTATCTAATTTAAAAGTGTCTCAATCCGTAATTGATCTATTGATTCAAGTAACTGAAAAATTCAGATTTACCCCTGGGCAAACTGGTTATATGTGGTATTCTCAAGGGAAAATAATTGTTTCATCAATTAAAAAAGATAAAAGAGATTCCATTCAATCTAATTTTATTAAAAGTATAAAATTACTAGAATTAAAACCTAAAAATATTAGTACTATTTCTTTAGCAAATAAAGCTGATTGTTCTTCAGAACAAAAAATTCCTGCCGAGTTATGTGATGCTTGTATATTGGCCCAGAAAGAAGGGGTGCCTGTTCTAACTGAGGACTTTCTTTATCTTAAAATGAACGAAATAGAAACAAAAAAGAAATCTCCAGGATATTTTTCATCCCTAATATTACTAAAAGTCCTTTATGAGCAGGATAAAATAAGTTTCGATGAATATTTAGATTATTTTAGATACTTATCTTCATATCGTTTTAGATTTTTATCATTAAGTTCTGATGATATAGAAAAAGCTGTGTTTGGTGAT
>Ga0307379_10014717_pt1 | contig 10065 bp, 8 predicted proteins | sample UN2MG_FD_202237 | JGI IMG/M metagenome (GOLD analysis project Ga0307379, IMG submission 202237) | Soil microbial communities from Risofladan, Vaasa, Finland - UN-2 | ecosystem: Environmental > Terrestrial > Soil > Coastal area > Acid sulfate soil | place: Finland: Risofladan, Vaasa | collected... | reverse complement strand
CTTGACACACAGGCCGCAGCGGTCGCAGAGCGTCTGTCCGGGCAGAAGGGGGTCGGGCGCCAGCTCCGCCTCGGTGATGACCGATACGAACCGGTTCCGCGGGCCGAACTGCGGCGTCAGGGCCAGGCCGCTGTAGCCAAGCTCGGCCAGCCCCGCCGCCACGGCCGCGTAGATGTGCGACATGTCGGGCGAGAAGACCGCCGGCAGGTCCTTGTACCGGCGGTATCGCCAGATGTTGCTCGCGGTGATCGGCACGGTCGCGTAGCCCGCGTCCTCCAGAAACCGCCCCAGCTCGTAGCTGACGCGGTCCAGGTGCTCGTTCATGTAGTATTGATGGACGTACGGGCCCAGGACCTGGGGGTGCTCCTTGCCGCCGATCTCGACGGTGCCGTCGCCGTGGTGCAGCGCGCAGACCACGACCGACCGGGCCGACGGGAGAATCCCGGCCGGGCTCATCAACGGCGGGCACTGGGCCCATCGCTCGATGTTGCCCACGCCCACCAGGTCGATGCCCAGCGCAAAGGCTTTCGTCCTCACAGCCGCGGTCAGCTTCTCGGTCATACTTGGCTCATCTTGTCGTGATGCCTGGGAAGCCCTTCATTCACGCGGTCATCACGCGCAGCATCGCGATCAGGATTGTGGTTCGGACGCGGGCAATCCTGGCCTGGGGGGCGCCGGCGTCCGGCGCAGCAGGCAGGCGTGGAGGTGGTACGGGTCGTCGGGCGTGGGCCCCAGCTCGGGGGCCTGGCGCACGCAGCGTGCGCAGACGCGCACGGGCTGGGCGTCGCTGATGATCTCGACCGTCTCGGCGCCGCTCATCTCCTGCGCGAGCTTCCGGGTCAGTGGGCATCGCGGGTGGAACGCGCAGCCGGCGGGCGGGTTGATCGGCGAGGGCACCTCGCCCGGCAGGCGGATCCGCTCGGACTGGCCGCCCGGCACCGGCTCGGGCACGGCTGAAAGCAGCGCCTCGGTGTAGGGGTGGAGCGGCCGCTCGTAGAGTGAGTCCCTGCTGGCGGTTTCGACGATGCGGCCGAGGTACATCACCGCCACCTCGTCGGCGAAGTGCTCCACGACGGCCAGGTTGTGGGCGATGAACAGGTACGACAGGCCCAGCTCGTCTTGAAGGTCGTTGAGCAGGTTGAGTATCTGCGCCTGGATGGAGACGTCCAGGGCGCTGACGGGCTCGTCGCAGACGATGAAGTCCGGGTTGCTGGCCAGCGCGCGGGCAATGCCGATCCTCTGCCGCTGGCCGCCGGAGAACTCGTGCGGGTAGCGCTTGGCGTAGCTGGCCGACAGGCCGACTCGCTCCAGCAGCTCGCCGACCCTTCGGCGGCGCTGGCCGCGACGGACGACGTGGTGCACCGCCAAGGGCTCGCCGACGATGCTCTCGACGGTCATGCGCGGGTTCAGCGAGCCGACGGGGTCCTGGAAGATGATCTGCATTCGTCGCCGCAGCAGGCGCATCTCCTCGTGTCCGGCGTCGAAGACGGGCTGGCCGTCGAAGACGACCGTGCCCTCGAGGGCCGGCACCAGGCGGAGCAGCGCCCGCCCGACAGTCGTCTTGCCGGAGCCGCTCTCGCCCACCAGGCCGAGCGTGCGCCCGGCGCGGATTCTCAGATCCACGCCGTCCACCGCGCGGACGTATCGCCTCCGCCCCAGCCAGCCCCCGCGAACCGGGAACCAGACCTTCAGCCCTGTCACGCTCACGAGCAAGTTGTTCTGACCTGTTTCCATCAGCACCGAGAGATAGGGATTACACAGATTAGGGGATTACACAGATTGTCCTTTGTGGTTTCTCAATTCTTCAATCGTTTGACCTCCAGAGACGACCGGCCGAAGTTCAACAGTAGGGCTGCGGGAAGCCTGGAGGCCTTCAGGTAGCTCAACGCCTGTGCCCAGTGGTCGCGGGCGAGTTCGCGCACAGCCTTCAGTTCGACGATCACCCTGTCGGCGACGACTAGGTCCGGCCTGTAGGTGCCGCAGAGCGTGTCTTCGTAGAACACCTCGAATTCTCGCTGAGACTCGAACGGGATCTTCCGGTTCATCAGCTCTTTTTGCATGGCGGCTTGGTATGTTGCCTCGGCGAATCCGGGCCCCAGGGCCGAGTGAACCTTCTGCGCCGCCCCGATGATCGCATATGTGAGCGGGTCGCGGATCGCCTGCCGGGTGCGGATGATCTCCGCATCCTCTGTGGCGCTGGAGGGATCTGGGATGTCATCACGTTGGGTCATCGCGTCGCGACGGATGAAGCTCTCTCCCATCCGTGTAATCCAGCAATCTGTGTAATCCCTATCTTCTGTTTCTCTGTCAACCTGCCCTGACTGCGCTGGGATCGGTGGTCGGCGCGTGCTCGTATCCCTCGACCGCCCAGCAGGCGCACCAGTGGCCCGGCTGGACCTCGCGGAGCGCGGGCTCGTCGGTCCTGCACCTGTCCATCGCCAGCGGGCAGCGCGGGTTGAACTTACAGCCGCTAGGGAACTGAAGCGGGTTCGGCACGTTGCCGCCGATGGTGTCCAGCCGATGCTTCTTCTCACCCAACCGCGGCAGCGAGCGGAACAGCCCGTGCGTGTACGGATGCAGCGGCTTGGTGAACAGTTCCGAAGCCGACGCCAGCTCGGCGATCTTCGATGCGTACATGACGGCCACCACGTCCGCGACGCCGGCCACCACCGCCAGGTCGTGCGTGATCAGCATGATGCTGAGGCCGGTCTGGGCCTGAATGTCCTTCAGCAGGTCGAGAATCTGGGCCTGAATGGTCACGTCGAGGGCCGTGGTCGGCTCGTCCGCGATCAGCAGCCTCGGGTTGCACGACAGGGCCATCGCGATCATCACTCGCTGCCGCATGCCGCCGGACATCTGGTGGGGGTATTCACGGAACCGCTGGGCGGGCTCGGGTATGCCCACCTTGTCTAGCAGCTCGATCGCCAGTTGGGCGGCCTGCCAGCCGGACATCCTGCGGTGAAGGCGAATCGCCTCCACGATCTGGCTGCCGCACGTGAACACCGGGTTCAGGGAGCTCATCGGCTCTTGGAAGATCATGCTGATCTTCTCGCCGCGGACATGTCGCATCTGCGCCTCGGACAGCCCATCGTCGACGGCCTGCCCCCCGCGCGCCGTGACGTGCAGCAGCATCTGCCCCTCCATCTCGATCGTTCCGGAGGGGTGATGGGCCGGCGGGTACGGCAGCAGCTTCAGGATCGAGAAGGCCGTCACGCTCTTGCCGCAGCCGCTCTCGCCGACCAGCGCGAAGGTGCGCCCGGCGTCGATGCGGAAGCTGACCCCGTCGACGGCCTTCACCACGCCGTCCTCGGTGTTGAAGCAGGTCCTCAGGTCGCGGACCCTCAGCAGTGTGCCGTTGTGGTCGCTCATACGTTCCTGAGCCTCGGGTCAAGCGCGTCGCGCAGGCGGTCGCCGAAGATATTGAGCGCCAGCACGAGTACGAACATCGCGGAGACGGCGGCCGTCAGCTCCCACCATCTCCCGGCGAACAGGTCCATCCGCGCGCTGTTGATCATCACGCCCCAGCTCGCGGTTCCCACGCCCACGCCGAGCCCGAAATAGCTCAGCATGACCTCGGACTTGACGGCCCCGATGAAGCCCAGCGAGAAGTTGATGATCCCGATGTGCAGCACGTTGGGTACGATGTGCCGCATCAGGATCGGGAAGCTCCCGCGTCCGGTGGCCCTGGCCGCCACGCAATACTCCAGCTCGCGGATCTTCATGACCTCCGCGCGGATCAGCCGGCAGGTCTGGGTCCACCCGATCACGCCCAGGGCGAGGTAAAGCCCGTGGATGCCCGTCAGGTCCAGTCCGAGGAACCGCACCCCCTTGAAGGCGAACTTCAATGCGATCAGCAGCACTATCCCCGGAACGCTCAGCAGCGTAGAGTACAGCCAGACGATGAGGTCGTCCAGCCGCCCGCCGTAGTACCCGGCGATGGCCCCGAGGATGATCCCCAGCGGAATGCCAATCAGGTTGGAGATCAGCCCGACCGACATGGAGACCTTCGCCCCGAAGATCGTCTTGATCAGGACGCTCTTGCCGGCCCAGTCGGTGCCGAGGACGTCTTGCCAGTTCGTGTCGGTCCTGTCCTTCCTCCAGAACATCAGCGGTTCGAGCGTGGGGGGGCGATTCCTGCGGCCCGTGGAGTAGTCGGCCATCTCCTTGAAGGTGGGCCAGTCGTCGCGGCCCTCGGCGATTTGCTCGTAGACGGCGACGCCGACGGCGACCAGCGCGTAGAGGAGGATGACGGCCAGGCAGATCATCGCGCCGCGGTCGCGCATCAGTCGGCGGCGGGCGTCGGCCCACAGGCTGCGGCCGGTCAGCGCCGGCACCTGCGTGTCGCCTGCGGAGCTTCGAGTTGTCTGGTCCGGCTGGGACATCCGGTCGTTCCTATCGCAGTCGGATGCGCGGGTCGAAGATCGCGTAGCTGATATCCGTAAGCAGGAGTCCGACGGTGTAGATGAGGGCCGTCAGGAACACCATGCCGTTCATGATGGGCTCGTTGCGGTCGTTGATGCTCGTTATCATCAGGTCGCCCAGGCCCGGGATTCCGAAGTAGCTCTCGACCAGCAGGCTGCCCATGATCAGAAACGGAATGGCCAGGATCACACTTGTCAGGATCGGCAGCATGCAGTTGCGCAGCACGTGCTTGAACAGGATGCCCGGCAGGGTCACGCCCTTGGCCTTCGCCGTGCGCACGTAATCGCGTCCCGTCTCGTCCAGTATGATCGTCCGATAGAAGCGGACCATGCCCCCCAGCCCGGCGACCACCATGATCGAGATCGGCAGGTACACGTTGCCGCGGAAGAACGTGCCGTAGGCGTGGCGCGGCGCGATCTCGAACATCGCCCACTGCCCGTAGATCATGAACGCCAGAAACGGAACGCACATCCCCAGCACGCAGAGGAACACGCCGATCTTGTCGATCAAGGTTCCGCGGTAGTAGGCCACGAAGCACGAGATGGCCATCCCCACCATGAACTGGATTACCATCGCCGGCACGGTGATGGACAGGCTGGCCGGGGCGCGATCGGCGATGATCTGAGTCATCTTCTTCTTCTCGCCCTTGAGACTGCGCGTCTGAAACGTGGCGGAGTCCTTCAGATGGTGGAAGAACTGGGAGTCGAACACCTCGTACCAGGTCCGGCTTGAGATCGTCGCCTCGACGCGCCCCCGGTTGTCCGGGTGGTTGTTGATGCGGTCCATCAGGTCGCCGCAGGTCCTGAGGTCCTGCACGGCGATGTGGAGGACGGCCCCATCCGAGAGGGTCAGGGCCATGTGCGGCCCGGTCGGCTTCGCGGCGCTGGCCGGCTTCGAGGCCGGTTGGGATGGGGCGGGCTGCGTCGCGGGCTGAGACCTGGCCGAGTGTGCGGCGGGTCGGGTTGAGGGAGGCCGGGTGCCGCTTGCGGGCTTCGTGGTCGCGCCCGGGACGGCCCAGTTGGGGTCGATCAGGGCTGCCCCCTCCGTCAGTTCCTCGATTGGCGTGTCGCGGCCGAGGAACCACACGTATCGGCCCATTAGCTGCGGCCGATGCTCGCCTTTGGCATTGGGGTCTTCCTCGGCGGGCGGCGCCTCGATGAACAGCGCCAGCGCCTCGGCGAGGGTGCTCAGGTTCACGTCCATGGCGTTGAAGGCGCCCTCGCCGCCGGCCTTGTCCACGATCGTCAGCCGACGGTGTAGATTCAGGAACCTGGGCTTGTCGTAGCCGTACCGGTGGCGCCACGCGGCCTTCTGTCGCTGGTTCGCCTTCTCCCCGAGGTTGGCGGCGGCGACGTCCCCGGCGATCACGCGGAACAGGAGAAACGTCAGCAGCATTACGCCGAAGATCGTGAGAACCGCCTGCGCCAGTCGCCGGAGGATGAAAATCAGCATGCTACATGCCCCCGGCCTTTCGTCGCGCCTCGGCGTCGATTCGGTGGTACCGGTTGAGGCCGTATCCGATGGGGTGGGGCTTGAGGTTTCTCATCCACGGCTGGACCAGCACGAATGCGATCGGCTCCGAGAGCAGCAGCACGGGGCAGTCCTCATTGAGCTTGCGGATCATCTTGACGTAGATCTTCGTCCGTTCCGGCCCCGGCGGCATCTTGGCGATCTGCTCGTACCACTTGTCGAACTGCCGGTCGGAGTAGTTGCAGTTGTTCGTTCCCCGCTTGATGTTGGGCGTGTAGTAGAGCTGGAGGAAGTTCTCCGGGTCGGGGTAGTCCGCATGCCAGCCCATCGAGTACATCTGGCACTGCTTGTTGTGTACCCTCCTCTGGAGCGTCGGCCAGTCGTTCAGTTCCACCTTCAGTTCGATGCCGATGCGCTTTAGCTGGCCCTGCGCGAACTCTCCGAACCTGCGGTTGCCCTCCTCCCGGCCCGGCAGGTCCAGCGTCAGAGGGGGAATATCCTCGCCGGCCTTGATGACACCGGCGGCGACCAGCTCCTGCTTGGCCTGTTCGAGCTTTCTCTTGGCTGCATTTGGGTCGAATCTGGCATACGGGCTTGGACCGGCCTCGTCGTGGGCCTCGAAAGAGTTGGGTATCGTGTTGACGGCCCGGATGCCGCGCGCGTTGTAGAGCACCTCGATGTGCTTGTCCACGTCGTAGCACAGGCATATCGCCTGGCGAAGCGACTTGCTCGCCCCCAGTACGCGGTCCTGGTTGTTGAAGGCGATCCAGTACACGACAGGCGCGGTGAACTTCATCAGCCGGATGCCCTGCTTGGCCAGGCCGTCCGTGAGGTCCTTGTCAGGGGTGATGACCTGATCGTACATCTTCATGGGGATGCCGGCCGTGTCGCACTGCCGCGTCATGAACAGCATCCACATGGGGTTGTCTTCCGGGACGTACCTCCTGTAGAGCACGTCGATGAAGGGGACCTTCTTGCCGGCGTCCGCAAGCAGTCCGTTCGCGGCGTCGTTTGGCTCGCCGTCCGCGGGGTAGCGCTGTTCGCGGAAGTCCGGGTTGCGCTCGAGGATCATGTCGCCGCCGTCCACGTACTTCGTGAGGTAGTAGGGCCCCGTGCCGATGGTGGCGCGGGGGTCGGTGATCTCCGCGTGCCGCTTCTTCATCGGGACGGGCATGCGGCCGCCGGACGGGTTGTCTTGCGTCGCCAGGTAGTGGTCTATCAGCTCGCGCGGGATCGGCGCGTAGTTGTTGATCGCCAGGACGTACAGGAGCTGGGGGAAGGGGTCCTTCAGGCGAATCCGCAGGGTGTGCTCGTCGAGCGCCTCGACGCCCTCCAGCGGCAGCTCGTACCGCGAGAAATCACCCTTGTTGTAGGCCGCGGTCTTCTGGCGGTACTCGGCCACGCCGACCACCTTGTTCACGATGAACGCCAGGGCAAGGTCGGTGTCGATGTGATAGTCGGCAATCCGCTTGAACGCCAGGACGAAGTCCTCGGCACGGACGGTGCGCGTCTTGTGCACGCCGTTGGCGTCGGTTCCGAAGCAGGCGTCGCGACGGTACTTGATGCCTTTGCGGATCCTGATCGTATAGGTGCGCCGGTCGTCGGACACATCGGGCAGCGAGTCGGCGAGCTGCGGCACCACCTCTATGGGGCGCTTCAGGTAGTGGTAGGCATAGAGGGATTCGTAGAAGTTGCCCTGCAGCCCGGCCGACGTGGTATCGCCGCAGGTGGCCGGGTCCAGCGACTTGACCTTCGCGGAGTACGTGGAGTAGGCGATGATCCTGCCCTCGTACTTCGAGAGGTCCGTTTCATCGAGAAGCACAAACGGCAGGGCGGACAGTACGGCGACGCACAGAATCGTAATGACGTAGAACCACTTCATGAGCGGTCGGACACCGCCTTGCCGGGCGTTCCGCCGGCTCGCCAGACGGGCGAATGGACTATGCGGGCTTCGTCGCCGGCGCCTTTGTGGGCTTGTTCTCGAAGTCCTGGGGCGGCACCACGCCGTCGCCCTTCAGAAAATCCACCCAGGCCAGCACCCCGTAGTTCTCCTTGGTGCTGGGGTCCACCCACAGCAGCACTGCCTGAGGCTGGGCGGCGGCGCGGGGATCGGTCAGCGTCTTTCCGATGAACCGCTTGTCCGCCCTTTTGACAGCGTTCAGCGCCTTCTCGCACTCCAGCAGGAGGTCCTTGAGGGCCTCGCCCGTCTCGCCGGCGGCGCGGGCGGCGATGTATGCCTTGGCGGCGTGAAACGCCAGATCGACGAGCATCTGAAGCGCCATCTTCTTCTGCTGCTTGTCCTGCGCGATCCAGTCGGCGTTCTTGCGAATCGCGCGGGCCGCCTTCTGAAGGGCCTCGCACATGCCCTCGTCGCCGTCTCGCAGGCGCTTGCACCACGGCCGCCAGTTCGGCTGAATTGCCTGGAGTGACCGCCTCTGCGCGAGAGCCCAGGTATCCGCCAGCACGGCGCCGGGACGCAATTCCAGTTCGAGCACCCGGTATAGCTCGCCAAGCACCTGCGGGACAGTCTCGGTCCGGGCCGCGCTGTCCACCGACTTGAACATCTTCTGCGCCGACGGCAGCCCCTGGGCGAGCAGCCTGGTGCGGGCCGCATGGTACCCTTTCCAGCCGAAGTACCGAACGGCCGCGTTCGTCGGATGACTGACCATCGCGTCCAGCGCGGGCTGGATCGTTACCTGCGGCATTCCCGCCATCGCGATGGCCAGGTTGACCTCCTTGACCTGTCGCAGGGGATCCTTCTCCAGGCCCTTGACCAGCATCGGCCTCGCGATGGCGCTGACCTGCTGGGCGTACGTGTAGCCGGCCTGCCTGGCGGTCATATTGGCGTACTCTGCCAGCAGGCCGGTACGGGCCTTGATGACAGTGATGTCTTCGTTTGCATCCTGGATGCTCTTGACCCAATAGCCAACGCTGGCCTTCATCTGCTCGACGTGCCTGGGCAGCATGCCCCCGGCGGCGAACTCATCGATCTTCGGGGGACCCTGGGCAGATGCCGGGCAGGCAACCCAGACACATGCCACCATCAACGACGCCAGCGACAGTCGGAATCGTGTCATCCGCATGTGTGCCAGTTCCTTACAGGGCGCGCGAGCGGGCCGGTGTGTCGGTGATCGTAGGCAGCAGGCCTGGCGCTGTCAAGTCGAATGATGTACACTCGGGCCGACAGGGCTTCACGATGCTCCGACTCGCAGCGGCGGGGTGCATTACGGTTCTGGGGAAGCCCTGGTACGACAGGCGTCTCGCCTGTCGAGCATTGGCCCTGATCAGGCACGGCAGGCGAGACGCCTGCCGTACCCGGACGGCCATGCTCCCAGAACCGTAATGCACCCGCAGCGGCGCCGCAGCTTGACCTGCTCGATGATCGCCGGATATCATCTCGCCGAAACCCGAACGTGCAGGAACCGATGTCCCGCAAGCGAACCCCGCCAACTCCAGCGGTCAAGAGGCTGAGCCTGTATCTGCGGCAGCTTCAGCAGTTGGCCGAGCAGAAGATCGAGAAGGTCTCCAGCGGAGAGCTGGCCAGGCACCTCGGCCTCTCGGACGCCCAGGTCAGGAAGGACCTGGGCTACTTCGGTCAGTTCGGCCGCCGGGGAGTCGGCTACCACGTGCGTGCGCTCATCGAGCAGCTTCGACAGATCCTGGGGACCGACAAGGCCTGGAACGTGGTACTGGTCGGGGCCGGGGACCTGGGGCGGGCCCTGATTCGATACCGTGGATTCCGGCAGAAGGGCTTTCGTTTCGTCGCCGCGTTTGACGTGGCCTCCTCGAAGATCGGTAAGAGGGTGGGAAACGTGACCATCCGCGGAATCGACGAGCTGGAGCAGGTCGTGCGGAGGTACCGCGTCAGGCTGGCGGTGGTGACCGTCCCCACGCAGGCCGCCCAGCAGGTTACGGATCGGCTCTGCGGCGCCGGCGTGACCGGGATTCTGAATTTCGCCCCGATCACCCTTCGCGTAAACGGGCGAGTGACGGTCGGGCCGGTGGACTTGGCCGCCCAACTGGAGCAATTGTGCTTCCGTGCAGGGGGCGGCGCGTGAAGAAAGGCCCCTGAGAAGGAAGGGGAATGGCCTATGGCCTCGGCGCCAAGACCCGTCCGCAGCGGAGCGCACGCCTCCCGGCGCAGGCGTGCGCTGAGGTCGGCGGCTGCGCAGG
>Ga0307379_10014714_pt1 | contig 10066 bp, 6 predicted proteins | sample UN2MG_FD_202237 | JGI IMG/M metagenome (GOLD analysis project Ga0307379, IMG submission 202237) | Soil microbial communities from Risofladan, Vaasa, Finland - UN-2 | ecosystem: Environmental > Terrestrial > Soil > Coastal area > Acid sulfate soil | place: Finland: Risofladan, Vaasa | collected... | reverse complement strand
CGCGGTGCGACAGCTTGCCGAGCTCTTCGGGTGCGCGGGTGAGGTTCAGGATGTCGTCGCCGACCTGGTAGGCGAGGCCGAGGTTGCGTGCGTAGACGGTGAGGGCGTCGAGCTCCGGCGGCGAGGCCCCGGCGAGCATCCCGGCGATGCGCGCGGCCCCCACCATCAGCGCGCCCGTCTTGTGCGACTCGATGAACTCCAGCGTGTCCTCGTCGATCTCCCCGGCACCCGATTCGAGGTCCACGTACTGTCCCGCGATCATCCCGGCCGTCCCCACCATCTTCACCGTCTCGTCGATGACCGCGCCGCGCGTGCCGTCGCGCTCGCTGCACGCCTTGCTGAGGATGGCGTAGGACTGGTTCAGGAGCGCCACCGCGGCCAGCACCGCCGTGGCCTCGCCGAAGACGAGGTGGTTGGCCCGTCGTCCGTGTCGCATCTCGGCGTCGTCCATCGACGGGAGGTCGTCGAGGATGAGCGAGCAGACGTGGATCATCTCGACGGCGCCCATGGCGGAGAGGACGTCGTCGAGGGGCGTGCCGAGCGTCTCGGCCGCCGCCGCCATCAGCGCCGGTCGCACCCGCTTGCCCCCGTTGAGCACACTGTAGCGCATGCACTCGTGGATGCGCGAGGGGTAGCGCCCGACCGGCGGCAGCAGCACGTCCAGACGCGCGTCGAGACGCGTCTTCACCGTCGACAGGAACTCCTCGACCGCACGGGGGTCGTCGCTCATGCGCTCTCCTCCCGGGAGATCCTCTTCGCCCATCCGCCGAACCGCAGCGACTTCAAGGCCAGCTTCGTCCAGAACGCCGCACGGAACAGCACCCGCACCGGCGTGAGCATCAGCTCGCGCAGCCGGTAGCGGTTCGGGTTGTCGAGGAAGTACCGTCCCTCGTCGGGCAACAGCACGATGCTCACCTTGATGTTCGGCGCGATGCCGAGCGGCAGCCCGTGCTCCATGCAGGCCTCGTACATCCGCCGGAAGATCGGGACCATCTCTCCGGTCGCGGGCGGCGGCACGTCCTCGTACTCGGTGCCCGTGAGCGGACGGAAGACGCACACCGTGGGGATCGCCCCGACCGACGTCATCCAGTCGATGGCCTCGATGCTCTTCCCGGGCGGCTCGAGCCCCGCCACGATCTCGCCGTTGGTCGTGTCGAAGATCTTCGCACAGTACTCGATCGCGTCGAGGTAGCGCTTCAGCGTGCAGTGCTCGGCCTTCCCCGGACACACCTCCCTGAACCGCGTCTCGTCCCACAGCTCGAAGCAGAACGACACCTGGTTGACGCCGAGTTTCCGGAGCCGGTCATAGCGCGAGAAGTCGGGGTGCGGGGGCGTCTGCACGCCGATGAGACACCCCGTCGCCTCCTTCACCGCCGTGATGTAAGGCTCCAGATCGTCGAGGTAGGTGTCGCCCTCGTAGTAGCCGGTGTTGAAGTGGACGAAGGTGATGCGCTGGTCGCGTCGTGCGGCGATGGCCGTCTCGACGACGTCCTGCACGCTCTTCTCGCGGGATTCCTGCTCGCCCAGGTTCAGTCCCACCGAGCAGAACTTGCAGCACTCACGGGGCGTGTGCTCCCAGTGGTGGCACACACGCGTGGGATAGATGCCGAGGTAGGTCCCCTGCATGACCCCGATGCTGCTCATGAGCTTTCCGCCCGAGGTCTTCATGTCGTAGAACGCGGGCCGCCGTGGGACGCGGACGTGCGTGATGAAGTCGCCTTCCTTGCGGATAAGGTATCGGCCGTCCTCACGGTGGATGGCGTAGGGCGTCCCCTCGACCCACTTCTCGAGGACGGGGGCGTTGACGTGGACGCGGTTCGGCAGGACGACTTCGAGACCGCTGCCGAGGCCGGCACGGGTCCTCAGAAACCCGCGCGACTCCTCGCCCAGGAGACAGCTCTCATCCACCCGGATGCCGCGACAGAAGAGTTCGAGCTTCAGGAGTCCATGGTTCTTCGAGAGGTCTTCTTCCACGAATCGGTTCTCCGGTGTCTGTTTCCGGACGGCGCGGGCGTGGGGCCGGCCGGTGCGTGTCGTGTTACGGCTGGGTCTCCTCCTTGGGGGGGGGATTCACCTTGAAGAGCATCGCCCCGTAGGTCTCCAGGTCGTGCTTCGTGCTGTACTGGATTTTCTCGAAAAGCGGAGACTTGTCAAGAAGCTCGGCCAGACGTCTGATCCTGGCAATGGTCTGGTCCTGGTCCATGAACGCCTTCTTCTCCAGTTCCTTCTGCTCCCGGATGTCTTTCAGGAAGGGCTCCTCGCGGGGCGTGGGTGCCAGCTTGCCCTCAAGCACCTGGTCCATCCGTTCCCGGTCCATCCCGCAGCGCTGACCCAGTTCCCTGATGCGTCGCTGGGCCCAGATCATCTGCAGCATGGGAAACGACGCCCAGTGGTGGTCGACGGTGACGAAGGGGTACCGCTGACCGACGGCGAGGCTGTGGATTGCGGCCACCAGGTCTTCGTTCATCTTCTCGAGGGGGATCGTCGCCAGTTCCCGTCGAAACCCCCGGACGGTCCGGTCGAGCGGCGGGGCAGCCATGTCGAACCCGATCATGCGCTCATCGCGACAGGTCAGACCCAGAACCGGGGTGTTCGGCGACATCCTCTGTCTCAGGACCACGTATGCGAACAGGTCGTTCTCAATAAGTGTGGGGCTGCCGTCCAGTCCGGGAACCATGCGTTTGTAGAACGTCCGACCCGCATCCCAGAAGTCGAACCCCTCGAACCATGTCTTCGGGTAGCCGCTGGTGAGTGCGATGCCGACGACGAGGAGCACGACCCCGGACAGTCGCCGCCAGGCTTTCGCCCCCGCCGCATCCTGAATGAGCGTGTAAAGCCACGCCCCCAGCAGCGCGAAAGAGATCACCCCCGTGATGACGGCCGCGGCCGTCCGCCAGGTCCCCATCTGGATGGAGGCGATCTTGGCGACCATCACCGCGTCCCCGGCCAACAGCCGTTCACCCCTCTGGAGGACCTCTCCCAGACCCGAGAGGGCCAGTGTCGCACCCAGTGTCGCACCCAGGAGGACCGCCAGGAGGACGTGCTTGCCCTTCAGCTGCGACGTGAACCACCAGAAGAGCCACCCGGCCATCACCGCCGCCGGCACGGCGAAGTAGACCCAGAAGCGGTGCGGGAAGAGCGACACCGGCAGGTGCAGGGCCTCCGCCTCCAGGCCGATCACCGTGAGCACCAGCCAGCCGAGCACGGTGATTCTCAGTGGACTGTGTTTCGTCTCCTTCCACCTGACGATCCAGAGCACGAGTCCCGCACACGCCACGAAGAACAGGACTGGTCCGACGCCGGTGGGCTGGTTGATCTTGGTGCTCATCGGGGCCCAGATGAAATCCCACAGACCGTACCCGCGCCCGCGACCGACCCCCGAGACCTTCAGTCCTATCTTCTCCGGAGAGACGCGCGTGATCCCCCGCACGAACTCCACGTAGCCAAACTTGAGAAGCGTCGGGACGTAGTAGACCAGAGAGAAGAGTGCCCCGACCGCACACGCCAGGCCCTGGTACACCGTGCCGCGCACGGTGAAACCGTCGGGGGTCTTCCTGAGCGCGAACACCCAGTTCACGACGATGACGATGCCCGCCATCAGCATGAAAACGACGGGACTCGACGGCTGGGTGAGGAACATGCCGGCGACCATCACGGCGGCGACGATGTTCCATCTCGGTTCGGTACGCGACCGTTCGAGTGCCCAGAAAGCCGGAAAGAACATCACCAGGGACATCGTCTGTGCCCAGATGAAATGACTCATGAAGCAGGGCAGGATGCACACCACGCCCGTGATCCAGAGCCCCAGGGCCGGACGTCCCGTCCAGTGCTTGACCCATATGAAGAAGTAGACCACGCCGAGTGAGACGATGAGGACGTTGAAGAACTTGAGTGTCCGATAGATGGACGGACAGCGACTGAGTGACCAGGCCGACGGACTCCCTACCGGGTCGTGAAGCACGCCCATCAGCACGGGGTACCCCGGTGGATAGGGCTCGAGGTAGCTGCTGACGTCGTGACGGAAGTCGATCGGGACCGAATAGGTGTAGTTGCAGGCGACGTACTTGGCCGAGACCGCGTGAAACCAGGAGTCTTCGTCGGTGAGCCAGGGGGAATAGAACGCCCCGTGCAGAAAGACGGCGAACACCAGGACCGCCAGACCCGTCGCCGCGATCAGGAACGCCGTGTCCTTCGCCCAGAGCGGCTTCGCCCTCTGCACGTCTTTCGGAACGTTCTTCGCGAGGATGTCACGCAGGGCCGCGAGCACGAAGTACCCGCAGGCCGCCAGCAGCAGACTCAGCCAGGTCAGTGCGATGTGGAACGTATTCAGGAGCACCGTCGTGACGGCGAACACCGCCAGCCCCACCCCTGTGCACATCACGTGTGTTTCGAGATCCACACGGTACCGTCCCGTGGACAGCTGCACCACGGCGAGTCCCATCAGGTAGGTGGTTACGGCGAAGAGAACCAGAGATAAGAGCATGGGCAGGTGTCTCCTGGGAGTCCCGGTCGGTCGGGCGAACGACGGCGCTCTTTCATTCTTCGGCCGGAAACGACGCAACTCCTTAGTATATCTTCGGATAAGTCTCATGCAACGGGCAAGGCGCTCAGGCGCGATGTGGGGTCGACTGCGTCGTCCGCCGCCACCACATATTGTACCTTTTCTCTGCGGAAACGCAACAGGACGTTGTCGCCGGGGTCGAAGGGGGCGCCGTGTGGGGTCGGACGGGGGCGCGGCGCGGTCCGCGGGAGGTCACTCGAGATAGCCGAGCTGGCGCAGACGGTCCCTGATGTGCTTCTCCTGGTCGGGGGTGTAGGATTGGCGCGGGGTGTCCGACGGCGGTGTCGGGGGTGTGCCGGGGGTCCCGGTCTGCGGCGGATGGGCCTGCACATGGTCTTCCGTGAAGAGCGTCAGCGGGATTTCTCCCTGCATGTTGGTCGGAACCGAGAGTCCGCTGAGGTAGAGCACGGTCGGTGCGACGTCGGCCAGTTTCAGCGGGGGCACCTCTCCCGCCGTCCTGATGGGCGCACCGGCCAGGACGAACATCCCCTGCGTGTCGTGAATCCCGCTCTCGGCCGAGTCGGGCGCCCCGCCAAACACCGCCTCCGCTAGCGGGTCGATCCGTCCCGTGTAGCTTTCTCGGAACTCCATGACTACCTCCGGAAGGAAGTCGACCACCGGATCCGGAAACAGATCCTGCCGCCGCCAGATGTTGAGGACGACCGGCTCGCCCGTTTGCGGGTCACGGATCGATCTCATCACCGAGATGATCCGGTCGACGAGGTCTTTGCGCTGTGCCTCGTCGAGTCCGGCGGTGGTCTCCTTCATCAGTCGCACGGCACCCAAGGAGTACCAGTCGAACATCGCGTAGTAGGCGAGCGTGCGTTCGGGGTCGACGGTTTCCATCATGCGGGCCTGGCGGCCCTTGCCCTTGCCCAACAGGACATTTGCCCTAGCGGGGCCGAGGACCGTCTCGATCGCGCGACGGATGGTCCTGCGGACGAACCGCTCGAGCCCCCATCGGGCGGGTCTCGGCGAGCGCCGGAAGAGCAGTCCGTGCTTCTCGAGCAGCACGTCCGGGTAGACCGTCCTGGTGGGCCATGGGCCGAACCCGTGGTCGCTCACGACCATCACCGAGGCATCGTCAAAGGCCCCGACCAGTGCCCCTAAGGCGTCGTCGAGCGCCTTGAAGAACTGGACAAGCAGACGCTGCACCTCGTTTTCCGGCGCCTCAGCGGCCGCGAGGGCCGCCACCTCGTGCCATGCCTTGTGGAAGATGCGATCCGTTCCGGTGAACACGACGATCCCGAAATCCCAGCTGTGGCTTCTCCCCAGACGGAGGACGTTCTTAAGGCGGCGCCCGAGCACCTGCGTGCACCGGCGCACCAGCGAGGGTGTCTTGAGGCTTTCGTACTCGATGCGGCGTTGCTTCCTGTCGCTCGCGGTGACGACGTCGATCTGGTAGTCGTCGAGTTCGTTCTTGAGTTCGGGCGGCCACGTGAAGTTGTCCGCGTTGTCGGGGGTCATCATCCCGGTGACCATGAAGCCGTTGATGGGCCGGGGGGGATAGCTCATGGGCACGTTGACGGCCATGACCCGTCTGCCGGCTTCTCCGAGGAGTTCGAGAAGGTCCTTTTTCCGGATGGACAGTGCACTGAGCGGTCGGACGTCGTTCCCATGCACGGGCACGGCCTCTCCAGGAAGGAGTCCTTCAAGGAATCCGAAGACACCGTGCCTTTCGGGAGGTAGCCCGGTCAGCAGGGTTGTCCATGCCGGAGGAGTCAGGGGGGGGATGGTGCTGGTCATGATGCCGAACGCCCCACGGTCCATCAGCGACTTGAGTCTCGGCATGAGACCCTTCTCGACCAGGGGACGGAAGACCCGCCAGGTCCCGCCGTCCCATCCGATGATGAGCACACGTCGGTCTTGGGGTGTCGGTTCACTCATGGCTGGGGTCTTCCGACGGGTATCAGACCATGATGGTGTCGAGGAGGTCCTGGACGTCGACGATGCCGAGGAGTCTGCCGCGTACGTCCACGACGGGCAGCTCGTCGATCCGCTTCGATTTGAGGATCTTGAAGGCGTCGGCGGCGAGCGACCCCGCCTTCACCGTGATGGGACTTGCGGTCATGACCTCGGTGACGCTCCGGTGGACGAGCGTGGTGTCCTCGACGAGCCGACGCCGGATGTCGCCGTCCGTGATGATGCCCTTGAGGACGCCGGTCCGTCCGACCACGCACGCCGCTCCCGTCCGGTGGACACGTCCGGCACAAATGGCCTTCACCGCGTCCGAAACCGTCGCCGTCGCCGGAACCACCGCCACCTGCTTCAACGGACGCATGATCTCCTCCACCTTGAGGAGGTGTCGTCCCAGGTTGCCGCCGGGATGGTAGAAGGCGAAGCGCTCCTTGTCGAAGGGCCGTCGTCGCAGGACGGTGAGTGCGAGTGCATCGCCGAGAGCGAGCATCGCGGTGGTGCTGGCCGAGGGGGCGAGTCCCCACGGCTCGGCCTCGACCACCATCCCCGTGGCGACCGTCACGTCACTGTGTTTCGCGAGCGTCGACGTGGACGTCGCCGTGATGCCGATCAGTTTCGCCCCGATCTTGCGGATGCTGGGCAGAAGCCGGATGATCTCGTCGGTCTCGCCGCTGTTGGAGAAGGCCAGCACGACGTCCTCGGCGACGATGCGGCCGAGGTCGCCGTGGACGGCTTCGGCCGGGTGCATGAAATGCGACGGTGTGCCGGTGCTCGCCAGCGTGGCCGAGACCTTCTGTCCGATGATGCCCGCCTTGCCCATCCCGGTGACCACCACACGTCCCTGGCACGTCAGGATGGTCTCGACGGCTTCACTGAACTCCCGGCCCAGCTTCCGCACGAGTTTCCTGAGGGCCCTGATCTCGTACTCGATGACCTTGCGAGCGTGCTCGAGGTCTCTGGAAATCTTCTGGCTCAATGCTCCCTCCTGGAGGTGTGTCCGACGGGTGCGAGTGCTCGGAATGGCGTCTGCCCGGCGGATGCCCGTGGACGTGCGGTCCTGGGCTTCCGGCACCGCCCGATGGCGTACATCGGCACCCAGCCGGGATGAGCTTCAAGCGGAATGACCCTGAAGACGTCCGAGTCCACGGGCTCCCCGGCCGCACCGCCGCTCAGCGACGACCGCTTCCTGTACCAGTCCTTCAGGCGGACGATCGTCTGCCGGAGGGACGTCGGGGCCCACGCGTTGAAGCACCGACGCGTCCAGCAGAAGACGTCGCCGCGACGCTGGAAATCCTGGCCGAACATCTCGACCTCCTCAAACAGCTTCTCCAGTCGCAGTCTCAAGCCCCGGAGCGAGGTCTCACGGACGTGCATCGGCGACGCAGACCCCAGACGAAACGCCGAGAAAACCGGCCGGTTGGGCATCGAGACGTCGAAGGTGCCCTCGGGCTTCATCACCCGGATCAGCTCGGCGAAGCCCGTGGTCCAGTCGGCGACGTGCTCCACCGTCTCCGAGGAGACCACCACGTCGAAGGTCTCGTCGTCGAACGGGAGGTGGGTCACGTCGGCCCGGAGGGTTTCGACGTTGCGCAGTTCGGCACAGTGACGAGCGGTGTGTTCGAGGGCGCGTTCGGAGATGTCCACGGCGACGACGCGGCGTGCCCCGGCCCGGCTCAGCACGGCGGTCCCGAAGCCCGGCCCACAGGCACAGTCCAGCACCACCTTGCCCGGGACGTCCGCGGCAAAGAACCGGTACCGCTCCAGACGTCTCACGTGGGCGATGTTGCCGGGGACGATCCGCCGGCCCTCTCGGGAAGTGTTGTGCAATGTTCTTCCGCTCCCGTCGGGCGGAACCCCCGACCGCCCGCTTGAACGTCCGTTCCGTGTCGTGCTGCGTGGTTTCAGAGCTCGGTGTCGTCGAGGGTCTTGACCGCGCTGTCGACGACCTCCGGCTTGCGACCGGCGAAGGAGAGCAGCACCCGTCTGAAGATCTCGAACTCCCTCGCCGTGAACATCCGGAAGAGAAACACCCCCGCCACAGACGTGACCACCACCATGACGGCCAGAAGGAAGGGGTTCACCCGACCGCTCAGGAGCACGACGAGTGCCACGGGCACCACCGCACCGGCCGCCGTCCGCGCCAGGGCCTCCACCGGACTGAACCGGTAAATATACCGTCGGATGAGCAGCGTGTAAACGACAAACCCGGCGACGCCGCTGATCAGCATGGCCCAGGCCAGACCCACGGCCGCGTCGTCGGCGAACGTCGTCACCAGCACCACACTCAGTGCGATGCGTGTCACGTTGATGACCGTGTGTCCGAGGATGGGCAGGCGGGCATGTCCCGAAGCGTGGCAGACCCGCACCAGGATGGCCTCCATGAAGAGCGGAAAGACCAGCCAGGACAGCACCTGCAGCACGGGGATGCTTCCCGCGAACTTCTGCTGGAAGAGCAGTCGGATGACGGGACCGGCGAGGAGGACGCCGAGGAGTCCGATGGGGACGGTGACGGCGGCCAGCAGTCGCACACAGCTCTCGTTGAACCGTTTGAGTTCTTCGGGGTCACGGTGCCAGGCACGGACCATGTAAGGGAAGACGGCCGCCCGGAAGGCGTTTGCCGCCTCACGGAGGGCCTCCACCAGGGTCATCGCCGCACCGAACAGTCCCACCTGACGGTTCCCGGTCATCACCGAGAGGATGATGACGCCCAGGTGAGCGTAGAGGACGGCCTGCACCGCGAACACCCCCACCTGCCACGATGTCTTCAGGTAGCCCAGCCAGGCCCGCAGCCGGAAGTGGAAGCCGAACCTGACGATGTGCACACGCGTCAGGATGAAGAAGACGATCGCGAAGACCCAGTAGACCGCCGTGTGCAGTATGCACAGGCTGATGAGTCCGAAGCCGTTGAAGAGCAGCACGATCCCGATGCCGGCCTCCGCCAGGGGCGTGGCGTTGGCCAGAACGGCGTAGGGCCACAGTGTCTCGCAGGCGGTGCCCACCGAGTGCATCATGCCGATGAGGGCCATGGGGACGACCGCCAGACCCATGATGGCCATGCCCAGTCGGACCTCCTCGGTGTAAGGGGTGAACGGGGCGACGATGAGAAGCCCCATCGTGAAGATGAGGGACGACGTGAGGTCGAGTCCGAAGCACCGGCTGATGAACCGTCGGACGTCCGTGATCCCACGGTTGATCTGTCTGATCAGGTAGACGTTCAGGCCGAGGGCACTGGTGATGGACAGGATGGTGACGGGTGCGAGGAGGAAATAGTAGCTGCCGAAGCCCATCTGCTCGAGCTTCCGTGCGAACGAGACGAAGTATCCGAGACGCAGTGCGGACCGCACCAGATACAGTCCGAACACCCAGCCCACGTTCCTCGTCGCACGCTCGACGCTCATATGGTCGCTCCGGTTCTCCTGTGAAGCTTCGCCGGCCGCGTCCCCGCGCGCTCGGCCCCGGACGGCCATTATGAGAGGGCCGAGGCGGCAAGTCAAGGAAGCCGCACAACGCGCGGCGTATCGTCCCGGCGGCCGACCGGTTCCGGCGCCTCGCGAAGGCCCGGGAAGCCCGGTATGTCCCGGACATGTC
>Ga0307379_10014712_pt1 | contig 10066 bp, 5 predicted proteins | sample UN2MG_FD_202237 | JGI IMG/M metagenome (GOLD analysis project Ga0307379, IMG submission 202237) | Soil microbial communities from Risofladan, Vaasa, Finland - UN-2 | ecosystem: Environmental > Terrestrial > Soil > Coastal area > Acid sulfate soil | place: Finland: Risofladan, Vaasa | collected... | reverse complement strand
GAGTACAGACCGCACTCCCGGTGCATCCACGGCCACCGGTTTCTCAGCAAATACGTGCTTGCCGGCCTCAATACAAGCCTTGAGGTGCATTGGGCGGAAATGAGGCGGCGTGGCCAGCAGCACCACGTTTACGTCGGAGGCGATAACCTGCCGGTAGCCGTCGAATCCGGTGAATTGATGGTCGGAGTCCACCAGCACTCGATCTCTGATGCCCTCCTGCTGCTTCATGCTCCTGAGGCTTGTTTGCAGCCGATCTTGAAAAGCATCGCTCATTGCGACAAGTCGTGCGCCTCGGTCGGCGTTTAGTACCTGTGTCGCCGCACCGGTGCCGCGTCCGCCGCAACCGACAAGACCCACCCGGATTACATCGCTGCCTGCTACGTGTGCGCTGTGCGCAATGGAAAGTCCGGTGACAAGGCTTCCGGCTACTGCGGTCGTGGAACGCTTCAAAAACTCACGACGTGACGTGGAGATCATTCCATCCTGGGCATTTGCTGTGGTTGAGCTCTTCATGACATAACTCCCTTTTAATTTAGGTTGTTTCGAGATGAACCTTTAGAACACGTATCAGTATAATCACAATCCAGGAAATCTCAAGTTTTTTCGTTATGCATGTTCAGTAGTGGAACTTAGAAATTTTCGTTCCCAATCATCTTTCCAGCCAGTTCATTTAGATATTCCTCGATCGCTGTATATCCGGAAGGCATTTTCCGATTGGCGTCATTTCTCGTCTTATCAAGCCCGTGGGCCGTTTCCCACTGATCCGGTATCCCGTCATTATCCGAATCCCGCGGAGCTTTTCCCGGCTTGAGGCCTTCCATAAGGTTTTTCTGGTCCTTACGTCCCCACGAACCGGTTCCTATTATGATATCATTGATGAGACGTTTAGTCACGGCGTCCCGTGGGAAACAGCCGCTTCGGGCCAGTACCAGCCGATAAGCCTTCTCCGGGCTGTAGGTTTTAACTGATGCCATGTCAGGCTCATTGTCTTGTCGTACGCCTTTGTTTTTATAATAACTCAGCCCGTACAGCTTGTCAGCTTCAGCCCAGGGATTCTGTATTATTCCGACACCTTCGATGTAATTATCGCGGAGGTAATAAGGGGTTTTGCCAGAGAAGCAGAATGGAAATATCTTCGTGTCACTTGGTCCGCTTTTGTAATAGTTTCCAACAATGGAGAAGGGAGGTTTAGGAGGGTGACCTTCGTGACTGAAACCATCGCGAAAGTTATAGACCACATTGTTGCGAAAATCCGCCGGGCCTGTCGCTATGGCGGGATTACGCCTGCGATGATGAATAAAAAGATTGTGGTGAATCGATATTCTGCTGCTGCCAGGTCCTGCAATAAGACCATAATTGTGGGGCCCTTTGGCATGCCCTTTTGTGGCTGATTCCTCTATCGTGCACCACTGAATTGTGACGTTAGTTGCATGACTGTAGATGTCGATGGTCTCGTCCTCAGCCCAGGAGCAGGAAATATGATCGAGCACTGCCTTGTCAACGACAGAGAACTGGATGGCATCGAGTTGAGCGCCTCGGCCTGCATCGGGACGAACACGGAGAAAACGGGCAACGACATCGTGAACGCGGTCCTTTTTGGCTAATGTACTTAGCATGCCCCGTATCGTAATGCCGGCACCCGGAGCACTCTGTCCGGCTATGGTGATATATGGTTCAGTGATGACTATGTCGCCGGCGATGACACCTGAGACTTCAAATACAACAATCCGCGGCTCCGCCGTTTCACAAGCAGATTGAAGACTTCCCGGTCCGGATGAATTAAGGTTGGTGACCTTGATGACTCTGCCTCCTCGTCCGCCGACAGTATCGCTGCCGAATCCTTCGGCACAGGGGAAGGCCGGCAAGGCACCGGCCGAGGATGAGATTATCAAGACTAAAAGAGGCGATAAGATTTCTGGAAAAAAATGACTGGAAAAATCCAAGCATTTATAGCTTTTACGTGATATTCTGAATATACGCTTAACGGTTAGAATCTTTTGCCAAATAATTTCCATATAGGTGTCCACACTATTCTGTTTGTAATGCGTGCCGGAAATATTATATCCGATATTTCCCGGATAACCTATTAAACAATATAACTTCCTAATTGCAATGTCGATACTGTGAAGAAGTATGGTTGAGCGGAAGAAGACCTGTCAATAAATGTGCGCCAAGAAAGCTGCTTAGGAATGCCTTGTGCGCCACCTCAGACTTGATTGGCTGGTGGGACTGGCCCGAGAAATTTCGTTGGAAGCAGACTCACAACTCTAAAGAAATAACGCATCTGGACAAATTGTTCAGAAATCCAGTAGAATGGCTCAGTTGCAAAACCATTTGAAATACGCTCATTGGAGGATAGAAAAATGGTCAAGTACATCGTGAAGAATTTGCTGATAGCGGCAACAATACTTATGTTCGCCAGCATAACCACAGGGAAGTCATATCATCTGACCTTTTCCACTTTTTTCGGGGGAATCGCCGGGGAAGGAATTCGTGATGTCGAAGTTGACAGTCACGGCAACATATACATAGCAGGCACCACCCGCTCTCCAGACTTCCCTACAACACCGGGCTCCTATGACGAGCAACTTGACACCAGTCTTGGTAAAACCCGCTGGGGATATAATTCCGAGATTTTCGTGGCCAAGTTCAGCCCTACAGGAAGTTTGGTGTGGTCAACAATTATTGGCGGCCCCAATTCAGAAGAGGCCTACGGGCTTGAAATCGACAGCAAAGGATATGTTGTTGTGCATGGTCGCGGTGCTCAGGGCTCTCCTGTTACTCCGGGCGTATATCAAAGGCAATTCAAGGGATGCGGAGGTAAAGATCCCGGGAATCCACACAACACAGGCCAGAACGCGTACATATGTAAACTTACGGCTGATGGCTCGTCCCTCGTATGGGCAAGCTTCTTCGGCATCGATCATCTCCACCGAGATTTGGCGCTGGACAAAAACGACGATATCTATGTCACCTGGGGAGTTCGTCCGGACAAAAACGATCCTGCACTTTGGAGCACGTGGATGGATCCGGCCTGGAACGCTAATGCATTCCAACCAAATCCTCAGGGCGGGACCGACTGCGGCGTTGCCAAGATTTCTTCCGACGGCAGGCGCGTGCTGTGGGCCACGTACCTGGGAGGCTCTAATTACGACTCGATTGAAGCTTCCATAGACGTGGATGACAATGGATACGTATATGTCGGATGTCAAACAAGATCCATCGACATTCCTACGACTCCAGGAGCTCATGACCGCACTCATAATGGAGGTGTAGACTGGTATGTTGCCAGGCTTTTACCAGACGGCTCTGATATTGTTTACGGGACTTACATTGGAGATGAGGGTGACAATTGGTTAAACACCCACAACCTCGTAGTTGACAGTGAAGGTAATTGTTATTCTTCTACTTGCGCGTTTAGTTCATCTTTTCCGACCACACGAGGCGCAATTCAAACTACCTATGGAGGAGGGAAGGTTGATTGGGGTATAGTAAAGCTGTCGCCCACAGGTAGCTTTCTGGCCGGTACGTTGCTTGGCGGTCGTGGAGGTGACAATCCCGACGGTATTCGTGTTGATTCACGGGGCAATCTTGTTTTGTTCGGACAGACCGGCTCTGCTAACTTTCCGGTTTCAAACGACGCTTATCAATCCACCAAAAGCTCAAAGGACGATGCTGTCATTGTAATACTGAGCCCTAAACTCGACCAGCTCCTATACAGCACCTTTTTGGGCGGCAATGGTAATGATGCCGGTCGAGCCGGTTGTGTTGGCAGCGATGGCAGTATGATTGTAGCAGGAGCTTCTTCAGGTAAAAACTGGCCAACTAAAAACGCATTTGAGAATTCGTGTAAAGGTCCCGGCGATGCAGTCGTGGCTAAACTTTCCCCCACAGCGAGTAATATCCGCCCCGATCCATAGGTAGCAAAACAGGCAGAAAGCAGTTGTCTGACGAAAGCAGAATCAACGCTGTTTAGCTTCATATAAAAACTGTATAATCATTGATGCAGTATTGTGTTGATAAAACGATATAGCAGGAGACATATAATGAGTGATAAAAGCAGATTGTCGAGCCGGAGAGATTTCCTCAAGTGCGCGGCAGCCGGTGTGATGGGCACGTATGGGATGCCCTATCTTGTCCCAAGCTCAGCTCTGGGTGCCGGCGCCCCAAGCAACCGGATCAACGTCGGCTGTATTGGCACGGGCAACATGGGGTTTACCGACCTGCAGGGTCTGATGAATCAGGATGACACGCAGATTGTCGCAGTATGCGACGTAAACCGGGGCAGCTACGGATATAAAACCGCTTCACAATTTCGCGGACGCGAGCCGGCCCGCAAACTGGTTGACGATTACTACGGCGAGAAGAAACGTTCGGGTGTTTATAAGGGCACAGATGCTTATAACGACTTTCGCGATCTTGTGGCTCGCGACGACATCGACGCGGTATCGGTTACCACGCCGGACCACTGGCACGCCATCCCAACGATAATGGCGGCCCGGGCGGGAAAGCATATCTATTGCCAAAAACCTTTGAGCCTGACGATTGCCGAAGGCCGTGCCATGGTCGAGGCGGTTCGTCGATATGGTGTGATTCTCCAGACGGGCAGCCAGCACCGCTCCAAGCAAAGGATGCGATTTGCCTGCGAGCTGGTCCGTAATGGCCGGATCGGCCGGGTCAAGCGTGTGCTGACAAGTCTGGGTCGTCACGGATTGCGCTTCGACCTGGATACATGGGATCCTACTCCGGTGCCCGACGGCTTTGACTATGAGCTGTGGCTGGGCCCGGCGCCGTTGGCGCCTCATCACGAGCACCGTTGTTTCTATACCTTCCGCTTTGTCCAGGATTACTCTGGCGGAGAGACCACCAACACCGGCGCCCACAAGTTTGACATTGTCCAGTGGGGCCTCGGCACCGAGCGAACCGGGCCGGTGGAGATTGAGGACCTGGGCAGCGAGTTTCCGAAAACAGGTTTATTTGACACGGTCAGCCGGATTCACTTTCGAGCGCGATATGCCAACGGTGTCGAGCTAATTTGCACGCCGAGCGGCATTGGTGGCGCAGTCCGGTTCGAGGGCACTGATGGTTGGGTGCATGTGGACTGGAATTCCTTTAGTACGCACCCCGAATCCCTCGCCGATACCGTGATCGGACCGGAGGAAATTCATCTCTATGAAAGCAGTGACCATAAACGTAATTTCCTGGATTGCATCAAGTCGGGACGGGATCCGATCGCTCCCGTAGAAGTGGGGCATCGTTCGGCCAGCATCTGTCACCTGGCCAATATTGCCATGAGACTCAAGCGAAGACTTCACTGGGATCCGGACGAAGAAAGTTTTATCAACGATGAGCAGGCAAACCGCTTGCTGAGCAAACCCGTACGCACCCCGTGGCACCTGTAGGGAATTCCATGGGATAAAAACCGATTGCATAGGAGTTCGGATATGAATCGAACCTTCACCATCGTGCTCACATGTGTACTATCCGCCGTGGCGTGCTCGCCCATCGAAGCAGCAGTATCGGCCTTTCCGGGTACCCAGCCACTTGAATGGCAGGAAGAAGATTTTTCCACGCGGCTTATGGACGGAGCGCACCGATTCATTGACAAGCAGATTCAAGCGGCTCGCGTAAAACGCGCACGGTTCTGGAAGTACGACACTTCGTCAAAACAGGCTTACGAAACTTCTGTCGCCGAGAACCGCCAGAGACTTCGTACGATTATCGGGGTTGTGGATAAACGTTTGCCTGTGAGTATGGAGCGGTTTGGCGATGATGACAATTCCGCTCTGGTTGCTGAAGCTGCTAAGTACCGTGTTTTTCAAGTGCGCTGGCCGGTATTGGAAGGGGTCTTTGGTGAAGGGTTACTCGTTCAGCCGAAGCAAAGGACGTTGGCTCATGTTGTTGTCGTACCGGATGCCGATCAAACGCCCGAACAGCTTCTCGGACTCTCGCCCGGGCTGTATCCACAACAACAGTACGCCCGTCGTCTGGCCGAGAACGGATTTGAGCTTGTCATCCCGGCGCTTTTGAGCCGCCGCAAGCTCGACACCGAGGACTCAGGGCTCAGGAAATCCGATCAGACGTATCGCGAATGGATCTATCGCCAGGCATTCCACATGGGACGGCATATCATCGGTTACGAAGTGCAGAAAGTGCTGGCGGCCGTTGACTGGTTTGAGCAACGAAATGCGTCGGCACGGATCGGCGTAGCCGGCTATGCCGAGGGCGGTCTGATTGCATTCTACACAGCAGCCATCGATACGCGGATACATATCGTGCTGGTAAGCGGTTATTTTGATGCACGCGAGAATGTTTGGGCCGAGCCCATTTATCGTAACGTTTGGAGCCTGCTGAACCGCTTCGGCGATGCGGAGATTGCCTCGCTTATTCTTCCGCGCTCGCTCGTGGTCGAACACAGTCCCGTGCCAACGGTGACAGGTCACAAGGGCGACTGGCACACTCCGGATTTCACCTCGGTCCGGCAGGAGTTTGATCGCATACCCGTTCGGCTCCGATTCCTTCAGCCCATTTTAGTCCATGACGACGGATCTCCAACCGGACCCGGTTCAATCCGCGCGCTCGAGGCATTCGCAAGTAGATTGGGAGTTGAGACCGACATGGCTCTCTCGAACGAGATCCCCGATGAGCGACGACGCTCGTTCGAGCCCGACAGCCGGCAAAGACGGGCTGTGCAACAGCTTGAGAATCAGGTTCAATCACTTGTTCGAGAATCGGAACACGTGCGCGACCGGTTCTTTCTGTACGATGTCATGCCGGAACTGGCCGAGCGCCGCTGGAGTACGGAACGTCGTCGTGACACACATTCGGTAGAGAAGTTCGTCAGGGGCGCCGAACCTTTTCGCGAACAGTTCCATACGGAGGCCATGGGACGTTTCGACGAGCCGCTCCTTGCGCCAAACCCGCGCACACGCCGGATTCTCGATGTGGAAAAATGGACGGCGTATGACGTCGTGCTCGACGTGTTTGCCGATGTATTCGCCTGGGGTGTACTGGTCGTTCCGAAGGATATTCCACCGGGCCAGCGACGCCCGGTCGTGGTTTGTCAACATGGACGCAACGGCGTGCCGCGGGACACAATCGACGGGAACAAATCTGCGTATAATAACTTCGCGGGGCGACTGGCGGAACGTGGCTTCATCACATTCGCGCCGCATAACCTGTATCGTGGGGAAGATCGCTATCGTTGGCTCGACCGCAAGGCGAACACAATCAAGGCAACGCTCTTCTCATTTATCATAGCACAGCACGACCAGATTTTACGCTGGCTGGAAACGTTGCCATTCGTGGATGGCGAGCACATGGCGTTTTACGGTTTAAGCTATGGTGGCGAGACGGCTGTACGCGTGCCATCGATTCTCGAAAAGTACTGCCTTTCGATTTGCTCGGGAGACTTCAATCAATGGACACGCAAAGTTGCGGCCACCGACCAACCCTTCAGTTTCATGCGGACCATCGAATGGGAAATGCCTTACTGGAACCTCGGGCACACATTCGACTATGCCGAGATGACTTATCTGATGGCACCGCGGCCCTTCATGGTCGAACGGGGCCACCTGGACACGGTAGGCCGAGACCGCTGGGTCGCACACGAGTATGCAAAGGTACATTGGCTGTACGCCCAACTCGGTATCTCCGACCGCACGGAGATCGAGTTCTTCCAGGGCGGACACAGCATTAACGGAGAAGGCACGTTTGAATTCCTGCACAAGCATCTTGACTGGCCCGCCCCGGCGGATTAGTCTTTCGACTTGTTCTACAATACTTCGATACGCTCAATAGCAAGGAGTACTCTTTATGACAACTACCATACGAACAATATTCGCGTCCTTTGCCATCATTGTTCTGCTGGCGGCGCCGGTCTCGGCAGGTGCGCTGAGAACACAGATTTCCATTGTCGATGGCCAGTGGCATCTAAACGGACGGATAACATATATAGGGACGCCGGCTGAAGGGCTACTGATGAACGTGCGGATGGTTAACGCCGTCTTCGAGGACAAAGCTCGCTCTGGATTTGATCCCGATGAGAATACAAGTGAGTTCATTAAAAATATTCCAGTTTATGTGGCACACGGTGTTCGTGCCTTCACCATCAGCCTGCAGGGTGGCTTCCCCGGTTATGAGGGAGCCGTCAACTCGGCATTCAATCCAGATGGTTCACTTCGGAAAAGTTATTTACAGCGAGTAAAGCGGGTCATCGAAGCATGTGACCGTAATGGAGCCGCTGTTATTCTCGGGTGCTACTACCAGCGCCAAGACCAGATCCTAAGAGACGAAAAGGCGGTGCGCATCGGCGTCGTGAACACGGTCCGATGGCTTGCAAAATCCGGCTATACCAATGTCGTTCTGGAAATCGCCAATGAATTCAATCATTCGGGTTTCGATCACCCAATCCTTAAGAAATCCGAAGGCCAGGTCGAGCTAATACGATTGGCGAAAGAAACCTGGCCGAAGCTGCTGGTTTCTACAAGCGGGCTGGGCAATGGCAAGCTCCCGGACAACGTGTGCCGGGCGAGCGATTTTCTGCTGATTCATTTCAATGGCACTAAACTCGACGACATTCCCAAACGCATTCAAGCTCTGAAGAAATATGGCAAACCGATAATCTGTAACGAGGACCAGAAGTATGGCGAACAGGCAGCGGAAGCTGCCAGACTGAGTGTTGAACACGGTGCTTCATGGGGATTCATGCATGAGAAAATCAACCAGCATTTTCCCTTCCACTTCAAGGGGGCGGATGATGACCTGAAAGTTTACCAGATGCTCAAGAAACTTACGACACTTGTAAGTGCTGAATTGTATTTTCCTCCACCGGAGTCAAATGGAGGATGTAGAAAGCTGACTGATTCCGAACATGTCAGAACATTCGTCGGAATGGATTTGGAGAAGCTGTTTCAAAACTGCTTTCGTCGCAAGAACAACCGAAATTTTCTCTCGCAAAGCAGAGGTTCAAAATCGCCTCAGGCGTAGTCAAAGCTACATTGAGGACAAATTCTGTGCCGACAACACCGCAACCCAATGCCCCTTGCCGGGAGTTTTGATCGTGACAATTCTCTCGCCGTTTATTGTCTTCTCGCCTCTCCACTGGCCCGTCCGAATATCGATCCATCTCAGCGAGTACCGCCCGCGGTCCTTACGCAGGTCGAGCCCGACCTCGCCGCCGTCGGTGAAGTAGAGTACGTAAGCCTTGCCATGATTGCAGGCCAGATATGCCTCGTTATCTTCTCTGTCGGTCAGCAGCTCATTGGCTGGCTCGATATCCCAAAGTTTCATCACCGATTCGAGTTTTCGGGCAGCCTTCACCGACGCTATCGAAAGCTCCGACAGGCCCAGGCCTGAAGTGGGGCGATGAAAGCGTGCCGTAGCAGCACCTCCGATAACGTGCCGCCACCAGCGTTCAATCCCGTCCCGGGTATTGCCGTGTATTCCGCCGTCGGCACCGTAGGTCTTGACCGTGTTCAGCGGCCGGAGCTGCTTGGCAGTATAACGAAGTGTCCACTGGAAGTTGTCCCAATGCTCTTGCCCTTTCTTCTGATTGTTCTGAGATACGTCGCAGAAGGTGTAATGATCCGGGTGATCGAAGGTGCGTTTGTGTCTCGCCGCCTTGAGGTCCCAGTCATCCCACATTTCCGTCACATATACTTTCCTTCCCTTTGCCTTCGCCTGAGCCAGAATAAGCTGAGACCAATAGAGAGCCCACTTTTCCTCGCCGGATGTTTCATTGTCCATGCAGTAAAGCACGTGAGCATACTTGAGAGAATACGACAGCATTTTTTCGACAAAGCGCTTCTGGTATTGCAGCACGGTCGTGATGTTTCGCTGTTTTGGCGTGGTAAAGAAGAACGGCTGCTTGTTGCTGCCCGGGTGATCTGGATAGTCCGCAGCTAAGGTACTGTCCTGGCCCGTGTAATTCACGTTGTTCTTCGGGTTGTAAGGATGGCCCGGCCAGTTGTCCCTGGAATAATCGAACCGATCCCACACCTCGATCTGAACGATGATGTCTCTCTTGGCCGTTTCAGCTAAAAAGCGGTCGAAACGTTTCCAGTAG
>Ga0307379_10014711_pt1 | contig 10066 bp, 14 predicted proteins | sample UN2MG_FD_202237 | JGI IMG/M metagenome (GOLD analysis project Ga0307379, IMG submission 202237) | Soil microbial communities from Risofladan, Vaasa, Finland - UN-2 | ecosystem: Environmental > Terrestrial > Soil > Coastal area > Acid sulfate soil | place: Finland: Risofladan, Vaasa | collected... | reverse complement strand
AAACGGGCTTTTTTCATAGCCCTCGTATTGACCCCCACACGCTTACAGAGGTAGTGTCGTGATGAACCTGGGTGGTGTCTATGTTAAATTGTCTTACTGCTTCAAGTGAGATCTCACAAAATAGCTTCTGTGTGCCATAGGAGTAGATCCGGTCGAGCACCCTGCCTATATTATCATCAGTAAAGTCAGAAGCAACTATTCCCTTTCCCACTATAAGAGCAGTATCCTGGTGGGAGAAAAAGTCCTCTACCCTGTAGAGGGGGTCCATTCCTGCAAGTGTATTAAGTATGAGCCCCTTGACAATTTTTCCAGGGCTTACCTCCATTTTGGTATCAAGGGTGCTGTCTATAATGGAAGAAAGGTTTATATTATCGCAGAACGCGCCAATTATGGGTGCGTGGCGCACGTCAAAGCTTTCTATATCTTTTAAGTTTTCGGGTATATCCATGATTTCCTCCTTGACAAATAATATCACTAAGTTTATTATACTTAGTGATACAGTAAAAAGCAAGACATCTATGGAAAACAAAATAGAAAAACTAAAAGAAGAATTTGAAAGGATAAAAAAAGAGATAGCCGGTACTGGTTTTGTTAAAAAAGGCACCATTACCAGATGTTATCAGGCCTGCAGAAACCCAAACTGCAGATGCAATAAGGATCCAAAATTCAGACATGGTCCATATTTTCTTCTAACATCAAAAGAGAAGGCTAAAACCAGAACCTTTTCAGTGCCGGAAGGTATGCTTTCTGAAGTTAAAAGCTATGTAGGAAATTACAAGATTTTAAAATCCAGGATTATGCTGCTGGAAGAGATATCGGGGAAAATAATCAAGATTAAAATTAAAAAATATAGAAAAGAATTGGGAAAGAGCAAGTAAAAAAGATTGAAAATCAAAGAAATTAAAAATATAATATTTTTAACCAAAAGGGTGCGGAAAGTAAGATATAAGCTACAGAGGACCAGTATTTGATATCCTTGAGTGCAGTGAATCTAAAATTAATAGTAAGGGTGAAACTGAAAATACTAGATTCGTATGGATAACCAATCTTAATATATGTAAAAATAATTTTTCTAAAATAGCTAAAGGAGGAAGACTAAGATGGAAGATTGAAAATGAAGGTTTTAACACACAAAAAAACAGGGGATATAACCTAGAGCACTCATATAGCAAAAACGAAGTGGCAATGAAAAATTATTACCTAATCCTACAGATTGCCCACACCATCAGCCATCTAATGGAGAAAGGTCTGCTCAAAGACAAAATAGAAAAAGTCTTTGGCAGCATTACCAATGTTTTTTTTAAACTCCTAGAAGAGCTAAGAACTAGATTCTTTTGCCAATATGACCTGGAAAGATGTATCTTAAAACCATTCCAGATAAGGTTCTCATGTGCACCACCATAAAGACAAAAGGTGCTTTCCAGGTTTATCCTCCAATAATTTATATTATCATATCCTGCAGGGGAAGTCTGTCCCAAAAATTCAACGTATATAATTATGCCAATGGGAGTGTATTTTGTGATAAAATAAAAAAATCACTCGTCGGAACTGAAATTAAATTATAAGTACCTGTTGCCTCATCTAAAAATCTAAACGAAAGCTAATACGTTGCGTCATATAAAAAAGTATCTGAAAGCCATACGTTGCGTCATATAAAAAAGTATCTGAAAGCCAATACGTTGCGTCATATAAAAAAGTATCTGAAATATATTAGGTATAGATATAATCATAAGACTTTTCATCTGCTGTATTATCCTTTCTTACTTTCTGTTTTAAGGCATTTAAATTAAGTAACTCATCCTGAAGCCTGGTTATCTCTTTCTTAAGCTTAACTGGATTTAATTTATCATAAATGAGTTTTAATTTCTTCTTTTTTTCATCATCAATATGCTCTGATAGAAGCGCTCTTCTAAATGGAGTTTTAGCTATACCATATTTTTTGGTGACCTTGCTTCCAGTCCTTGTCTTTAATTTAAGTTTTACAACCGGCTGGAAATAATTTGTATAATAACCCAAATATATGTAAAGCTCATTTAAGAGGTCAAGCTCCTCGGCTGTATCATATCTTAAGTATCCCACTGCTCTCCTCACCACTGAGTAATTTTTCTGTTCAACAAAACATGAATCATTTTTCTTGTATGCTCTTGATCTTGTAAATGTAATTTTATTCTCTATGCAATACCGGAGCATGTGGGCATTAATAAATTCAGAGCCGTTGTCAGAATCAATCCCTAATATTTTGAAAGGAAACCTGGCTGATGCTTTCCTGGTTGCCTCAAATACATGTTTCTGTGCCTTATTCTTGCATGCAACGGTTATATCCCAGCATGTTGCTATATCTATAAAATTTAGGCTCTGGGCAAAGTCTCCAGACGCAATTCCGCCATCATGGCCAACAAGGTCCACCTCTGTAAACCCGGGCTTTGCCTCATCCCAATCTGCAAAGGTTCTAATGGGAATAGCCTTTTTAAGAAGCGAGCCTGGTTTTGTACCTTTTCTTCCCTTGCCCAGCCTGTACCTATCCTTTTCTGGCTTCAAGAGCCTATCAATTGTAGAGGCTGAAATTTGAAGTAGTTTTTCTCTTACTTCAGGAGTTAGATCTATCTCCCCATGTTTTTCAAGTTTTTCTACTGCTTCAGCCATAAATGGGGTAAGTCTCCTGCTGCAGATAAAATCAAAGATTGCCCATATTCTTTTTAATGCTAAAAATACATCTTTGCCATAAATTCTCACTGTCTTTCTTTTTATCCTTTTATCTTTACCTATAATATATTTTATTCTCTTACCGCCTATCCGGCTATATCCGATTACCTTTCCTTCAGTAAGCCGCAGCATCCTTGCTGCATAACATCTGTTATATTTTGTAAATGCTACAAATTCATCTAATATTTTAGTTTTCCCCCTCTTAGTTGCTTTTGCATATCTTTTTCTAGTTTCAACCGTTATTGCTTTCCTGTGCATCATTGCTAACATCCTAACTTACCCCCTATATTTAAAGATGTAGATTTTATCTTTAAATATAGAGAATTTATCTCAATTATTTAAATAATTTCAGATACTTTTTTATATGACGCAACGATACAATTTGGAATACTTTTTTGGTGAGGCAATTCGAAGTATTGACTTTGCAAAACAATTATAATATATTATTTGGAAAACTGGATATACAAGTTAATCTAGTGTATTAGTGAAGAATAAATTCTTTTAATTATTAAAGTTAAAAACCTAAATAATCATAAAATCTTTATGAGCTTAAAAAAATATAACGAACTTTATAATATTATCAACAAATTACCTAGAATTTCATTGGCTAATTTGCCAACACCTTTAGAAAATGCAAATAATCTTACAAAATTATTAGATGGACCAAATATTTATTTTAAAAGAGACGATCTTACTGGCTTACCTCTAGCAGGGAATAAAACCAGGATGTTTGAGTTCAGTCTTGCAAAGGTATTAAATGAAAAAATTGATATTGTTCTTTCTGGTGCATCTGTGCAATCTAATTATTGCAGACAGCTGGTATTTGCATGTAATAAAATTGGATTAAAAGTATTTCTGGTATTACTCAATCTGAGAGGTAAAAAGGACCATGAAATACAGGGTAATTTATTTTTAGATCTTCTCGGTGGATCAAATGTCAGGATAATTAAAAGTAACTTAAAAGATCTTAGAAAATGTCTGGAAAAAGTAAAGAATGAATTAGAAACTAAATACAATAAGAAAGTACACCTCATGAGGGGTACGGATGAAGATATAGCACTGGAAGGTATTGGTTATGTAAATTGTGGGTTGGAATTATATAAACAGCTCTTAGAAAAGAAATTATCAATTAATTATATTTACGCATGTTCATCTGATACTACACAGGCAGGGATGCTTGTTGCAAATAAATATTTGGGTGCAGGATGGAAAATTGTGGGGATTACACCCAGTGATAAGGATATGGACACCAGATCTAAAATTAAAAGTATAGCCAATAATATAAGTGCAATGCTTAAGCTAGGAATAGAGATAAAAGATGAAGAGGTAAACAATTTATCTGATTATGTTGGGGAAAGATATGGTATAAGTAGTAAAGGAAGTATTGAAGCAATAGAATTGATAGCAAAAAGTGAAAGTATTGTTTTGGATCCTATATACACTGGTAAAGGTATGGCAGGGTTATTAGATCATATTAAAAAGGGTAAGTTTAAAAAGAGTGAAAATATTATATTCTTAAATACAGGTGGTTTTCCAAGTATTTTTGCTTTTAGTGATGAGTTTGATTTTAGTGACAGACTTACAGTTTGTGATGAAGAATATTTTATTAGTTAATTAGTTAATGGTGAATAACTCAGTTTTTTTATAGGCATTTCAGCTTTCTAAACTCAAAATTTTATAATTTTTTAAACTTTAATAAATAATTGTCCCTTTTTTATATTCTAAAAAATATAGATATATGTTTTTATCTTTATTTTCTCTTTATCCCGCAAATCTTAGTATCATATCAGGACTTTTTGCAATATCTCTAAGTAACTTCCTTATGTTTAATGCCATTATACCAAGAGCTCTGCCCACATCTTATCTCCTTCGTAACCTTTGTAGTAAGATTTATTTAAGCCATACATTCTTTTTGCTTCGCTTATCTTAGCGCTCCTGTTCTTTTTATGGGGTATTGCAAGAGCTATCTTGTGTTTTTTCTCAAGGACTGATATTAAACCTTCATCATAGTAAGCCCTGTCGGCTGCTGCGCCGGCAAAGTCTTTACCGAAAGTTTGGCCGTGTTTATTTAGTATTTCTTTTAAAGTGGCTATATCGGCAATATTACTATCGTAGAGCCTGTGATCTGTTATATATCCGTTACTGCTCATACTAAGGGCAAGTTTTGCTCCAAACTCGCAGGGCTTGCCAACTTTGCCTTTGGGAAGAGCTTTAGTGTGCTCTTCATGGTAGGATACTATCTTGCCCGTGGTATGAACCCCAAAATTTATACACTCACTTGTCTTAGCTCAGAATAAACATTACAGAAATTTTTTTCAATAAATATATGTTCAAATTCTTCCGGAGGCATATAGCCCAGAGAAGAATGAAGCCTTTTACTGTTGTAAACATCTTCAATAAAATACGGGAATCCTCTCTATAACATCCTGGTAGATCTCATATTCCCACAGGTATACTTCTTCAACTTTAAGTGTTCTAAAGAATGACTCAATGGTGGCATTCACACAGGCAGTCAACTACACCCCATACTAAAGGTAGGAAAACATTTAAGATTACCCATCCGTTTATTCCCCAATGTGGACTTGAGTATGAATATGTAGACAGAAGGCTAAACTGGGGCCAGGACAGGGTAGTATATTTTGATAAAAACGGTGATTTAGCCACAATACCTACCTCATGGACGGATGTAGCAGAGCCTGATCTTTTTGTCCTGCAGTCAGCAGGAAGGAGCAATTTCAGGTACGCTGATTTAGTAGAGCTGGCCAAGTTGCTGAAATACCTAAAAAAACATAAATAACAGTGTTAATTAGATTACGCCTTTAAGTTAATTGTATTATGTCACTATGAATATGAATTTAATAACAATATTGTAGAACAGTAAGCCTTTAAACAGGCTTATATACTGGAATTATTGGTGAATAATGTTAAAAACACCTGCTTGACAAATAATTTATATGTGGCATAATAAGATTTACATCATTTAGGAGGTGATTATATGGAGGCTAAAAAAGGAAATGCTTCCAAAAGGCGTACTCTTATGCAAAGCGGGACGCTGAATAAAAACGCGGCCAAAGTGGTAGATCCTAAGTTTAAAAACATGGCATTCTTTGATCCGGATGACATCTTGCAGGTTAAATATGAAATGCTAAGGCTGAACCAAAAAGACGGAACAAGTGTACAAAAAGCGTCAAAGACATTTGGTTTTTCCAGGATAACCTTTTACAAGACTGACAAGGCATTTAAAAAAAGCGGGCTGGCGGGGCTGCTTCCCCGTAGAAAGGGGCCGCGCCGGGCCCATAAACTGTCAGGTGAGGTTATGGAGTTTGTAAGCCAGCTGGTAGAGAAGAAACCGGACAAAAAATCTTTACAGATAAGACAAAAAATAAAAGACCGTTTTAACCTTTCGGTACATAAAAGAAGTATAGAAAGGGCAATTGATAGAAGTAAAAAAAAACACCCAAAAACCTAAAATGATAATCTTTGACTCCGAGGGCCTGCTTGCAATTTATGAGGAGCTCCGCTCCTGTGTTCTTGGCAGCAATTGCACATTCAGCCGACCTCCAGGACTGGACCTTTTTTAAAAAAAAGGATTTCTAAAATGGATGCATGTACAGGCAGAGGGCAGAGATTATCATAAGCCTTTTAAAGGACCAGGGATAATGGTAAAAAAGCTAGGATTTTTACCGCAGGGACTTGAGAATGAGATTACCCTGCTTTTGGCAAATATGATTTTGGAAGAAAGGGGCGGCAATGTATCAGCTTGATGGGGGAAAACTAAAGTCAACTCATCTTAAGCGCAGTGCATACCTCTACATTAGGCAGTCAACGCTGCGCCAGGTATATGAGAACACGGAAAGCACAAAACGTCAGTATGCACTAAAAAAGAAGGCAGCAGCACTTGGCTGGCCCGAGGATTCAATTATTACAATTGATAGTGACCTGGGGCAATCAGGTACATCTTCTGGTAGCCGTGAAGGTTTCAAAAAACTTGTGGCTGAAGTGGGCATGGGTCATGCCGGAATCGTTGTTAGCATTGAGGTCTCAAGGCTATCCCGCAACTCCTCTGACTGGCTGAGGCTGCTTGAGATATGCGCCATAACAAATACTCTGATCATGGATGAGGACGGAATATATGATGTAAATGATTTTAACGACAGGCTTCTTCTGGGACTTAAGGGCACCATGAGTGAAGCAGAGTTGCATTTTCTCTACTCAAGGATGAGGGGAGGTACAATTTCTAAAGCTAAGAGGGGGGAGCTAAAGAGGCCTCTTCCGGTGGGATATATCTACAATGGGGACGATAATATAGTAATGGATCCGGACCTGGGGGTACGAAATGCTGTAAATGTATTTTTTAAAACCTTTAAGCGGACCGGCTCTTCTCCAGGGGATAATTGTATGTGGCAAATGCGGAAATAGAATGACGGTTGGATACCGGCAGAACTGCTCTAAACTTGTACCGGTTTATACATGCCAGAAGGATCGTATTGAAAATGGGGCAAAGGTATGTCAGACTGTAGCAGGAGAAAAAGTTGACGAAGAGATTTCGAAATTGCTGCTTGAAATGCTAAACCCGCTGGCAATAAAGGTAGCTCTGGAAGTACAAAACGAGCTATCCCAAAGAAAGCTTGAGGCCGATAAGTTTTACAGACAGCAGGTGGAAAGGGCCAGATATGAGGCGGAGCTTGCCAAGAAAAGATATATGCTTGTTGATCCCCAAAACCGCCTGGTGGCCACAGAGCTTGAAGCAGCCTGGAACCAAAAATTAAGGCAGCTGGAAAAGGCCCAGCAGGAGTACGAAAAAAAGAAGAGAAAAGATTTAAAAGAAGTGAGGCAGACCACCAAAGCAGATATTATTAGGGTAGCATCTGATTTTCCCAAGCTTTGGAGTAACCCCGGTGTTTCCTACAGGGAGAAAAAGAGGATGATACGTCTTTTAATTGGGGATGTGACAGTAAAAAATGGTGATAAAAAGGTTATATTAAACATAAGGTTTAGGGCAGCTACATCAAAAACTCTGATTATTGACAGGAAACTTCCCATATACGAAATTAAAAAGACAAAAGATGAGATAATCAGGCAAGTAGATGAGCTAACAGAAAATCATATACCATCAGAGATTGCAGCTACTCTAAATAAGCAGGGTTACCGCTTATGGAATGGCAATATTTTTAAAAAAAAGTCTGTAAAATATATTATCAGGACCTATGGCCTAAAGAGCCGCTATGAGCGGCTCAGAGAAAAAGGTTATCTTACCTTGAGAGAAAAAATGGTTGAACTAAACTCTAGTCAAAAACAAATTATGCAGATGAGGAATGAAGATAAGATTGTTTTTTACAGGGCTACTGAAAAAAATGAATATCTTTATGAACCACAGAATATGAACAAATATTTAGCAAAAACTCAATCGTAAGGGAGAAGTGCAGTATGAAGCATAGTCTTTATCTCGGGGTTTTCCCTGCCTCGCAAAATCCTCATACTCCGGGTTTATATCAGGCTCATACTTGCAGGGCTTTTTAACTGCTGATTTAATCTGATCGGGTACTATGGCAGCGGTTACTCCTCCGAACTTTAAAAATGCATTTTCATTTGCGTGTATCCAGTCCTCTTTCCTTTGGGATCCCACCGCTTCCACATAAGCAAGCTGGCTTGCTCCCAGTATGGCGGTAAATATCTCTGCTTGTCTTACTTCTCCTGTCTTTGGGTCAACTATGTTAATTTTTTCTCCTGTAAAATCCACAAAGGTCCTATCTCCCGCCTTGTGCTCCATATGCATGGTGAACCTGCTTGCCTGTCTCCATTACCCGGTAGTGCCAGGCAGTCTGTGCATAACTGTATCCGCCTGGATTTTTTTCTATATATTCTTCCCAGAGCAGCTTTAGGGTAACGCCTCTTCTTTTAAGCTCCTTTGCAAAATAGCAAAAGTTTTCTTCAAGCTGGCTGTACCTTTTGGATTTTTTCTTTCTGCCGCATAAAAGTTCATAGAGCTGGATGTCAGTTAATTTATCTGTATCACTGTAGCTTATGTTGCAGGCCTTAAACCCGGATATATAGTCACTTACTGCTGTTTTTGATATAGATAGCGCATCTGCTATTTTTCTTACACCCAGATCAAGTTCCTCATGTAGTCTCAGTATTTCTCTTATCTTATCCATACTTATCCTCTTTTTCTTCATCTCACACTCCTATCTTGACTATTTGTAGATAGGAGTATTTTAACTATTTTTTGTTGGATTTATGGATTGTTTTTGGGTGTCCGTTAAAAACCAGAATGGGTGTCCGTTATTTTCCAGATTGGGTGTCCGGTTATTTCCAGAATATACACTAAGTAGAAAGACAAATCTAAACTCCTTTTGGCGGTCATATTGATAGACCTTCTATTGGGGATCTATTTTCTATTCATTTTAACTTATAACCCACTTTTCGCATCCTTTTTACTAAAAATATTATATTTTTAATTCTTTAGATTTTCAATCTCTTCTAATTGTTCTTCTTTAATTCTTTCCTGTAATTTTTAATCTTAATTTTAATTATCTCCTCAGATATTTGTTCCATACGCTTAAATCTTAAAGATAAAAGCTTAAAATTATCTATATAACCTCTAACCTCAGCTATCATATCTTCCGGTACTGAAAAAGTTTTGGTTTTAGCTTTCTCTTTTGATGTTAAAAGAAAGTATGGACCATGCTTAAATCTTGAATCCTTATTGCATCTGAAATTGGTGTTTCTGCAGGACTGATAACACTTGGTAAGACAGCCTTTTTTAACAAAACCAGTACCTGCTATTTCCTTTTTTATCCTCTCAAACTCTTCTTTTAGTTTTTGAATTTTCTCGTCCATGTTATTTGCTTTTTATTTAAACACTAAGTATAATAAACTTAGTGATATGATTTGTCAAGAAAAGGAGGTTTTTAAGTGGATACGCCTAATGATTTTAAAGATATCGAAAGTTTTGATGTATGCCATCTTCCAATAATTAAAGCATTCTGTGACAAGATAGGCCTTAGTTATTTAATAGATAATGCCCTTAAGGCTAAATGTAAGGTAAGCTGTGGAAAGATTGTTACCGGACTTGTAGTTGATACTCTTACCGGAAGAAATCCACTTTACAGAGTAGATGATTTTTTCTCCCACCAGGACATAGAGCTTGTGGTTGGAAAGGGAGTAGCCTCTTCTGATTTTAATGACGGCAAAATCGCAAGGGTTCTGGATCGTATATTTGAGTACGGCACCTCTAAGCTATTTTGTGAGATCTCACTTGAAGCAGTAAGACAATTTAACATAGACACCACCCAGGTTCATCACGACACTACCTCTGTAAGCGTGTGGGGGTCAATACGAGGGCTATGAAAAAAGCCCGTTT
>Ga0307379_10014710_pt1 | contig 10066 bp, 6 predicted proteins | sample UN2MG_FD_202237 | JGI IMG/M metagenome (GOLD analysis project Ga0307379, IMG submission 202237) | Soil microbial communities from Risofladan, Vaasa, Finland - UN-2 | ecosystem: Environmental > Terrestrial > Soil > Coastal area > Acid sulfate soil | place: Finland: Risofladan, Vaasa | collected... | reverse complement strand
AACTTTGTCGCCAGGGCTATCCTATCTTTGTCGAGTAAGCCCATATCAGGCTGGTTAATATCGTTCAGGGTTAAGGCAAAGGAATGGTGTCTACCCAGGTCGTATATAAATCCAATGTCGGTACTGAGGGCCGTATGCGAATAGCCATTTTTAAAGACAGGGTCTATTCCTCCCCTGAGCTCATCTGTATCCAGATTAACGGCATTCTCAGTGTAGAGTGTCTTTTTGAACCCTTTGTAGAGGACCTTGAGATTCAGCCCCGCGGCAAGCGAGCCTGCCATAATACCGGGAATTCTCTTCCCGAAAGCAAATATGAAAGTATCCTCTCTGTAATAGCGAGTCAAAGCGAAGTTTAGCCAGCCGAATCCAAATGTTCCGTCTATTTTCAATTTTCCCAAATTATCAATATGATGAGCGTAACCAACAAAACTTTGTCCTAAATTTGAGTTATCATCAAGTCCCCAATAGAGCTTCCCGTAGTCCAGAACCAGCTCCTTCCAACCAACCCTTTGCAAACCGGCTGGATTATAGTAAATGGAGTAACCATCATCAGCTAAGCCGATAAAGGCATTCCCCATTCCAATTCCCCGGGCTCCCACTCCCAAATCCTCAAATTGAGCAAGAACGGGCGGCAAACTACAGGTGAAAGTAAGGAACAGTATTAAGATAGCCTTCCATATTAATCTTCTCATCTTTCTTCTCATTTGTCTCACCAAAATTATTGTTCCTTAAATTACTCTATCCCTTATCTTGCCACTACCACTGTCCCATTAATTACCTTGTTCTCAGCACCTACTACTTGTATTTGATAAATATAGACACCGCCGGCCACAGTATCGCCATTCGTATCTTTGCCATCCCATATTAGCGTTTCCTCATATGCTTGTTTCTCCATCTCTGCAACCAGAACTCCCCTGACATCGTAAATCTTACCGTTCACAAAGGCGTCCTTAGGATTGGCATAATGAATCTCAAGGTAATCATTCCAGCCATCTCCATTGGGAGTGAATATCTTATCCGGTTGTATAGATTCGATACCAAACGAGATTCCGCGGAAAGATATCTTAATCATATATTTGCCAATTCGTTTTGACATTGCACTTACCAGATGAAAATATTCATCTACCTCACCACCCAATTTAATCCATTCCAACCCATTAAACCAGAAGAGAGCCAATTGCTCGGATGCAAGCTTTTCCGGAACTGATGAGGCTTGCTTTACATACCCATTTTCAACTTCATAGGCAAGAGCTATTCTGGCCAGCGGTTTGGCAAAAACGAAGTCCTTTATCTCTTTTCCGCTCTGTTCACCCCTGGCTATGAAATTGAAAGATTTGATTACCCTTTCATCTTCTTCTTTGTCTCTCAAGACTTCCATTATGACGTCCTCGCCGTAGGAGTTAGTCTCCTTGTAAAGAATTTGCCCGATTTCTTTTGGAATGACTATACGCGTTGACCCGTCTTCGCCGTTAACAGCGATTATATTCATATCTACCGAAGAATCGGCAATCATCGAACTCCTGCTGAGATTGCCGGAAGTATCCTTAGCCCTAACCATGTAGTAGAAGATTTGTCCTTTGATATTTTCTGGATCTGTCCAGACTAAAGACTCTCCCCTGGCAACAAAACCCCTCTCAACGTACTCGCCATCGACAATCGGAGCCCGATAAACATTGTATCCCTTCAGGTCCGTGCAGGGCGTCCCATCTTCATTTTTAGTTACAACGCGCCAGCTTATAGTCATCGTCTCTCCATTGGCGCTTAGAATTCCTCTAATTCCCACAGGCTCTCTCGGTGGCAGACTATCCTTCCCGGTCTCAGCACTGGCAATATTGGATATACCCGAAACATTGCCAACTTTGTCTTCCGTTTTTATGGCAAAGTAGTAAGTAGTATAAGCCATTAACCCTATTATTGTCTCACTATCGGAACTGCCTCCGCTCACAGTGACATTTCTTTCCCTAACATCCGGTACAGCCTCGAAATTACCGGCATTGATTTCATAAGTTGCGTACTTAATTATATATTTTGTTGCCGTCCCCTGCCATCCGTCGTCCCCTGGAGCTGTCCAGGACAAATCTATCCTTTCGTATCCTCCTGGTTCGGCTACAAGATCGGTAATAGCTGCTGGCGGAGTATCATCAGTAGCGGCCATAGCATTGGCCTGGTTGAAACTGGCAGTCTTAGTATCAATGGGCGAAATAGAGCCGAGATCGTCCCTGCTTTTTATAGCAAAATAGTAAGTATTGCCGAGAGATAACCCTGCGATGACGAAGGTTTCAGTTTCACCAGGCTCTTTTGGTGAACCTCCATCTAATCCAGTAATAGTCTGAGGATGATTCCACCAAACAGTTGTATCTCCTACATCATTCACACTGAAGGTAGCGTACTTCAAAATGTAGGAAGAGACTTTACCGCCTATTGTGCCATCTTCTGTGGGCGCAGTCCAACTTAAGTTAATTGAACCTTCTGTCGTACCGGAGATGGCTTCTAAATCTGTAACTGCGGCAGGAGGAATAGCCGGCGCCCATATGGTTGCCTCGTTGGATATCTCTGACCAATGATTGGGTACCTCATCCCTTGTCCAGATACGGAAATAGTATGTCGCTCCAACGGTCAGGTTTGATACTTCCCAGTATTGGTCATCTCCGGGATTTACATTTGAGGTGGGAATAGAAATCTGGTAATCGGTGGGATTCCAGGTCTTGGTATAAGTAGCGTAATCTATTCTGTATTCACCGGTTAATATGCCACTGTTCCCGTCATCACCAGGCGCACTCCAGGACAAGTTTATCTTCCGGTCTATCTCTCCCGGTGAGGCGGATAGATTAATTATTGCTGCCGGACGAATATCCTGCGCCCAGGTTGTCGCTCCATTGGATATTTCACTCCAGTTACTTGCGTCGTCTGCCGTCCAGATTCTGAAATAATAAGTCGCTCCCTCTTTCAAACCTGTAACTGTAAACGATTGAGCGTCCCCGGGGTTAACGCCACTTACTAAAGTAGATATTTCATAGTCAGTAAGATTCCAACTCTTGGTATAAGTGGCGTAGTCTATCCTGTATTCCCCATCCAACGTGCCCGTAACCCCATCATCACCCGGAGCCTTCCAGGAAAGGTCGATAGCCCCTCCTTCAGTTCCGGGTATAGCCGATAGGGTGGTAATTGCCGCTGGAGGAGTATCATCACTGGCGGTGACAGCATTGGCCTGGTTGAAACTGGCAGTCTTAGTATCAATGGGCGAAATAGTCCCTATATCGTCCCTGCTTTTTATGGCAAAATAGTAAGTATTGCCGGGAGATAAACCTCCGATGATGAAGGTTTCAGTTTCACCTGGCTCTTTTGGTGAACCTCCATCTAATCCAGTAAGAGTCTGAGGATGATTCCACCAAACAGTTGTATCTCCTACGTCATTCACACTGAAGGTTGAGTACTTCAAAATGTAGGAAGAGACTTTACCGCCTATTGCGCCATCTTCTGTGGGCGCAGTACAACTTAAGTTGATTGAACCTTCTGCCGTACCCGGGATGGCTTCTAAATCTACAACTGCGGCAGGAGGAATAGCCGGCGCCCATGTGGTTGCCCCGTTCGATATCTCCGACCAATGATCGGGATCCTCATCCCTTGTCCAGATACGGAAATAGTATGTCGCTCCCACGGTAAGGTTTGGTACTTCCCGGTATTGGTCATCTCCGGGATTTACATTTGAGGTGGGAATAGAAATCTGATAATCGGTGGGATTCCAGGTCTTGGTATAAGTAGCGTAATCTATTCTGTATTCACCGGTTAATATGCCGGTGGTCCCGTCATCACCAGGCGCACTCCAGGATAAGTCTATCTTCTGGTCTACCTCTCCGGGTGAAGCCGATAGATTAGTTATTGCTGCCGGGGGTGTTACATCCTGGGACCAGGCTAAAGCAGGGACGCAAACTACAAATAAGGAAATAAGAAACAATGCATAGCACAGACGCGTGAATCCAGCCAATATGCGGTATGAACTTGAAAATACTCGCATGACTCCATCCCTTATAAGCAAAAGCGTATTCTAATCGGGACGAACCGTCCGGGCCAATCCCGATGACCGTTTTTTCTGCCCCTCTTTCTTCCATGGTCCTCATTTAAAAAGTGCCCATAAAACTGTCTATTGAAATGTCCCCCAATATTGAAATTAACACATATTCACAGAGAGGTCAAGTACAAACTTCATCATTTTTATCGTCTTGAATTTGCTTTTCAGAAAGGAAACTCTGGGAAGGATTTCTTAAGATTTTATCATAACTATCTTTCGCTCTCCAGTCGCATCCTCCTTTCCCTATATGCCGCTGCCAGAATCTGTTCTCCCTGTTCCAGAAAACAGAGCTCCATATACCTCAAATAATCAGGGTCGTCAACAGAACCTTTCTCAAATAGATATTTTTCCTCTAACTGCTGCTTTTCGATTCTGAGTTGAAGCCCCAGAAATCCCCCTTTTGACTTCAAGGCTGCATTTATCCTGATTAGCAGATATTCCGGACAGGCTTTTGGCACTACCGCAAACAATCCTCGTGAGAAAGCTTCTTTTATAAGCTCAATCTTTCCTTTGGTATGAGCTGCCGTGTAAACTATTACGGGAACTTCCTTTGCCAGGCACCAGTCTCTAAGTTTTTTGAATAGTGCTCCTCCCGTGATTCCGGGCATATCGAGGTCCAGGATAATCGCGTCAACCGGACTCAGTTTTCCTACACTCATTTTTCCCAGAATCATAAGAGCCTTTGTGGGATCGTCAATGCTGGAGACTTCATATCCGTTCTTCTCCAGTAGGAGCTTAGTTGACTGATTGGTCTCCTTTTCATCATCAATTATGAGGATGTGTGGCGCCATCAATTACCTCCCCGCGCTTTCGAGTAGATTTTCCTCTGCTTAAAAACAGGTAGTAAAACAGCAAATGTCGTGCCTTTGCCAACTTCGCTTTCCACTTTGATTTCTCCTGAATGTAGAGCTACTATCTCTCTAACAATGGTCAACCCCAAACCCGAACCTTCTACTATCTGGTCTCTGCCTTTTGTCTTAAAAAAAGGATTAAATATTCTGGGTAAATCCTTCCCTGGTATTCCCTGCCCTGTGTCACTTACTTCTATTTTAATGTCCTGTCTTTCGGAAGACGTACTTATTTCTACACCCCCTTTATCGGTAAATTTTATTCCATTCTGTATCAGGTTTCTAATCAGGCGCTCTATGCTCTGCTCATGACCATAGGCCAATGGCATCTCAACTTTCCTTTTAAACCTGAGATATATCTCTTTCTTTTTTGCCTCGGGCGTGAAGTCTTCCGCTATTCTATTTACCATCTCTATTATGTTAAAATGCTTAAAGACAAATTTCTTCCTTATGTGGTCGTATGCCATCTGGCTTAATTGATACATATCGCTCAATCCCTGGGCAACAAAGTCAACATTTTTCTGGATAATTTTTAGATACTTCTCTTTCTCTTCTTCACTCAATTTGCCTTGAAGCATAAGATATAGATAAGTCTGAACAGGATCAAGAGGAGTGCATAAGTCATGGCTATATCTATAAACCAACAGCGACTGCTCATAATTGAAGAAGGAATAACGAAACATTACTTCAGCGTCTCTGGCTATCTGGGAAAGTATTTTAAGGTCCTGTCTGTTATAGATTTCTCCTGAAACTTTATCACCAAGATTCAATATGCCTTTTAACTCATTATCTATGTAGAGGGGAACGCTGATAGCAGCTTTTACCCTATCCATCTCCTCGACTACAGGCTCGTGTCCGGAAAAAGACGGTTCTATTTTCAACACTTCTTTAATCACAATAGCCTTCTCTTTCCTAAGGCGCGAAACCAAAGGGCCTTCTTCTTTAAAGAAAATCTCTTCTACTCCTTGCCCTTCTTCGAAACCAGTATGTGCTTTTACAAAATAAGATTTATCATCTTCATTATGAATCATAAAATTACAATATTTCGCGCCAATGGTATCGGCAACGTCTTTAACCAGGCTCTCCGACAGTCTATCCAGACTGAAAATCGAAAACCACTTATCACTAATCCTACGAAGTTTCTGCTGATATTCATATTTGCTCCCCAGGATAAATGGCCGGAAGAGCGTTCTTAAAGGTCTGTAAAGAAGAGGCGAAGCAACGGCAGTCAGAGCAATCATGGCTATCATAGTTGGAAGCGAGAAGAACAATATTCCTATAGTTATAAAAATGGCAGCCGGGATTGACGAAGAAGCCAGGCGAACGGTAGTGTCTCTTATCACAAAAGTAATGTCCATAAGCTGTAATGTAACGATTGCATAAGCAATTACCAGGAAGGAACCCAAAATGAAGAACACGCCAATAGGATAAACTGCAACGCCATAATTAATAAAATATTCAAGAAGTGCAAAACAGTAAAGGCAAACTGCTGAAAAAACGAATTTATTCTGATTTCGCGCAAGAGCGGAACGCTCCGGGTCAACCATCGAGGCTTTAAGGAAAGTTAAACCTCGCCAGGCCACTATACCCACGAAGATTAAATAAATAGGATGAAGTGAACCAGCCTTTCCATAAGCTCCCCAGCTAAATTCATTATGCCCGGCAATAAATATATTAGTTGTCCAGAGAAGAATTAACCAGAAAAGGCCAACAAAGTAAAAAAGACGAACCCGTACCATCTCTCTTTTAAGACGAAGAAATTGGACTACAAAATGGTAGTATGTAAATGGAACAAACAGAATCAATGAATAACCTGCTCTTGCAATTAAGTCTTTTTGCACATCCGTTCCGGCATAATATATAGCAAACCAGCAAGCCTGCCACCAAAAGGTCTCAAAACAAAGTAAAGCGAAAGACCTATTCACAGATGACTTAAGATTTTTCGAAAGAACAAAACCACCCAACAACAAAGCCAAAACCGCACAAAGAAGTGGGGAAATGGCGTAAGGATTCATAATCTCTCCCAATCTAATATCTTAATACTAACCCTCCGCCGGTAAACCCTGCCCCATAAGTCACCACAAGAAGAAGATTGCCCTTTTTCAGCCGTCCTACATTGACGGCTTCATCAAGAAACACAGGCACTTCAGCAGCAGCGAGATTACCATAACTTTCAAACCGGCTAAAAGTCTTTTCGCGAGGAATCTTTAAGAGCTTCAAGGAATAATCAAACAAAGGCTTACTGGGATAGTGAAGGAAAAATAAATCAATGTCTTGTAATTCGACCTTGGCTTCTTTTAAAAGACGCTTGGTAACAGGAACGAGATAAGAGTCCATAATGGCGAAGAATTTCTTCTGGTCAGGCGACATATAGAACGAAGCCTTATATTCTTCAGGGATATCTTCTGGAATTATAGACCATGGATGGGGAATATAGATTTTTGAATAGTGACGCCCGTCAGTCCAGAGAATATTTCCTAAAAACCTATTCCGATGATGCGACTCAAGGAGGATTCCACCCGCCCCATCGCCAAAGATTGCTCTATGCATAAGATTATGATAGAAGATTCGCGAACCCACTAAAGAGCTTGCCAAAACCAAAATCCTTTTCTTGCCGGCATCAAGGTAACGCAGCGCTATATCAACTGCAGCAAGCCAGCCCGTGCAGGACATCGAAACTCCGAAAGCAGGGCAGGAAGCGCCAATCTTAGACTGAACTGCAGTTGCAGTATCAGGCTCAACCGAGTCTCCAACATCTGCACTGCAAATAATATAATCAAGTTCCTGAGGTAAACATTCGGCTTTTTTTAAAATCTTTTTAGCCACTTTAGCCATCATATCTGCTGCGGTTTCATCCGGAGCTGCAGCTCTCCTTTCCCTCACGCCAAGACCACGCTCTATGGCCATTGGCGTTGCCTTGAGGCCAGCGTCAATGATATCCTGATTTGTTATCACCTTTTCCGGAAGATAACTTGCCGTTATAATGCTTGTTGCCGCTCCCAGAATTTTTCTCAAGCCGCAGAAATCGCGATGTCCTAAACTTAAAAAGCGAATCCCACAGCGAAACTTTCCATTATTGACTATGGGTCTATTCCACGCTACCTGCGCCAGCGCTTCTATTGGGGCTAAAGAATAGCCAATAGTTACTTCCATCAATGAAGAAACCTGTAGAGGATTTTCTAAAACAGCGGACAGACCTCCCTCGCTCAAATCGGCGGTCTTTCCCCACAAAGTTGAGGGAATAGTGGGAGCAATCTTCTTAAGTGTGAGCTTTATGGGAAAAGAAATCCTGACCCTCGCGTGCGTCCTTTTGTGCGAAACCTCTTCTCTTTTCATTCCTATCTCCTTTCTGATATTGAAGTCAACACTTCAAATGGACAGGCCTTTTCCACAAATAAAAAAGGGGTGCATATCGACCCCAGTAACGTGTGACGAAAACTGAGAACGACTGCCACCCCTCGCCCTTTCGGGCACAGTGACAGCCTGCTCCGCAGTCACACGTTAGAGGCTTAGCCTCTTTGCGGAAAGGCCTTATTCAATTTTCAATTAAAGCTTTCTGTATCTCGATTCTTTCTTGATACTGCCATAAAAAGCCAAATTTGTCAAGCGAAAACCAAAACCTCTCTCCTTTAATGCTTAGATTTAAGGACTGCCAGATTTTGGAATTTGCTTTGGGCAAAATCAAGGCAATACTGAATATTTCTTTAAGGTTTTATGGACAACTTTCTTAGAAGGACCCCACGTAGTATCTTAAGATTCTTTCTCTATCACAAACCCTGTCGTCTTTTTCCTTATAGTATATTTCAGCAAACTCGACTTTTTGTTCTGACTCAAAATAAGCATACACAATCCTGATACCACTTCGTGATCCTTTCCCTTTAAGAGCTTTACATCTAAAGTGTTTGACTTTATATATTTCAGTGCGAATACCTAAGCCACTCACTCGAACAATAACTGGCGCATATCCCCGCGGGCTTCTTTCTAATACCTGTTTCAACACATTTAAATCTTCTTCCAAACTACGATATCTCTTAAGTAATTTCTTAAATTCTCTATCAAACTCAGGCAAAGCGGTAAATTGCATTTTATTCTTCAGGATAAGTTCTTACCGAGTAAGCGGGTCTCCTATAAAACACAGTGTCATAATCAATAATTTTTCTGTCTTTTGTCACTTCCCAAGGAATATCTTGATGGGAGTGATTCTCTATTGCAGTAGCATTCATAGAAGATAATCTTTCAATTACCTCTTCTATTACTTTCATTTCCCTCCCATCTAACATTTTCAAGTCAGGCTTTACCAACGGTATGTATTTTTTTTGAGGCATCCCAAAATATTCAGTAGGAATTTTTTTTACTTGCCCTTTTTCTATCATTTCACTGATAACTATGTTAAAATTACATGGCGCGGGACCATAGCTAATTTTTCTATAAGCTTCACCAGTCAAGAAATCTTCATAAAGTTCGTAATAATCAAAATCAACAAAATAAAGCAATTTAAAAAGAACTGTCTCCCCTACATTGGGTTTTGCCCCACATTTTTCCAAAATATAAAGCAAAACTTGCTTGAATTTCCCCTTATTGAATTTAGGTTTATTGAATTTCTTCTTGGGTGCACGACACTTCTTTTCTAAATCACGACTTAGCAAATCATCCATCGAAACTCCAAAAATCTTTGACAATTTCGCCACTTCTATACTACTCACCTCCCGTCGACCTGACTCAATCTGTGAAATAGAAGGCCGAGGCAAACTCAATCTGGCTGCCAATTCCTCTTGTGAGAGGTCGAAATCTTCTCTAAATTTCTTAATTCTCTTACCCAACTCTTTCTTCGTAATCATACCTTTCACCCCCGTCGGCACTGTAATAGAATAATACATTCTATGTAATATTTTACCACAGAACAAAAAGGCTGTCAAGTATTTTTTTAAGCTATTTACAATTCGGGCATGTGGTCGCCGCCACTACTGTTTTCAAGGGGGAATCTCAGGAATTACTTTTTCGTTTAGAAAACCGGCGCTCTGTCCTAGTGTATGAACGATGTTTAGGAAGTGCCTAAAAGGGGTCTATGACGAGACTTTTTTATGTCTCTATATTTCCAGCGGGTTCCTGCGGGAGTATCTTCCAGAATGATTCCTGTCTTTTCCAAATC
>Ga0307379_10014709_pt1 | contig 10066 bp, 7 predicted proteins | sample UN2MG_FD_202237 | JGI IMG/M metagenome (GOLD analysis project Ga0307379, IMG submission 202237) | Soil microbial communities from Risofladan, Vaasa, Finland - UN-2 | ecosystem: Environmental > Terrestrial > Soil > Coastal area > Acid sulfate soil | place: Finland: Risofladan, Vaasa | collected... | reverse complement strand
CTTCTTCGCTACGAAGCACGAGCCGCGGCGCGATGGCAACCGTGGCGCTGCGGGGAGAGTCGGCGCAGCGGCTGCGCGCGCTGGCAGCCAAGCACGAGACGACCCTGGCCAAGCTGCTAGTGCGGATGATGGAGGTCTTCGAGGCGCAGCCGGCATAGGCGTACTACACCAGTCCGCAGCAAGCACAGGCGAACCGCTTTCCCTACCGAGGGGAGCGGTTCGCCGGCATTTACGTCACGCGTCAGTGCAGGCCGCCACCGCGGAGGCGGAAGCCGCCTATCACCACCAGAAAACCGTCGCCTGAAACCGTGCTCATACCCCACCACTCTTGTAGCAGATCGAGGACTTGACCCACCCGGACTGGAAAGGAGCATACCGCATGAGAAACGGGACCGGCGATAACCCTGTGCCGGACACCATGGCTGGGGGAAACTCGGACGGCCTGCTGTACAAAGCGGATCAGGACCTGGCCAGGGTGAGGAAGCGGTTCGCAGCCTTCTGGCGGGGCGAACTCGTCGACCGCGTCTGCATTGCGGTCACGGCGCCCAAAGAGAAGCCCGCCCCAGAGCCCAGGGCAGAGAGCGACGAGCAGGCCCATACCGACCCGGAGTTCGCGCTGCGGCGCTGGAACGCCCATTTCGCCAACACCTACTTCGGCGGCGAGGCGCTGCCCATGGCCTGGGCGCCCGGGCAACTGCTCTACGCGGCCTATGGCGGCAAAGCCTCCTTCGCCAGCGGCACGGTGTGGGTGGACCCCACGCTAACCGACGGCCGACAATGGGCCGACTACCGCTTCGATCCGGGCAATCCCTTCATCGGGCACACCCTGCGCATCACCCGAGCGCTGGCCGAGGATGCGCCGGGCAAGTACCTGGTGGGGTCGCCCGGCATCTTCGGCCCGACGGACGCGATGTCCATGATCCGCGGCATGGCGGATTTCCTGATGGAGGTGGCGCTGCCCGAGTACGAGGCGCCGCTTCGCCACGCCCATCGCGAGTGCGTGGGAGGGTTCAAGCACATCAGCGAGGCTGTCTATCGGGCGGCAGGTGGGAGTGGCGGGTGCTTCCGCCTCTGGGCGCCGGGGCGGATCAACAACTGGAGCGCCGATTGGATCTACAACATCGGCCCACGGCAGTTTGAGCAGTGGGTACTGCCGGAGATGCAAGCCCTGTCGCGCATGCTGGAGTTCAATATGTATCATCTGGACGGATTCAGGGCGGTCGTACACTTGCCCATGATGCTCGCCATTCCCGAGCTTCAGGGCATCCAGTTTACGCTTGGCGCCGGCCACACTCTGGCGGAAGCGCTGCCGGTCTACAGGCAGATCCAGCGAGGCGGCAAAGTGCAGTATATCGATTGCGGCCCTGACGAGGTGGAGCTCCTTCTGCGCGAGCTTGACCCGCGCGGGCTCTTGATCTTCACCCAAGCACCCGATGTCGAAGCGGCCGAAGCACTGCTGCGCAACGCCGCACGTTGGAGCGCCCGCCGTCACAGAGATCAGGCGTGAACGGGACGGGGTGTGCCGTGAACAAGTGTGGTTACGGAAGTGGGCCGCCTGGGCAGGGCTTCGCCCTGGACAGCATTCAGACCGACGAAAAGCGCATGGCGGTGCTGCCCGCTGCCGGTGGGCGCTACGCCTCCCCGGACGAACCTGACGGCGGGCAACTCCGCCACCTGCCGGCGCAGGCCATCGGCGTTCATATGCGTATAGGGCTGGTTGGCTCACCCACACACGCACCAATAGCGGAGTCCGTGCTCTGGTGGTATAATACCTGAGCTTCCGCATTGGTTCGGGATGATGAGGCAAATGTGACGGTTACTGCGGCGGAAGCGGGTGAGAAGGGAGACACAGCGATGAGAAAGCAGGAGGCGCGGGCCGTCGCCCTGGGGTTTGTTTTGTGCGCAGTGCTGCTCCTGGGGGCAGCCGTTCAGGTCCAGGCGCGGGAGAATCTCTCCTCGTCTGATTTGACCTCGTACGGGCCGGGCGAGGCGATGGCGGGCGAGATCCTGGTTCAGTTCAACCCAGGCGTGTCCAGCGCGGCGATCGACGCGATCAATAGAGTTCACGGCACGTCGGTTGCCTATCGCAGTCCGTTCGCGGGCTTCTTCCGGCTGCGCTTGCCGCCGGGCCGAGGAGTCGCCGAGATGGTTGCCGCCTATCAGCGGCAGTCCCAGGTGACCTATGCCGAGCCCAACTTCGTCCGACGATCGCTCACCGCCCCGAACGATCCATACTACGGCTACCAGTGGAACTTCGACGACAGCCTATCTCCCAATCCTTACGGTGGGGCCAATGGTGGAGGCATCAACCTGGAACCCGCCTGGGATATGTCGAGCGGCACGGGCGTGATCGTGGCAGTCATCGACACCGGCATTGCCTACGAGAACTACTCGGAGCGGGTGCGTAACCGGAAGCGGACATACTACCAGGCTCCTGACCTTGCCCAGACGGACTTCGCTCCCGGCTACGACTTCGTGAATAACGACCTCCATCCCAATGATGACAATAGCCACGGCACCCATGTCGCGGGCACCATCGCCCAAAGCACGGCGAATGCGCTGGGAGTGGCCGGCATTGCTTTCGACGCCACGCTGATGCCCGTGAAGGTGCTTGACGCCAACGGCTCCGGCACGGATGCCGAGGTGGCGGACGGCATCTACTATGCGGTCGACAACGGCGCTGACGTGTTGAATCTCAGCCTGGGTGGGGCCGGGAGCTCGACCACGCTCGGGAACGCGGTCGCCTATGCCTATCAGCACGGCGCGACTGTCGTGTGCGCCGCCGGCAACGAAGGCGCGGGTTCGAACAGCCCCTCCTATCCCGCTGCCTACGACGCCTACTGTATCGCGGTGGCCGCCACCCGGTACGATGAGACACGCGCCTACTACTCGAACTACGGCTCTTATGTGGACATCGCCGCGCCCGGGGGCGATGTCACGGTCGACCAGAACGGCGACGGGTATGTGGATGGCATCCTGCAGAACACCTTCAACCCCAACACGAGGAACACGGGAGACTTCGGGTACTGGTTCTTCCAGGGCACCTCGATGGCGACTCCTCATGTATCGGGAGTGGCTGCGCTCTTGATCGCCGACGGCGTCGCTGGACCGGATCAGGTTCGAGAGGCGCTCCAGAGCACTGCGGAGGACAAGGGAGCGCCGGGCTGGGACAGCTACTACGGCTGGGGGATCGTCGATGCTTATGCGGCACTCAACTGTGCTCTCGCCCCGGTGCACGACGTCGCGGTGACGAGTGTGAGCGCTCCGTCGAGCGCCGTTCAGGGCGAAGGGGTCTCGGTTGACGTGACGGCGGCCAACCTGGGCGACTTCACGGAAAGCTTTACCGTGACCCTGGCAGACGCCACCGACTCTGTTCCGATCGGCAGCCAGACGGTGAGCCCAGCAGCACACGCGAGTCAGACGCTTGCCTTCACCTGGCCGACCGCCACGGCTTCAACTGGGAATCATCTGCTCCGGGCGGAGGCGAGTGCGGTGAGTGGTGAAAGCAATCTCACTAACAACGTCGCGACAACCACGGTAAGCATCATCCCGCCCGGCCAGATGATGCATGTCGCCGGCATTGATATGGCTCTGAAGACAGCGGGGGTGAACACGGCTGCGCTCGCAACTGTGACGATAGTCGATGGCGGGGGCACGGCCGTCTCTGGGGTAGGCGTGTTCGGGCATTGGAGCGGCGCCAGCAGCGACAGTGACACCGGGCTCACCGACGGCGCCGGCCGCGTGACGCTCCAGTCCAACAACGTCAAGCGAGCGCTTCACGGCACGACTTTCACTTTCACCATCGACAGCGTAAGTCTCGCGGGCTGGAGCTACGATTCTGGCTCGAACCTCGAAACCAGCGATTCCATCTCCGTTCCTTGAGCGCGGCTGACGCCAGCGTTGCAGGCTACGGACCAGTGCCACGGAGGCCTGCCGTTCTGGGCTGGGTCGGGCTCCCCAGCAACTCCGCCACCTGCCGGCGCAGGTCTTCGGCGTCCATATGCGTATAGCGCTGGGTGGTGGTGACGCTGGAGTGGCCGAGCAACTCCTGCACCGCGCGCAGGTTGGGCCGGGCGCGCAAGGCGTGGGTAGCAAACGTGTGGCGCAGCAGGTGCGGCCCCGAGCGGTCGGTCACCCCGATGCGCCGCAGATATCGGTTGACCAGCAGGGCCACTCCCCGCACCGAAAAGCGCTCCCCGCTGCGGTTGAGGAACAGCGCGGGGTTATCATCCTCGCGTCGGGCCAGGTAGTCCTCCAGCGTATGGCGGGCATGGGCATTGACCGGCACCCAGCGCAGGCGCCGCCCCTTGCCGACCAGTTGCACCTGGCCCCAGCCATCGGCGGGCAACTGCACATCCGCGCGGTTGAGCGCGCACAGCTCCCCGACCCGCAGGCCGGTGTTGTAGAGGAAAGCCAGCAGCGCCAGGTCGCGCACGCCGGTTGGAGTGTCAGTGTGCGGCTCGGCCAGCAGGCGATCCACCTCCTCCACGGTCAGATGCTTCGGCGCGAGAGTCGGCCCGACGCGGATCGAGCGCAAGCTCATGGCCGGGCTGGAGTCCAGCACGCGGTTGTCTACCAGAAAGTTGAAGAGCGACCGCGTGGCGGCGATGGCGTGGTTGATGCTGGAGGGCGCGCGCCCGGCTTGCTGCTGAGCGCGGAAGAACTCCCGCAAGTCGGCGGGGTGCACCTGGTCGAGTCGCGCCGGCAGCGCCGCCAGCAACGGCTCCAGGTCGCGGCGATAAGAGCGCACCGAATGCGGCGAGCGCCCCTCCAGCGCCAGCGCATCCAGAAACTCGCTCAGCAGAGACCGAGTCTGCCGCCTGCTCCCTACCTCCCTCCTACCTACCTTCCCTGATCCTCCCTTGGTCATCCTGCCCTCCTCGCACGCGTGGCGTGCATCCTATAAGTACATAGGGAGGATGTTTAGCCGAAGATGTCAAGGCCAAGGGGCAGGCGATAGGAGTCATCTTGGCGACGACTTGGCGCACAGACGCGCCGACAGCGCCGCGAAGGGCCGGAGGGCGAGGCATAGCCGCGGGCCGCGCCCGAAAGCGCGACACGGGCGCCCACGGCGCGCCGTTCGCGGCCTCGCGCACCCCCGATGTCTGCTGCGGCCGCAGGGAAGCCATCCTGGCGCGGTGAAAAGCGCTCCAGATTCGGGCGCTGGTGGCCAGGCGCGAGCACCCCTGCAAGCTCGCGCGGAGGGATCAAGGTGCAAGAGCAAGGACACCGACGGTGTACCTCAATTCATCCCTTGACTTGTTCCATGATTGTTGAACCTGAACACCGGAAAGTGCCGTTGTGCGCTTTTCGTGCGTGTGCCGAACAGGATGGCAGATTGTGACCAACGAATCAGCCAAATAGCGCTGGGCCCGCATGGGGCGAATCCGCGGAAGACGGCACGCGGCCAAGCGTAAGAAACACAACGTGCCGGCTGCAAAGGAGGGTACCATCGTGGCAATGGGCGTTTTCGGCTGGGCGGTCACGCTTGCGGTGGGCATCGGCTTGGGCCTGCTGACCCGCGCGTCCGTGTGCGTAGGTGCACGCACGGGACTTTGGTGGGCTGCAGTACTCGCCGGTCTGGCGGGCGCTGTGGCTGGACGACTTGTGATCGATGTCGCCTTTTCCGGCTGGCACTCGCCCTTCTTGGGCGGAGTATTTGGCGCACTTTTCCTATCTTTTGTTTGGGCGGCGGCCATGCGCATCACCGCACCGCCCACTGGAAACTGAGTGGGGTCACGGACTGAGAGCGAAACGGCTCAAGCCGGTAGCAGCGGGCTACTGCGTCCGTGTTAAGTGGGCTTGGGACACCGGTTTCCGGGCGAACGGTGGTCTTACTGACCTGAGAGGAGAGCAGGGGAGCTACGTGGCGGTGGGGTTGCAGCCGGACGGAGAGAGAGTTCGCGACCGCAACTTCCTACTCCAAAACGCCCTGTCATCGAAATCTTTGACCTCGTCCGAAGCAGAGAGAGTTTCGATCCCAGGTCGCTTTCCTCCACCACGCCTGCCTGAACAAACCGTCACCGGACGGTTTGTTCAGCATCCTCGTATTTCACCCAGCAACGCAGATGATTGGGAAATATATCTGACTTTATGACAGATATACTTGACATTATGCCATATATATATTACACTAACGGCATCACACCCTGGGGATTGGGGCTTCGATGCGATGAAATCAGAGTTGCGCGTTCGCAACCGGGTCAAACTGGCCCGGGTGGAATGCGGATATACGCAGCAGGGATTGGCGGATCTGATCGGGGTGACCCGGCAGACCATCGGGTTGATCGAGGCGGAACAGTATAACCCGACGATCATCCTGTGCCTGCGCCTGGCGCAGGCGCTGCACAGATCGTTGACCGATCTTTTCTGGGCGGAGGAACCCGAATGAGCAACCATTCTGATGAACGCATCACCGCCACGCACCAGCGTTGGGCAGCGCGCGGCTTCTGGTTCTTGTTCATCGCGCTGCCAACAGACCTACTGGTGCGCGTTTTGCTCCTGAAACAGGAACCTCGGCAATACCTGGACATTGCGTTGATCTGGATGGCGGCGATGCTATACGTCGGCATCGGGATGACGGCGAGCGGCGTGGCGCCGTTCGGAGGGAAACGGTCGAAGTCTTGGCTGGTCATACTGATCATCGCGGTGGGGGGTCCCGTAGAGCTGACGCTGATGGGCATGGTACACACGCTGGCCGATCTCATCGCCATTATCATCAGCGGGACCGCCGGCGCCTTCGTGATGCTTATCATTTTGCGGGTCATTTATGGTGTGTGGGAACGCAAAGCCCTCGGACGTGGACCACGAGAAGAATGATCAGCGACCGTTCAGTGTCTTGGGGAGCTTGTTCATTGGGGAGAATTAGGGAGATTAGGGAAATTAGGGACAGCTACAATACTGTTTACTTAATGACTTGGCGGTGTGCTCACTCCCGCGGGCTGAGGAGGCCGCCGAGGAGGGTGATGACGGCGATGCCGACCGCGGCCAGCACCGGAATGCCGACCCACAGCTTGATGGTGCTCGAAACCGTGGTGGACAGCATGAACAACGCGGTCGCGATCTCCAGCGCCCCCAGTATCACCGCCAGGGAGACGCGATTGTAGAGCACATTGCGATAGGCCAGCGCGTGCTCGCCCTCCTCGGCCGCTACGCGCACCCGCAGCGTGCCGCGGCGCAGCTCGCCCAGCACCTGGTTGAGGCGCTCCGGCAGGGCGCCCAGATTGCGCGCCAGGTCGCGCCCAAGCTCGGACAGGTCCTCGACCAGGTGGTGCGGGCTCAGGCGCTCGCGCCGCAAGCGTTCGATGACCGGAGAGGCGGCCTGGTCGAACTCGAAATCGCGATCCAGCTCGCGGCAAATGCCCTCGGTCATCACCAGCGCCTTGCCCAGCTGCGAGAGCTCCCAGGGCACCGGGATGCGGTGGCGCGACATGAGCGCCACCACGCGCATGAAGAGCTCGCCCAGGGGAAACTCGTGCCGCGGCAAGAAATGGTACCTGGTGAACAGGCGTCGCAGATCGCGGCGCAGGCCGCCGACCTCCTGGTGCTCGCCCATCATGCCCATGTCCGCGATCTCGTCCAGGGCCCCCTGCGAGTCCTGCCTCATCAGCGCCAGCACGAGGCTGATCAGCGACCGCCGGAACCGCCGGTCGAGGCGCCCCACCATGCCGAAGTCCAGCAGCACCAGGGCGCCGTCCCCCCGCACCCACACGTTGCCCTGGTGCGGGTCGCCGTGGAATAACCCGTCCACAAAGATCTGCTGCAACATGCATTGGGCGAAGCGCTGCGCGAGCTGGGGCAAGTCCACCCCGAGCCGGCTCAGCTCCTGGGTGCGGTCAATGCGCAGCCCATGCACCCGTTCCATCGTCAGCACGCGCTGCGTAGTCAGCTCCCACACCACCTGCGGCACCTGCACCCACGACAGCTCGCGCAGGTTGTCGCGGACGGTCTGCGCGCTGTGGGCCTCGATCCGGTACCGCAGCTCATCGCGCAGGAGGGAGCTGAACTCATCCACCAGCCCCGGCAAGTCGAAGCGGCGCAAGGCCTGAGAGCGCAGGTGCAGAAAGTCGGCCGCATCGCGCATGATGGCGAGGTCGGTTTCGATCGCCGCCGAGATCCCCGGCCGCTGCACCTTGACCGTCACCGCGCGCCCATCTCGGGTCTGGGCGGCGTGCACCTGGCCGATGGAGGCGGAGGATAAGGGCTCCGGGTCGAAGGACGCAAAGAGCTGCTCCGGCGGCGCTCCCAGCTCCCGCGCAACTTCGGCCGCCACCGGGCGGTACGGTACCGGCGGCGCCTCATCCTGGAGCTTGCGCAGTTCATGGATGAACCGCGGAGGCAGGATATCCTCGCGGCTGCTCAGCACCTGCCCGAGCTTGATGAAAGTCGGGCCCAGCTCCCCCAGTGCCAGACGCAGGCGCTCGGCCAGGGACAAGGGATGCTCGCGCCCCCGCAGTCGAGCCCGCCAGCGGCTGACCGGTATCAGCCGGTCGAGGCCGAACTGGATCGCCAGGTACCCGAAGCCGTACTTGACCAGGATGCCGGATACCTCGCGCAGACGCCGCAGGTTGCGCAGTCGCGTGTGCAGCACCAAGGTGCCCTCATAAGGCGGCCACGGGCAGCCGGAACGGGATGCCACGCCATCGCAAGGGCCGCGACTCGAGGGTGCGCCCCGAATCGTGGCGGAGCGGTACTACTGAGGCAGCTCGTGCGGCGCTTGCCCCGCCGCCGACCGCGCCTCGAGGCGATCGAGGCGCTGCTGCAGCTCCCCGATGCGCGCGCGCGCGTGTCGGAGCTCGGAGGCGCGCGCGAGGTCCGCCTTGTCAATCGCCCGTTCCACCGCCTCCGCAGCCAGCTTCTCCAGGCGCTCCTTCTGCTCCTTGCCGCGTTCGATCATCCGTTCGAGCAGTTGTTTGCCCTCCTGCCTGCTGACCTCGCCCTTGGCGACCAGTTCATCCATCGCCTTCTGCGCCGCCTCCTTGGTCAGCATCACCGCGCCCACGCCCAGGTCTAAAGAGCGCGCCAGGACGTCGCGCCAGGACAGGTGCTCGCCCTCGCCTTCATGCTTCATGTCGCTGCCTCCTCTCATGGGCCGACAATGTTGATCTCCTCGCCGCAGTGCGTGCACTTGCCCGCCCGCACCCCGGTCACTCGCGCCGAGAACTCGCTGCGCGCGACCATCGTCATCCCGCACGCCGGACAGGCCGTATCCTCGCCGCCGGCGCCCGCCACGTTGCCGAGATAGACGTAGTGAAGCTTCTCCTTGGCGATGGCGAGCGCCCGCTGCAGGGTCGAGGGCGGCGTCGGCGGCGCGTCAAGCCGGTACGCCGGATGATAGCGCGAGAAGTGCAAGGGGATGGCCGCGTCAACTCCCGCGACCCAATCCACCAGCGCCCGCAGCTCGTCGTCAGAGTCGTTGCGGCCAGGGATGACGAGGTTGGTCAACTCCACCAGGCATCCGGCCGCGTGCGCGATCTCCACCGTCCGCCGCACCGGCGCCGCGCGGCCCTTGCACAGCGTGCGATAGAAATCATCGCCGAAGCTCTTGACATCAATGTTCATCGCATCCACCGCCGGCAGCAGCTGGCGCAGCGGCTCCTCGTTGATGTAGCCGTTAGTGACGAGGACGATCTTCAGCCCGCGCTCGCGCGCCAGCAAGGCGGTGTCATAGACATACTCGTACCAGATCAGCGGTTCGTTGTAGGTGAAGGCGAGGCCCAGGTTGTGCTGATCGCGCAGCGCCAGCTCCACCGCTTGGGGCGGCGTCAGCTCGCGCGTGGGCGCCGCGTCCTGAGAGATCTGCCAGTTCTGGCAGAAGTCGCAGGCCAGGTTGCACCCCAGCGTGCCCAGCGACAGGATCCACGACCCGGGATAGAAGTGGTAGAGCGGCTTCTTCTCGATGGGGTCGAGGTTGATCGAGGTGACGCGGGAGTAGGTGAGGGCATAGAGCCGGCCGCCGCGGTGTCGGCGCACGCGGCAGATGCCGGTCTGGCCATCGGCGATGCGGCACTGGTGGGGGCACAGCCGGCAGTGAACCCGGCCCTCCACCGCGGGGTCGTAGAACGCG
>Ga0307379_10014707_pt1 | contig 10067 bp, 9 predicted proteins | sample UN2MG_FD_202237 | JGI IMG/M metagenome (GOLD analysis project Ga0307379, IMG submission 202237) | Soil microbial communities from Risofladan, Vaasa, Finland - UN-2 | ecosystem: Environmental > Terrestrial > Soil > Coastal area > Acid sulfate soil | place: Finland: Risofladan, Vaasa | collected... | reverse complement strand
GTTCGAGGGGCGTCGGACGCGGCCGCGCTCGTGATGGAGGACCTCCGCCACAGGCAGCAGGAGTGCCTGGGTGCGATCTTTCTGGACACTCGGAATCAGGTCATCTGCGTTCGGATTCTCACCGTGGGCACTCTCACGGGAAGCCCGGCGCACCCGCGGGAGGTGTTTCGCGAGGCGCTGGCGCAGGGGTGCGCGAGCCTCATCATATGCCACAACCACCCGAGCGGGGATCCGACCCCGAGCAAGGACGATATCGCGCTGACGGCGCGGCTGGTGCAGGTCGGGGAGCTGATGGGGGTCCCGCTGCTCGACCATATCGTCATCGGGGGCGGGCGGTATGTCTCCCTGAAGGAAGCCGGCAAGATGTAGCTGCTTGCGCTCGCCGGGAGGGGCATCGCTTCAGCCACGGACGTGCCCGGCGCTCCTCTCATTTCGCCGTGTCGCTTAGGAGAACCATCTCAGATGGCTACCCTTTTGTGGAAGGAGGCAAGGGAAGCGGGGGGAGGCCGCCCTGAAGCGATTCAGGGCGCAGATTCAACGCGAGCGCGACAGCAATGGAAGCGGCGGCAGACAGCACGACGGCGCCGAGAGCGCGGTCTGCGATCTCGAGCGCAAGCTGGACACAGATCCGAGAGTGGTTCGCCGAGGGCCGCTGGGCCCTGCCGACTGTCTATCTGGGCGCGGCCTTCCTGATCACGAATCTCTACTGGCAGGGCACAGAGCAGCTCGAAACCGCAACCATCGAGAAGTTCGTCGGCATCGCCGCCGATAAGCCGTTCGCTTATCGCATCCTCATGCCGTACATCATCGGCGTCACGGCGGAGCTCAACGGCCTCAGCCCCTGGTACGCCGACGTCTGCCTCCGCATCTGTATTCTCTTCGGCACGATGCTCCTGCTGCGGCGGTGGCTGAGGCACTTCGTCGATCCGCTGCTGGCAGACGGATTGCCGCTTACCCTCGGGGTCATCCTGCCCTGGTCGTTCCTCTTCTACTGGCCCTACGATTACTCCGGCATCCTCATCTGGACGGCCGCGCTCCTCTGCCTCGTCGAGCGCCAGCGCTACCTCTATATCCTGGTCCTGCTCCTGGGCATCCTCAACCGGGAGACTGCGTTCTTCCTGATCCCGATCTTCGCGCTGACGCAGTGGGAGACGCTTGGGAGGAAGCGGACGCTGAGGTGGGTGGGCGTGCAGCTCGCCATCTGGGTGACGATCGTCGTGGGGCTCCGCCTTCTCATCCATCCGCCGGGCGGCGACGGGGTCGAGATTCACATCGCGGACAACTTCGAATACCTCACCCGCGGCTACGGCCTGGGGCCCTTCGAGCAGTGGATGCGGCTGCTGTCGGGGCTGGGCTTCATGTGGCTGCTGGCCCCCTGGCACTGGGCGAAGAAGAGCCTCTTCCTTCGGCGGGCATGCTGGGTGATACCGGTTCAGTTCGCCGTGCTCTTCGTCGTGGGCCGCTTCGTCGAGACGCGGCTGTGGTACAACTGGATCCCCGTCTGCCTGGCTCTCGCCGGGCAGAGCCTGATGGAGTTCCAGCGCAGGGGGCATGGCGATCCTACTCCTCATCCCGCCGACGCGTAGAAGCCATTTCGAGACTCGGCGGCGGGAGCTCCGGAAGCTTCGCCCGCTCGGTCAGCAGCAGTCGATCCCATGCACGATGCAGGCGCAGCAGGTCGGCGTCGGGCGGAGGTCGGCCTGGCCGTTACTCGTCGTCGCTGTCATCTTGGGGAAGGCCCGTCGGCGAGAACTTGCCGAGATTCTCCGGGCACCGCGCCTGCAAAACGCCGAGCAGCCGTTTCGGCCCCTCCGTCTTGCCGAGGTTCCTGTAGACGGCGATCTTCTGGGCGAGGAGATCCTCCGAGACATCCTCTGACACGACCAGCTTCCCGAGGTTCTCGTACTCAACGCCGTCGGCCATGTGCTCGAGCTGCTCTTGGGTGAGGATCGTCTTGCCGAGGTTGCTCATCTTCGGACGGCCGTCGAGCGCGGCCTCTCCATCATCCTCTGCCGCAGTCCGGAAACTGCCGAAGTTCGTATCACAGCGCCCCTCAAGGAGCCGAACGAGATTCTCCGGGCCCGTGACACTGCCGAAGTTCGTCATGCTGGATATCTTGCTGGCGAGCAGGTCCTCGGGAACGTCATCGGCAATGGTCAGATGCCCGAAGTTCGTGTAGGACCTTCCGTCCTCCATGCGGGCCAGGCCGTCCTTCGTCAGGCACGTCGTGCTGAAGTTCGAGCGGCCGTCCCGTCGGCCGCCGAAGGCCGAGGTCACCTGGCTGGCAATGGTCTTGCCGAGCTGGGCCAGGCCACCCGCAATAGCCGGCACGCCTTCCCGGCCGAGCTGGGCCAGACCGCCGGCAAGGGCGGGCCCGCCTTGCGAGAAGTGCGGCGGTTGGGCCGGGCCAGCGTCCGCGGTTTCCTGCTGGTGCTGCTGTGCTTTACCGAGCGCATCCAGCAGCTGCTCCGCCTGCTCCACGTTGACGCGACCGTCGCGGAGCATCTCCAGTATCTTCGCACGTTCAGCCTGCATCGTCGTCTCCTTTGGTGATTAGGCAAGCTTCCCGCCGGTCATCCTCGGGTCAGCGGGCCAGGTCTCGGAGTGCCTTGGTGGCTTCCTCCGCCGTGATCTCCCCGGCTTCGAGTCGGCTGAGGATGTCGTGGCGCCGGTCCGTCAGCTCCTCCTGGGCTTGCGCCTCGGCCTTGGTGGGTGTATAGCCGAGGGCGGTGAGCAGCGTGTCCACCCGCGCTCTGACCGTGGGGTAGGACAGGCCCAGCGCCTTCTCCATGTCCCGAATGACGCCGCGACAGCTCAGGAACACATCCAGCAGCTTCCTCTGCTCGGGGTCGAGCGCACAGAAGCGACAGCCCCGCTCGAAATGCGCTTTCAGCCGAAGATCGCAGGAGTGACAGGTTAGCTCAGTGACGTCCAACGGCTGCTCACAGCTCGGGCAACGGGTGATGTTCCGGTTCATAATCGGATCTCCATGACTTTGACAATAGCATAATGAAGAGACTATGTCAAGGGTTATTCTTGAGTTATTGAATATTAGTATTGATAAACTGAAGATGGCGCAGAACCGCATTGGGGAAGGGTCTTCCGATTGAGTCGAGGCCGGCCCGATGGGGCGGTGTAGGTGGGCGCTGGGATCGCGCCCCGGCAGGAAGCGGCGCGTGCTGAAGGAAGAGAGGGAGAAAGCAGCTCGGTCAGGAGGCTATAGCCATGAAGGTGGGTCTCTACACGATCAGCTTTGCGGGCGTATGGTACGATGGCCCGGCGCTGGCGCTCGACGAGATCTTCAAGCGGGCCAAGGACATGGGCTTCGACGGCGTGGAGATCGGGGCGCGCCGACCGCACGCCAGCCCGATGGATCTCGACGAGAAGGCGCGGGCGCGGATTCGCGAGCAGGCGGCGAAGGCCGGCATCGAGATACCGGCCGTCGCCAGCTATAACAACTTCGCCAGCCCGGTTCTCGAACAGCGGGAGAACGAGGTGCTCACGGTGCGGGAGCAGATCAAGCTCGCCCGCGACCTGGGCGCGCCGGTGCTCCGCCTCTTCGCCGCCTGGCGCGGCATCACGCTTCGAAACGGGCAGGGCACCTACGAGATGTGCCGCGACCTCTACGGCACCCCCGACGTCCTCGGCATCGAGCGGTGGCAGCTCGTGCGAGAGAGCCTGAGGGAAGTCGCCGACTTCGCCGCCGAGCAGGGCGTCACGTTGGCCCTCCAGAATCACGAGCCGATCATCGATCGCTACTGGCACATGCTCGAGCTCATCCGCGAGGTCGACTCGCCGGCGCTCAAGGCCTGCCTCGACGCGCCTCTGCTCAAGGAGCAGGACGAGGAGTACGTGGCGAAGGCCGTGCGCGAGACTGGCGACCTCCAGGTCCACTCACACTATGGCGGAGAGTGGGAGGAGAAGGACGGCGAAGTCGTCCTGAGCAGGTGGTACTACAGCGCGGGCCGACCGACGAACTACCCGGCGTTTGTGAAGGCGCTGAAGGATATCGGCTATACGGGCTACCTCTGCTACGAGTTCTGCCATCCGGCCCTCGTGGACCACACGTTGCAGGGGATCGACTTCATCCTCAAGCAGGTGTCTATGGCGGCACGCTACATGAGGAAGCTGGTCGCGTAGACGGGGACCTTCGGGAGAAGACTACAGGTGAACTTCAGAGAACGCATCGACGCCGTCCTTCACGGCGGTGAGCCGGACCGCGTCCCGTACGTGCCCTACGACAACCTGGTGCCGCGAGGCGATTTCGAGCGGGAGCTGCGCAACCGCGGGATGGGGCTGTGTTTGCGCCGCGGCGGGATCTGGTCTGAGACTCCGGCGGTCGATGTCGAGCACAAGACAGAGGGGGTGCTGGCCTACACGATCTACCACACTCCCAAGGGCGAGGTCCGCAGCGCTCGGAGGACACACGTCGGGCGGATCAGCGATGGCGAGAGCATCGAGGCCGAGTGGCTGATCGAGGGAGTCGCCGACTTCGAGCCGGTCATCTTCATGATCGAGAACACTGTCTACCACGCGGATTATGCCGGCTTCGAGGCGCACATGCGAGATGTCGGAACAGACGGGATAGTCCGCTTTGAGGGGCCGAATCCGCCGTATGACGCCACCGATGCCTATTTCTCCCTCGAGAACTGGGCGCAGGCACAGCACGACTGGCCGGACGAATTCGCCCATCTCCTGGACGCCTGCGAGCGGCGCGTAGATCGCATGATGCCTCTCGTCCTGGAGGCGCCGGCCGAGTTCATGTCGGTGGGATCGCTCAGCGGAATCTACGGGCCTCGGCAGTACGAGAAGTACGTGCTTCCGTTCTACGAGAAGTGGGTGCCGGAGCTGAAGGCGGCCGGGAAGATGCCCGCGCTTCACGCGCACAACTCGAACCTCACCGCTTTCGTGGACCTGGTGAAGCGCACCGGCGTGCCCGTGGTCGAGGCATTCACCCCGCCGCCGGTGGGCGACCTTTCGCTGGCGGACGCACGCGCCGCCTGGGGGCCGGAGGTGGTCATCTGGGTCAACTTTCCCGAGACCATCTTCTGGCTGGGCAAGCAGCAGACCTACGAGTACACGGCCGATCTGCTCCGGCAGGACAAGCAGAGCCGCCGCCTCGTGATCGGCATGACCGAGATGGGCTCGTACGGCATTACCGACGACGAAAGCGAGCGGGTGTTCAAGGAGGGGATGCGGGCGATTATGGACGCGATCGATGAGGAGGGGGTGTACTAGCTCATGGACTGTCACCACCGAAGCGGAGCACTGCGTCGAATAGCGATATCAGCCTGTCTCACCTTACTCACACTCCTCACACTCTACGGAGGCAGTCTTGTGGCATCGACTTCATCCCCTCTAGTGGGCCGCGCCGAGTCGTGGGACTATGCGTCGGCGATGAAGGAGGTGGCGAAGAGGTTCACGGGGACGGAGGGTGTCGTCCTCCATTTGGGAGACTCCATCACCGTCGCCGCCGAGTACACCGCGTGGGCGCGGAATGGCGCCGGAAAGACAGCCGAGGACGAGGCGATCCTCAAGTGGAGCCACTGCGGCGAGAAGAACGAGCGGGATGGCTGGCACGTCGCCAATCACAGAATCGGCGATTCCTGGAGCTGCACCGCCGCTGGCGGCGTCCGCGCGGATCAGTTCCTGGCCGGCGGCTTCAAAGGTCTTCTCCCTCTCGATGAGATGATCGCCGGGTATAACCCCCAGGTCGTCATCGTCATGCTCGGCACGAACGACGCCTGGCAGGGGCGACGAACCGACGAGTTCGCAGGTGACATGAGCCGGATCATCCGCGCGCTGCTCGACAACGGGACTGTGGTTATCCTGAGCACGATACCTCCCATGATTCCGGCGCCTGAGCTGGGCGACCAGTACAATGCCGAGCTGTGGAAGTTGGCGGAGCACCACAAGCTCCCGGTCATCGACTTCCACGGCGAGATCGCGGGGCGGCGGCCGGACGGAAGCTGGAACGGCGCCATTCTGTACCAGGATGACCCGCATCCAACGGAATCTCGCGTCGGCATCACACCGGAGTCCGAACCGACCTCGGAGAACCTGAAGGAGAGCGGCTACCTGCTGCGAGGGTGGCTCTCCGTGAAAAAGCTGATCGAGGTGAAGCGGCACGTGCTCGACGCCGGCGAACGATGAGCCTTAGATGCCGACATGTGCCGCTTGTTCGAATGCTGGCGCTTGCGGGCGGCCTGCTCGTGCTCACGAGCGCGGCCTGCGATCAGCCGAAGCCGCCGGCAGTCTCGCCGAACCCGACGGAGAGGAGCGGAGAGGTGATGTTCACCAAGACGCCGTACCCTCGAATCTGCATGTTCTGGACGCCGGTCCGCGGCGACAGAAGCCTGCAGGGTCACCTTCGGCACGACTTGATTGTGACGTCCGCCGGTTGGCTCGGCATGGAGTGGGATCGCGAGCCGGAAGGGTTGGCCGATGGATTCACTCCCGAATCGGTCGAGGCGGCGAAGAGAAAGCTGGCCGAGATCCGGGCAGCGAACCCCCACGTGGTGCTGGTTTGCGAGCTGAACTTCTACGAGTATCACGACCACGCTCTCCCCGAGGACCACGCGTGGTGGCTTCGCGTGGACGGGAAGAAGGAGCAGTTCTGGCCCGGCACCCATCGCATGGACTGGTACAACCCGGAGTACCGCGAGCATATCATCAAGCAGACCGTGGCGCTGAAGGAAGCCGGTGTGCCCGGCGTCTACTACGACAATCTCCGCGACGAGGCCGAGCCGTGGATCGCGATGTTGAAGGAGGTCAGGGCGCGCTGCGGGGACGATTTCCTTATACTCGCAAACTACGGCTACGCCGTAGATGAGTACGACTTCGCGGCGCCTTACCTCAACGGGATCATGTATGAGTCGGGGTTCAGCCACGGCCGCACGGAGTGGGATGATACCATCGCCGCCATGCAGCACACCGCCTCTCTGCTCAGGCCGCCTACTATCAGCTGTATCGAGCGGTTCGAGGATATCGAGGAAGGTGACGAGGGGCCTCTCCCGAAGCGGCGCCGGCCCGCCGAGCGCGACTCGACCGCCCGCCGGTGGTCTATGTGCTACTCGCTCATCATCGGGGACTACTACTACATCTTCTCCGACAACACGTATCACGGGCACGACTGGTATCCCGAGTACGATGTGAAGATCGGTTTGCCGGTGGAGGCGGGGAAGCGAGTGAGCTCCCACGTCTGGCAGCGCAGGTACGACAAGGCACTAGTCGTCGTGAACCTGCCCGGCGCGAAGGAGCCGTACGAGGTGAAGCTGGAGCGGCCGGCCCGCGATTCGTTTACGGGTGAGAGCGGCGTTCAGTTCACGCTGGCTCCCGGTGACGGACGCATACTCGTGGCGGAATAGTGGTGCCTCGACTGCTTCCCACTGTCCTGCTGATCGCAGTATTCGCCCTCGGCCGCCCGGCGTTTTGCGCTGGCGCGGCAAAGGAGACACCCATGTACACCGAGGCTCCCTATCCCCGCCTGGCCATGCTATGGAGCCCCATCCGCGGCGCCGAACGCCACACCCTCACGGATTGGGCCCGCCACGACCTCCTCATGGTGTCTCCCGGCCAGCTCGGCATGAGGCTTGACCGAGACTCGCCCGGCCTGGCCGATGGCTTCACCGCCGACTCGGTGGCCGCCGCCAAAGAGAAGATCGCCGAACTGCGCCGCCTCAATCCCGATATCGTCATCCTCGGCGACAACAGCTTCTACGAGCTCGGCGACGACCTTCTCCCGGAGGACCACCCCTGGTGGCTTCGCGTGGATGGCGAGAGGCAGCAGTTCTGGCCCGGCACCCATCGTATGGACTGGTACGACCCCGACTATCAGCAACACGTCATTCGCAAGTCCCTCGCCATCCTGGAGATCGGCGTGGATGGCATCTTCTTCGACAATCTGCGCGACGAGCACGAGCCCTGGATCGCCATTCTCGGCGAGCTTCGCAAGCGGATAGGAGAGGACGTCCTGCTCATCGCCAATGCCGGCTATCAGATCGATGAGTACGACTGGGTCGCGCCCTATCTCAACGGCTTCATGTACGAGTCCGGCTGGAGCCACGGCCGGACGGACTGGGACGATTGTATCGCCGCGATGCGTCATACCGCCTCGCTCTTTCGCCGGCCGGTCGTGAGCATTATCGAGCGCTTCGAGGAAACCGAGAGCCGCGCGGGATGGCCCATTGAGGGACAACGCGATGGGTTGCCCACGCGCGACCCGGCCGCCCGCCGGTGGAGCCTCTGCTACTCGCTCATCGTGGGCGACTACTGCTATCTCTTCAGCGACAATACCAGCCACCGCCACGACTGGTATCCCGAGTACGATGTGAAGATCGGGCTGCCGGGTGAGGCGGGGAAGCGAATCAGCCCCCACGTCTGGCAACGCAGGTACTACATGGCCCTCGTCGTCGTCAACCTGCCCGGCGCGAAGGAGCCGTACGAGGTGAAGCTGGAGCGTCCGGCGCGCGATTCGTTTACGGGTGAGAGCGGCGTTCAGTTCACGGTGGCTCCCGGCGACGGACGCATACTTGTGATGGAGTGACGGCGCGGGCGAGCTAGGATGAGCGCGGGCTGCCTTAATCCTTGCTCGATCGGGTCCTTGGCAGCGACGGCGGAATTGGTAAGGCGCGAGGCAGATGTGCCTCGCGCCTTACTGCTTGATAGGAGGCGAGAATCCTGTCAGGAGGCGCTGCGCGCCGCCCAGGCGGCGGCGCCCAAGACCGGCGCAGACTCGCCGAGCTCCGGCGAGAGCAGAACACAGTGAGCGAGCAAACCAGCCCGCGGGCTGGACTTCAGCGCTTTTTCGGCCGCGCGCAGCAGGGCCGCGCCCACGGCCGGCGGCTGGCTATCGACGATGACGGCCTGCGGCCCGAAAAGTGCGATGAGATTCGCCAGGCCGAGCGCGAGACAGCGGCCGGTTTCGTCCAGCGCGCGGCGGGCGACCGCATCGCCCGCGCCGGCCATGCGCACGATCAGTGCGGGTGTAATGGCGCCGAACTGCCCATCTACGGAGGCGCCGACGGCGCTCGGGGCCCCACCCCGGATTCCTTTGACGACGCGGGCGATGAGCGCCTCTCGTCCGGCCAGCGCCTGCCAGCATCCGGTATCACCGCAGGCACAGCGTGGTCCCCCGGACTCGATCACCATGTGCCCGGCCTGTCCCGGTGAAACCTGGGCAACGAGGAAGGGCTGGCCGCGCACGAGGAGGGCGGCGTCGATATCCATGCCGACACGAACGTAGAGGATGTCGGCGATTCCCTGGGCGGCACCGAACGAGAACTCGGCAAAGGCGGCGGCGTGGCCGGCGCTGATGGCGGCGACGGGCAGCCCGAAATCCTGGATGAAGGGCGCGGCGACGGGAACGTCGTCCCAGTTTGGGAAGTCGCCCGACCAGATCCAAGTTCCCTCGCGCTCCGTGACGCGCCCCGGCAGGGACAACCCGATGCTCGTCGGCTCGTCGCAGGCGCCGTTTAGCTTCACGAGCACCTCGCGGACCGCCTGCGAGGCCGTCGTGAGGATGAGTTCCGACGACATGCCCCCCCGCGTGGGGCGTCGGGCGTCGGCCACGAGCTCTCCCCTCGAGTTCACGGCCGAGGCATGGATGGAGGTGGGGCTGATCGACACGCCAATGGCGGGGAAGCCTGCAGGGGAAGCGACCCGTGAGACCGCTGGCGCTTGCGGAACATCCGGGACGACTTCCGGCTCTGTCTCCGGCACGCGTGGGGGGACGAGCTCTGGCTCCGACAACTGCGGAGGCGAGCATTGCGACATACTCGCCTCAGCCAGATCGCGATTCCATTGGAGTTCGCCGACCTCGACTGGAGGCGCGCGAAGCCGGCCGATATAGCGGGAGGTAGCATCAAGGGCGGCGGCGACTGCAGCGCGACACCGATCATTGCCCACAAAAGCGGACCCGAGCAGGTCAGTCTTCTTGCTGCAATGGCCTATCCCAATCCTTGCCGCGATGAACTCTTGTTTGATTCCTGTTGTGAAGGCTGCGACATCGAGAAGCTGTACCTGAGGAGTGGTGGGGTCCGAGGCGTGTTGCTGTAGATACTGCTGCA
>Ga0307379_10014706_pt1 | contig 10068 bp, 3 predicted proteins | sample UN2MG_FD_202237 | JGI IMG/M metagenome (GOLD analysis project Ga0307379, IMG submission 202237) | Soil microbial communities from Risofladan, Vaasa, Finland - UN-2 | ecosystem: Environmental > Terrestrial > Soil > Coastal area > Acid sulfate soil | place: Finland: Risofladan, Vaasa | collected... | reverse complement strand
GTCGAACCTGGAGCCCGAGAATCCGTGAAGCCACCTTGAACCCATGTCCCGTCACCAAGAACAGGGCCTTCAAACGGGGGATAGTGCTCACTGGTCGCAGCACGTTCGGGAGACACCACCACAAACGTCTGCTCGCGTCCTGAGACGGTTTCTCCGCTACTGCCCCCTGCGGCCCCCGACTGAGGAACAGCCTGTAGACGCGTCACGTACGGCGTCACCATCGTGATGGCTTTGATGCTGCGATCTACGGAAGCGAGTGGAAGATCGAAATACGTCGAAAGCCGCTTGTCCGGGTGAAGTTCGATGACGTACGGACTCCCCGGCGCTACGAGGGGAAGTGATGCCACACGGAACAGCTCATAGCGACCGGTATCCACGAACCGGTCGAGCGCCGCCATTGGAACGCGACCTGCCGGGAGGGATCCTGGGTTGAGTCCGTCATCGGTGATCAACACGTATAATCCGCCGTTGGGTTCGGCCGCATCGCCAATGGTCCAGCCACTCGTTGCGGCAGGGCCGTACGCGTAGGCCAAATCGCCTCCGACATACGGCTCCATCACATTCCCGGTGCCATCGGCTTGCACGTCCATCCGAAGAAGATCGCCGCCGTTGGGCCCAGCACCCTCTTCGACGCGCCACGTCCAGTCCATTACTGGAGATTTGAGCGTCGGTCCGACAACTTGGAAACCGATAGGGTGGCCTACCAAAGAAGGCCCTTTGTTACCGAAGGTGTTGGTTCGCCAGTTGTACGGGACGAAGTTAATCTCCGGGGGTCCGCGTAAACCCAACTTCGTGGTTTTGGCACGGATGGGGATCGGGGGCCCCTGGGGGTCCACTCCGGCGACCGCCTCGCTGGCCAAGTTACCTGTAGGCAGGACCGTAGAGCCTACCCCGAACTTGTACTGAGCTGCCCACGAACCCGAGAACCCTTCAAGAATCTTGGCTGCTGCCGAAGCACGATTCGCGTTGATCGTCGTATCTCGATCAAGAAGCTCTTGCCAGGGTTCAAGTTGCGAACGCGTCTTCGCATCGTGCTCAAACCCCTTGCGAAGTTTGTCGAGAAGTTCTTTTTCCTGGTCAGTAAATTCGGCCATCGTCTAGTCCTTATGGGAAGGAGGGAGGCCCGAAAGGAGCCGCGTCGTTGGGACCCAGGCCAGTGCTGTGCCGAAGAAGGGTGACGCCAGTAAGAGCACGAGGGACATCCGAAGTGGCACCGGGACTTCCTTGTGTGAAGTTGAGCCCCAATCCGGGAGGAGTCGGGCGGATGCGAGCTCGGAAAAACACAGGGGCCACTCCCGCAGGTGCGCCTGCGACGGCTCCGCTGTTCGCAAAGATATTGATGGCCGGTCCCACGTTCACACGCACCTGACAGAACACAGTACCCGTGACAGCGTCCCGGCCATTGAAACTTGCACCGATGTCGATGATCTGACACCCCGCTCCGTCGGTCAGTGGGTCCTGCTTGGAAGGGCCGTCCATATCGCGACGCCCCATGTCCATCCACGTCGTGAGTCCTGGGATCTTGAGCTCAAGAGCAATCTGCGTTGAACCTGGCCCAGGCGCCATGTACACAAAATCCGCGAGCTCAAGACCGTCGACACGGAACGTCAAAAAGGGCTGTCCAATAACCCCGGGCTCGCGGTCCACACCAGCCAGCTCGCCGCTGTAAGCCGCATCAAACATCCGGTAATAAAACCGGTCGTTTCCAGCAGCGGGGGCCATCGAATAGTCAAATTGGACAGTCGTGGTGTCGCCCGCCCCAGTTGAAGGACGGAATCCCACGGTGTAGTCGATCTGTGGATAGATCACCATGCCGCTGAACGGACACGGGTTTGCAACCCCATCGGTGGCAGGCGGAGCACGATCCGGAAGTCCACTGACCTGGAGCTCGTTGGGCACAAGGAGACTGCCGGCCAGGTCTTCGACGTAGTAATCAGCTCGCAGGTACGAAGCCCCACCAAAAGTAGCGAAGCTCTCCGAAGCAACACGAACCGGAAGATCGATGGGACCAAGGGCTCCAAACGGGAGACCCGGGCCTACCAAGTTGCCCAACAAGAGTCCCGCATTGAACGTAGGATCGATGCCCGGCAACGTGATTTCCGCGTACCGATAAACCTCATCGTAGAAGCGCTCTTCCACGTCTTTGCGAGGACTTTCAAGGCTGGCACGAGGAGGAGAGTCCCCCACCCCAGTTTTGAAGTTGCCATACGCACCTGCGGTACTCAGCGAAGGAGAGTGCGAAGTCGTGTGCATGAGCAACGAAGCACTGCCCGGATTCGGGAACAAGAAAGACGTACCGGGGGTGGTTGCTTCTTGCTGGTTTTGTGGTTTCCGAGCGAACAACCGAAGCCGTGCATCGAAACCGAAGTGACACTGAGAATCGTCCCCACCAAAAGTGATAGGCGTGTCCCCACCAAGCAAAACAATGTCAGCGGAGTCCAACGTAGTCGGGCCTGTCGTCAGATCGAACGGACCACTTACGGAGTCGAGGTCCGTGTAGTCGAAGTCGACGCGCTGGTAGAAAACATTTCCAGCGTAGCCCGCGCCGAGGCCATTGATGACGTTGGAATCAGCCGTGCCCATTCCGAGGTACAAAATGACGTTCGGGCGATGCCAAAACCCAGGGGTTTCTTCAATGGGAGGCAACGCAGGAGACCCCAGCAAATACGTGGGATCCCAGAGGCCACCGGCCCCCCATGTAAGAGTGTTGATCCGCCAGTTCGTTCCAAACCCCGACCCATTGGGAAGGAAATGCTGGACCCCTGAAACGAACATGACCTCGTCCACCTCACGGTCGAAAGTGTACGAAACACCCAGCGGGAAAACTGGCTCGTCACTGTCAACGAACACTGCCGAACGATGCAGGTGGTACGCGGTAGAGGTCGTGGGGCTCCCCGGGTCCGTGGAGTCTACAAGATTGTCCACGCTTTCCGGGTTGAGGTAGTTCACCATGTCCGCGCTCCACATTTCGTACCCACCAACCAGGGCGTCCGGCATGATGCCGTCACGAGCGAAAGACTCGAAGTCCGTTTCGCGTTTGAAATGGAGCAGGATATAGGAACCGTTGTCCGGACTTCCAAAAGGGTCCATGTCAAACTGGTGCCGGTAGCGACAAACCTGGTAAGTCCAGTAGTCCTTCGTGAAGTTTCCGAAGTCTCCGGCCTGTGTCAGGTCCGTAGCAGAATCCAGCGCGACAAGGGGCTTCTCAAAATATCGAGGTTTTTGAATGTCCGGCGTGAACTCGATTCCCGTCGCCGTGCTGTAGTCGTCGAGATAGGGCAGACGGTAACGGAGGAAGTTGTCGTCGTTGCCGCCCCCTGTAGCAGCAGTCGTAGCTCCCAAAATCGGAATGCCACCGGCCACCACGGGAACACCAGCGGCAGGGTTCGTACCCATACGCACTTGACCTGCCGATGGGTCCGCACCCCCAGGAATCGCATCACCGGTCTGAGAATCCAAACCGATATGGAGCTCCTGCAAGTTGTACTGGCCTGACGCTCGACCAGGGAACGCAAACACATCGGGGTCCCCTTCAGAAAAGATACCGCCTGGGGCCCCATCACAGTCGCCAGTGACGCCAGTGCCGCCGTCAATGCCCTGCCCACACAAAATGGCCGCAAGGACACGGTCGGTCAGTGGTTGCGCAAGGAATTCTGCAACCCCACCGTCGGCAGGCCAGTGGAACAACGCAATGACCCCACGGTCAGCGGGGTACACCGACCCCGAAATGACCACTTCGGTGTCCGACAATCCCCCACTCAAACACCGTGCCGTTTCCACGATCGGAGTCGCTCGGGTGAACCCACCTTGATGCGTAAAACCAGAGCCACCACCAGGATAACCAACGGCAACAAGGTTGAACGTCAAATCCGTATCCGGGTCGTTACCCGGCGACGTGAAAACATCTCCCCGAGGGTTGGGAGAAAGCCCCGGGAAAATGTTCTGGGCCTCGAAAGGAGGAAACCAAAACTCGCTGTAAACGAAGAAATCTTGGTTGGGTTTCGCAGGGTCCGGAGAGACCACATCCCCACGCTCAACGAACCCCGCATCGCGGAGCTTCAAAACGCCCCAGTCCGTGATGCCTGTGAACGTGACTGAGGTCGAGAAATTACCAATTGTAGGAGGGCGCGCAGGGATTAGACCCGAAAGCTCGTCCAAGTTCTCTTGGACATCATCACTGTCGTATGCGCCGTTCGACCCTGTGGTTGAAATGGCCGAAGCCTGGTGTGCATCCTCGGGATCATTGATGTGCGCCGCAAGGCCCGTATTCTGGCCTTCGATGATCTCATCCGTGAAAGAATTGGAGTCCACCGAGTTCTGATTTGCGAGACCAGTGCCTTTTTTGATGGTGCCGGGATCTACTTCACGAGGCATGACTTACTCCTGATTTCCCGCGACCATCAATAGGTTCTTCGTGCGGAAGACTCCCACACCAGTGTTGCCTCCAGCGTCCGCGAACGTGAGGTCGTTGTTCGCATCCAAAACGGCCCATCGGGTGATGACCAGCAAAAGCATCTCGTCTTTTCGAAACAACACACTGTCCTGACGAGCTCGAACAAGAGCCGGTGTGAAGACTTTGTGACGTACGACATTGCTCATGCCCTGTGCCATCGCTGTGGGACGGTGCCCTGACCGGTTGATGATCGGGTACACAGCACGGAACTCGGTGTCCTTGAAAGGCTCATCCGTTGTCGGAGTCCCGCCCACGGTCCACTCGATGGACCCCTCGGCTGGAACCAGAGAATGAAGGGCCAAGGTGCCCACCTCGGCATCGAAATCGTCGATGCTGATGTTCGCCGTTGCAGCAAAGAAGTACTCGCCAGGGAAAGGTGTGGGCGGAGGGGGTATCTCCGTACGCCCATCGTTAACCGGAAGCTGGTCGAGCGGAGCGAAGTGCGGGAACGGGAGCTCGACGCTGCCCATACCAACCTGGCCTGTCCATACATTCTGAGAAACGTACAGAGGCTCAACCTCCAACGTGGACGGCAACGCTCCCGTGGCCCCGGTGTACGGGAAGTCCGAGGACGTGGTGCTGATGGCGCCTTCCTTGGTGCCGACCGTCTGTGGGGCGTTGGTGCGGAAGTAGACCGTCTGCTGATAGCCAGCACCAGCAGGGCCAAAGTTGGGCACCGGATCCTGAGCAAAGAACCGAACTTCGCACAAAGTCTGTGCTCCCGACAGTGGGACCGCCGGAGGGATGCCACTGTTGTTGAGCACCACCAACCGAGAGGAGGAACCGAACTCAGAGCTCGTGTCGTCCACGTCACGCGGACCCCCGTCATCGAGGTCGGTGACCAATACGCTCGTGGTGATGTCTCCCCAGAAGCGACGAGGCAACACGAGATTCAAAGCATCTCGACTCACGATGGTCTCAGGCGTCAGGGTTCCAACAGGGACGCCCACATTGCCGCCACCACCGGTGGGGTCGTTGGCGATGTACTCAATCTGAACTTCACGAAACCCGGGTCGGAAGTTGGGCGCCAACCGATCTTCCATATCCGTGGGACGCTGATCCGGTCCCGTAGGAAGCCAGTTCTCCAACATGGGTCCGTAAGGATACGGAGGGTCATCCGGTACTATCTCAAGATCCGGAGTGTCCGTGATTCCCACCCCAAGTGGGTACGTGATTTCGAGCTCGATGAATACGCGACGAGGAGATCCCAGGTCCCCGGACACACTGGTTCCCACCATGTCGTGCCCGGCAGCGTTGATCCCTCCGGTCACTTGCGTCGGATTCTCGTCCAAAGTGACTTGGACATGGGAAGTCCCAAGCCCGATAACCGTCGTGGGCTTGAGCGTCTGGTCCACCGCAACGTTCCAGTTGCCGTCATCGTGGTAAATCGACAACACGTCCGTCACCGAAGTCCCCGGGGGGATAAGGGCATCGTAAAAAGCCGAAGGAGAAACCCAGGACTCCACATTGGTGGGATCGAAGTCTCCCAACGTGGATGCGTTAAGAGCGGCCAGATCGATGTTGATCTCATCGCCCTGCGCCCAACCAACAAAGGCCGCAGCGTAACCGGGACGGACCACATACTTGCCGGGATACGTTCCCGAGTCATCGGCAGGCAAAAGGGCCAGGACCACACGCTCAACCACCGGCTGATCACCAAACCGGCGAGCAAAGTGGTCGAAGTTTCGAACGGTGACTCCGCGGGTCGTGTCACCGGACAAAGGTGCGACTCCTCCGGAGAAAGCGGTGCGGCCAATTTCATTGGCTACCAGGTTCTGCGTGGATACGTCCCCTGAGCCCGCACCCAGGACTTGCTTGGAAGCCGTGTCGATGGCCCAGGTTCGTACCGTACCGTCCATGAGGGACTGCATCTGGTACTGGAGCTCTGCTGCCAGATCCTGACCGTTCATTCGGATGTGACGGCGCAAGTCCATCATGTCCGTCGAGCCGAGGGCGTCGGCAAAGGCCGCATCAGGACGATCCGATTCCCCCACCGCTACGGGAGAAAGGAACAGGTTGGCGTTGGCAGTCGCTGCATGGTTGTAGAGCAGACCGCCGTTCGTGTTGGTCTGCGGGTTGAACCCACCAGACGCAGTGGCGTCGTTCTTGCGGAACACGAACGCAAGAGGAATGGCATACACGAAACCGTCGATGGTGCCCAGGGCAGCCGCCGAAGTAGCAGTGCCGTCTCCGGCGAGCCACAGCCCGTTATCTGTGATGCCGTACCCGATGCCGGTTCCAGCTACACCATCACGAGCATCGCTGTTGTCGATGACCGTTTTGTTGTCCGCAGGAACAAAGGGGTACATCGCCACAGGGGCGAGCTGAGTACCTTGGGCCAGAATGTTGGGGTTACTGAACCCGTCCGCCTGGAGTTTGAAATCGATACCCTCTGCTTCACCCGTGTGGCGAATGCGATACTGGACCTGCACTCGTTTGGTAGTTTCCGCAGCAACGATGGGGTCTTCGATGTCATCCGGAAGAGCAACCGAAGCCGGAGACTGCACGTTGCCGTGCCGATAGACCGAACTCTGCGTTGGCTTGTTGGGAGTGTCGACGCCCCCCGTCAAAAAAGCACCGGACGACAAAATGGCGGTGGGGCTAGAACTTGCCAAAGAGATAAGGTTGCCCGGGGTTCCCGAAGCAACGGCTGAAATCTGAACGATGTTGGCGTTGGCGACCGCCGTAACCGTAGGAACCGCCGCAGTGATCTGCGTGGCGATACTGGTTGCCGTGTTTGTGGGACTTCCGTTGAAGATTTGGAACTGGTTCGCGGCGGGAGGGAAAAGGACGCCCGTAAACACCACGCCGTCCACCGTGATGGTGTCGCCGGGGTTAGACGTAACTGGATCGCTCACCACCAAAGTGCCGCGAGCCGCCGGGCTGTTGCTCACCAGAGCAAGCCACACCTCAAGCCACACGAAATCGGTACGCTTGAAACCTGGAGGAGCTCCCGGAGGCGAGGGCTCGTCCAAAACAATCAGGTTGTCGCCCTTGGTCTCGGTGTTGACGTACTCGATGTCGAGCAACATCCCAGCCACCAACGCTTGCACCTTCTGCATGTGGAAAGTGTTGGCAACAAAATCAGGGTTGAGCGCCGGACCGGGCAACCACGGTGCGTCAAAACTGAATTCGTCGAACGCGTCTCCCCGCGTCTGGCCACGAACCCACCCGGAGGGAACGGACCGTGCTAGCTGGCGAATCCGATCGAGATCACGGATGTCCTGCTCAAGATTCTTCTCGGAATCCAGAACGAGCTTGCCCTTCTGAGACACAACCGTGTCCCAGCTCCGCTCTTTGGGATCCAGGTACCGACTTACCGAAGTCGGGTAGAACTTGTCGCGGGTGGGCATTTCAAACGCCTAGAAACTTAATCGCCAAGTGATGGTCAAAATCGAAGTCGCCGGTTTTGAAATCACACTGAACGTCAGGTAGTTGACGAGAATGTCGTAGCTCGTGACATCGATCGTCGGATCGTACGCCTGACCACCATTGCCGGCGAAGTTCGGGTTGTTGTTGATGACTGCCGTGTTATCCGAGATGGTGCTCAGAAGACCCATCTCGTTGAGCGGGCCCACGGCCTCGGACTCACCGTAGATGGTCGTGAAATCCACAACATTCGTCGGAATCGCAACAGCGGCTCCGTTAGCATCACGAAAGGTGGTCTCGGAGAAAGGCTTTCGCGCAACCGCGTTGGCCAGTCGCCGTTGTTGGTTAGAAGGGGCGTCGGGGTTGAGGATGGCACCCGGAGCGCCTGTACCGACACCAAGCATGTTGATGCCGTGTGCGGGCTCTTGCGGGTCCTTCATCAAACGCGCGACCAAAAGGCCGGCATCAAGGGTCACAACGTTTTTAACTTCACGTTGCTCCTGAAGATTGCCAGATCCGGCGTCGTGCATTTCAATAAAGACGGTGCCCTTGGCGTTTGCCAAGATGGGGGCCGCCTCGGTCATGTGCTGTCCCATGCCAAGCTTGAAGCCGGTACGCGCAGGGCGGATGTTTTCACGAATTACTCTGGGCATGGGATCTCCCTGTTAGTGTCTTCTGATAGGACGAAAACCGCTACGGACCGAGCGACTCCGTTCCAAAAAAGATGTTGGTGGTTGTGTCCGTGAGCGTGTCATAGAGTTGTCCAAACACACTCCAACCCACAGTACCGCCCGGACTCCCGGAGGAAGCCGTTTGTGGCCCCAGCGGCGTAAACAAAATGGCTCCTTGGAGATTGCCTCCTGGAGGTGCGTTACCGCCGCTCGAATCCGTTGACAGGGCCGTCATTGAACGTGATCGGCTCCGTTTCGGTGAAAGCGAGACCGTCAAACTCGATACCGATCCAACCGTTACCGATATCTCCTGGAGTGTTCCCCGACTGACCTGCTTGACTGGCACCTGGGACACTGTCATCGCAGAACGGAGAAAGACGACAGGCATCCCCTTCGGAAACCTCACAGAAATCAATGTCCTCGTACTGAGTCTTGGGGTCCGAGTAAAAATCACGGAAACGAAACGGATCGTTGAGGATGAAGTCCGGGTCCGTGTTGAGGAGATCGTTAGGATCGTTGATCCGAGAACCCCACGCGAGCTCCCCAACATCCTTCATCACCTGGGAGGTTTGGAACGGGGGAGTTCCCTCATTAAGTAACGTCGTGCCGTCAAGCAGCGGCTGCGAACAAAGGTACGTTTTGGTCAACGGTTTACCCGGGGAAAAGCTCACCACCACCGGAAGCTTGGTGGGAGACAGGGTCTCCCCCTGATCCTTGCTTGGATCAAACACCCCGTCTCCAAAATCAGAAGAAGCCAGGTCCGGACTGTCCGAATGCACCGCCAAATCGTCTTCAATGTCGGGGTTCAAATCGTACGGATCATCTTGAAAATCGTTCCAACCCAAAACCTGGCGAGGGTCTGTGATGGTGATCGTCTGTGTGGCCACATCAAACTCAAACGAGTTTGGCATATAAATCATCTCCGACCCATCTGGGTGGCTCGCCAACACTTGGAACACCCGAGATGCCGTGATGTTGGCACCCGACAACTGAATGGTCGTCGCGTTTTCAGAGATGACCGTGACCTCTTCAACCGTGGTGTCTTCGGTGTACTCCCCGCTGGTGATGACGTTGTACTGGTTCAACACCATGTGAGGCGGCATGATGATGTCTCCGCTGGCGTACCGGTACACGCGGTAGCGAACCTCATCAATGCGCGTCTGACTGATGGAACGGGGGTCCAAAGCACCAAACGCGACGTACCCTAAAGTGTCGGTCGTTTTCGGAAGGTCCCGGTACTCCACGTTAATCCACCCGGCACTCGGCTCCGTGAACTGCGTCGCAAAATTGCCCGTGAAGCCAGGAGGGGGTGGCAGGTCTGGTCGGAGAATGGTGACGCCCCAACCGGGATCGCGATGGATGCGGGCTCGAATACGAGACTGCCAGTCCATCTCTTCAACCACGGCCATCAGATCGCTGTTGGAAACATCAAGCGAATCCGTACGGGGGAGTCTCCACTCATTGATGTCGTCGACATCTCCGCCCAGCCACACCCCTAGCGTCCGTTTGGCATCCACCGGAGGAAGCACCACCACGGAGTAATCTTCAATCTCAACCTGGGAAGCCGTGAGGGGA